>Ga0210394_10000189_pt1 | contig 147654 bp, 160 predicted proteins | sample IncBWC12MmetaG_FD_160121 | JGI IMG/M metagenome (GOLD analysis project Ga0210394, IMG submission 160121) | Forest soil microbial communities from Barre Woods Harvard Forest LTER site, Petersham, Massachusetts, United States - Inc-BW-C-12-M | ecosystem: Environmental > Terrestrial > Soil >... | reverse complement strand
TCTGGAACCCATTCCTGAAAACGTCGAACTACGACTCAAGGCCGAGTTCCAAATCATCGGCAAGTCGGCGGCGCGCATCGATTCGCCCGGCAAGGTCGACGGCAGCGCCGAGTTCGGCTTGGACGTCCAATTGCCCGGGATGCTGTATGCCGCAATTGCGCAGAGCCCGGTGCTCGGCGGCCAGGTAAAGACGCTCGACTCGGGCGCAGCCGAGAAAATGCCGGGCGTTCGCAAGGTCCTGAGCACCGATAGCGGCGTGGTCGTCGTCGCCGATCACTTCTGGCAGGCCTTGCAGGCTCGCAAGACCTTGGCGGTTACCTGGGACCCGGGCAGCAATGCGCGGCTCGATAACGCTGCCATCACCGCGCTGTTGAAGAAGACCGCGGCGGCGGGAGTAGGCCTGGAGGCGCGCGCGGACGGCGATGTGGTGCAGGCGCTCAAATCCGCGCAACCACGCGTCAACGCCAGCTACGAGTTGCCGCTGTTGGCGCACGCGACCATGGAGCCGATGAACTGCACCGCAGATGTCAAGGCGGACGGCTGCGATCTGTACGTCGGCACCCAGGTGCAGCAGGTGGCGCAAGCCACCGCCGCCGCCGCGGCAGGCTTGGCGCCAGCGCAGGTGCGCGTGCATACCACCCTGCTTGGCGGCGGTTTCGGCCGGCGACTGGACATCGATTTCATTCCAGCGGCTGTCGAGGCATCGAAGGCGGCGGGTGCGCCGGTGAAGTTGATCTGGACCCGCGAAGATGACATGACCCATGACACCTATCGCCCGCCGGCCCTGGAAGAGGTGAGCGGCGGCTTCGACGCGGCGGGAAAATTTTCCGCGTTCATGCTGCACATCATCAGCCCCTCCATCACCGCAAGGATGTTTCCGCCCGTCAAAGGCGTCGACGACTCGGTGATCGAGTACGCCATCAATTTCCCCTACGATGTGCCGAATGTGGCGGTGACCTATTCGCGCCAGGAGATTGGCATCGACGTGGGCTACATGCGTTCCGTGAGCCATGCGCCCAATTGCTTCGCGATCGAGAGTTTCATGGATGAGATGGCAGCCGCAGCGGCAAAGAACCCCTACGATTTTCGCATGGAGCTTCTGCACAAAAAGCCGCGGCATCGGCGCGTGCTGCAGCTGACTGCGGAGCGCGCACGCTGGGGCCGCGCTCCCGCCGGCCGCCACCAGGGCATGGCGTTGATGGAGGGATACACCACTCACCTGGCTCAAGTTGCGGAAATCTCGATCGCGCAGGGAGCGCTCAAGGTGCATAAAATCGTTTGCGTGGTGGACTGCGGCCAGATGATCAATCCGCGCATCGTGGAATCGCAAATCGAGAGCGGAATCATCTTCGGGCTGTCGGCGGCGTTGTGGGGCGAGGTGACGATCGCCGCGGGCAGGGTTCAGCAGACCAATTTCAATAATTATCGGCTGCTGCGCGGCAATGAGATGCCTGAAATCGACGTGCATCTGGTGGAAAGCGATGAGCCGCCCGGCGGCATCGGCGAGCCCGCCGTTGCATTGGTGGCGCCCGCGATCTGCAACGCGATATTTGCTGCGACCGGCAAGCGGATTCGAAGGTTGCCGATCGGTTCGCAGAACCTGCTGCGTATTGCTTAGGCGGCGCCCGGCTCGGCGCTTGGCCCGGCGCCCGGCGGTTGGCCTCCTTTCGCATAGGGCACGCTCTTGCCCAGCAGCCAGGCCTCAATCATCCCATTGACCGTCTCGGGGGCCTCCTGCTGCACCCAATGCGATACGTTGGGCAGGTAGCGCAGCGTCAAATTACTCACATATTCATCGGTGCCGAAGCTCAGCTCTTTGCCGAGGGCGGTATCCACTTCACCCCAGAGCATGAGTGTTGGCGTCTCGATTCGCGGCGCGCCGCGGTGCCGGGTGCGGCTCGGAAAACGAATCAGGGCGCGGTAATAGTTCAGCATCGCGGTCAGGGCGCCGGGTTCGGCCGCTGCATTTTGATAGACGCGCAAGACCTCGTCGGGAAATCGTGTCTTATCGACCGCCATGCCGCGAAATGCCCGCCCGATCGCCGCACAGTGATTGCGGGCGAGCATCCATTCCGGGATCCAGGGCAGCTGAAAGAAAAATATGTACCAGGACTTCGCCAATTGCCGGCGCGTTCTCAGTCCTTTTTCCGCAAGCGTTGGATGCGGAACATTCATGATGATGAGCCTCGAAATCGGCAGCCGTCCGAACATGGCGTAGTGCCACGCTATGAGCGCGCCCCAATCGTGACCGATGAGCAGCACCTCTTTTGCACCCGCAGCCTCGATGAGGGCGGCGACATCCGCCTCGAGGTGCTCCAGCGAATACGCATTGACACCGATCGGCCGGGAACTGCCCCCATAACCGCGCAGATCGGGCGCCCACACCCGATAGCCCAGTTGCGCCAGTAGCGGTATCTGATGGCGCCATGAAAACGAAGACTCCGGAAACCCATGCAAACACAATGCAAGCCGATCGGCGGATCCGGCCACCGCGACGTTGAAATCTATGCCGTTGGCGGAAACGGTTTGATAACGCAGCGCGTCCATTGCCTGCATGATACTCGTACGGTTCGAAGCGCCGGCGGTCGCGAAATGCGCTGTAAACTAGCCCGCGATGAAGAAATAGTGATCGATTATCAGCGCGGCGAACAGCAGCATCAGATAGTTGATGGAATACCTGAACGTACGCATCGGCAGATCGGGCCTTAGCCCCTTGTTGAGCGCCAGCACGAAATAAAGAAACCGAGCGTCGAGGATGAGTGCGGCGGCGAGATAAAGAAAGCCGCTCATGCCGGTGAGGAACGGCAGCAAGGTCGCCAAAATCAACAGGATGGTGTACAGCACGATCTGCAGACGGGTGTAGGGAATGCCGTGGGTCACCGGCAACATCGGAATTCCCACCTTGGCGTAATCGTCGCGTCGCGCAATCGCCAGGGCCCAAAAATGCGGCGGGGTCCAAGTGAAAACAATCAGGAATAGCAGCAGTGCTTGCGGGTCAATCGTGCCCGTGACTGCGGCCCAACCCAGCACCGGCGGTGCCGCTCCCGCGGCGCCGCCGATGACGATGTTCTGCGGGGTCGCGCGCTTCAGCCACAAGGTATAAACCATCGCGTAGCCGATCAAGGAACAAAACGTGAGCGCCGCGGTAAGGCCATTGACCGCCGTCCACAGAACCAGCATGGACATGAGGCCGAGCAGCACGGCGAACGCGATTGCGTGGCGCTCCTGCAGGTGTCCCGTGGGCAAAGGTCTTCCGCGCGTGCGTTTCATTTGTCCGTCGATGCGCCGATCCAAAATGTGATTGAAGGCTGCCGCGGATCCCGATGCCATCGCAATGCCGATGGTGCCGAAAACGAAAGCCGTCAACGGTACCCAGCCCGGCGATGCCAGTACCATGCCGACGATCGCAGTGAACACGATCAGCAGGGTTACTTTGGGCTTGGTGAGCTCCAGAAAATCGCGCCACCTTGAAGTGCGGGCGGTCATCGCCGGGTTATCGGGAACGGTCGACATCTTGCAAGGGTACCATTCCGCCCGCTGCCGGCGCTTTCCGAGGCGGCTTACTTGTTGAGCGAAACCATGTAGTCAACCGCCATGCGAATCGCCGCATCGGGCCAGGTCGTACCGCCGCGCGCGGGCATGTTGCCTTTGCCGTCGATCGCGTGCAAGTACAGCGCCTGCTTGCCTTGGGCAATTCGCGGCCCCCACGCCGCATGATCGCCCATTTTCGGCGCACCATTGATGCCCTGCGCGTGGCACACCGAACAGACTTTGGTGAACGCCTGTTCGCCGCTGGACGGAATGTCCGCAGCGGTTGCAGTGCTCTTGGCAGCGCTTGGAACCGCCAGCGCGGAATTGTCGTGACCCGCAACGGCGACGTGCGCGAACGGCGCCGTGTTCACTTCGATCTCCTTGACGCGCAGCGGGTCCAGCTGCTCGTACCGACTCTGAGTATCCACGCCGATCACACGGGCAACCGCGAACATGATGATTGCAAAGACGATGAGGCCGCCGAGCACCAAACTGAATGCATTGAAGAAATGCCTGTCTGAAGTTTCCGGGTTGGCCACGTTAACTCACTGAAAATCGACGAGAAATCCTCAAAGAGGCTCGGGCTAGTATAGCGCCGGCGCGTGATTCACGGAAGCCATTGCGGCGCGCCTCACGGGTCGCGCGGACAACCGCACGCGCGAATCGCGGGCGTACGCCGCTGGCGCGATCCTATTCGCCAAATCGATAATTAGTATCGAAAGTTATAGGCTACCAAAGGGCTAATCAGGGCATTAGCCTTGCCGCATGGAGCGTCAGCGCAATCGTGTGGCGATAAAAAGCAGCAAGAGTGTGAGCGCTGAAAAACCAATGCGCGCCCACATCAGCGGAGTGCTGAAGTGGTTGTCCGTCGAACCGCCCGCTGACATCGTCAACACGCCCAAAAACACGGTGCCCACCGTGAGCAGCATCGCTGCAATGATGACAACCACAAATAGGTCCATTGCTCGACTCCCTGAAACCTTTTTGCCAGCACCACGTCTAATATTAACACGCCTTGTTGCGTTGCAGGCCGCACGGCGCGCGCGCAGCCGGCGTTGCTGCACATCAGCATCTTCCAACCCGCCAGTGCTTGTGCGACACTCCTGACGGCTGTGGCTCTGCAACAAATAAATCGCGGAGCCGGAAGAGTGTTTGGAGAAGAGAATTCGTTCATAGGCCGCCGTAAAATACGTCGCGGGGGAAACCGTGAAGTGCATATATTTTCTAACGCCCACCTTGGCATCGACCGATCAGGTGTCGGCCGATCTGCACGCCGTGGGAGTCAAGGATTTCTATCTGCACGTGATTTCCCGCGACCACGCGGGCCTCAAGCGGCATCAGATCCACTCCAGCAACTACTTCGAAACCCTGGATGTGCTGCGCGACGGGTTCATCGGCGCCGCGCTCGGATTTCTGATCGGACTGGTGGGGATCGGATTGCTCATGTATGCGAAGCCCTTTGGCGAACACGTGGTTCCTGCGTTCGTTTACGCGATCCTGGTCGGAGCGGCCACGCTGTTCGGCGCCTGGGAAGGCGGCCTGGTGGGAATCGACAGCGAGCACAAGAAACTCGCCAAGTTTCACGACGACCTGGTGGCCGGCAAGTACCTGATATTAGTCTATGTCCGCAAGCATCGAGAAGCGGTCGTGCTCAAGATGATGCGCGAAAAGCATCCGGACGCCGAATTGGTGGCGATCGATTCGCACTACGTCAATCCGTTCAGTCATGTGACCAGAGTTTCGGGCAGTCCGACACCTGGGGTTTGATTCACTTTAAGTTGAGTCTAGGCAGAGGGCGCGAATGCTACTTGCATATGCAGTGATCGTTTTGGCCGTCGGTACCGTCCTGTTTCACTTCCTGAGCCCCTGGTGGTTCACGCCAATCGCGTCCAATTGGACCATGATGGACCAGACGGTCAACATCACGTTCTGGGTCACGGGCATTGTGTTCATCGCGACCACCTTTTTCATGGCGTATTGCATCTGGCGCTTCCGGCATCGCAAAGGTATCAAGGCGGAATACGAACCGGAGAACAAGAAGCTCGAATGGTGGCTCACCATCGTGACCACGGTGGGCATTGCCGCGATGCTCGCCCCGGGCCTGGTGGTGTGGGCCAAATTCGTCACCGTGCCGGAGGGCGCGTCGGTGGTCGAAGTCGTCGGGCAGCAATGGAATTTCAGCTATCGCTTTCCCGGCAAGGACGGCGTGTTCGGCACGACGAATATTCGTCTCGCGAGTCCGGAGAATCCGCTCGCGATCGAGCCCAACGATCCGAACGGCCAGGACGATGTCGTGGTGACGAGTCCGGAACTGCATTTGCCGGTCGGCAAGCCGGTGAAGATCATATTGCGCGCCAAGGACGTGCTGCACCAATTCGCGGTACCGCCGTTTCGGGTCAAGATGGACATGGTGCCCGGCATGGTGACCTACTTCTGGCTAACCCCCACCCGCACGGGGAGCTTCGATGCGCTGTGCGAGCAGTTGTGCGGAATGGCTCATTTCACCATGCGCGGGCGCGTGATCGTCGACAGTGAAAAGGATTTCCAGGCGTGGCTCGCCACGCAACCGACTTATGCGCAAACCCGCGCCGCGGCCGCCGGCGATGCGGCGGCGGGCCAGGCGACCTATGCCGTGTGCAGCGCCTGCCACGGCCCGCAAGGGGAAGGCAATCCGCAGTTGAACGCACCGAAGCTCGCCGGTCAGGCCGGCTGGTATCTGGCGCGGCAATTGCAAAATTTCAAGCTCGGAATACGCGACAAGGAACAATTCGCCCAGCAGATGGATGCGTTCGCGGCGACCCTGGACGATACCGCGATGAAGAACGTGGTTGCCTACATCAACTCGCTGCCCGACGCGCAGCCGCCGGGGACGGTGTCGGGGGACTCCGCGAAAGGCCGGGAACACTACGAAACCTGTGCGTATTGTCACGGCGGCGCAGGACAGGGGGTTTGGTCGACAAACGCGCCCAGGCTCTCGCACATGGACGACTGGTACATGAAACGCCAGCTGCAAAACTTTCAGCAAGGACTGCGCGGCAGTCATCCGCAGGATTTCAACGGCGCGCAGATGGCCGCAATGGCCAAGACTCTGGCGGACGATCAGGCGATCAATGATGTGCTCAAACATATCGATTCGATGTGAGGCCGGATCTTCAGCCTCGCGATGCATGATTACTGACTGAACATTCGGAGCTTTCGATGGCCTACGCAGCAATTGCCGACCGGGATCACGCACACGCACTGCATGATCCGAAGAGTTTTATCACCAAGTACATCTGGTCTCAGGACCATAAGGTCATCGCAATTCAATACACGATCACGGCGATCGCCATCGGCTTGGTCGCGCTCACGCTCTCGGTGCTGATGCGGCTGCAGCTGGGCTTTCCGGACAGCTTCAGGCTGATCGCGCCGCAGAACTACTACCAGTACATCACCTTGCACGGCATGATCATGGTCATCTACCTGCTCACCGCGCTGTTTCTCGGCGGCTTCGGCAACTACCTCATCCCCTTGATGTGCGGTGCGCGGGACATGGTGTTTCCGTACCTGAACATGATCAGCTATTGGGTGTACCTGCTCGCCGTGCTGGTCCTGGTGGCCGGTTTCTTCGTGCCGGGGGGGGCGACCGGCGCCGGTTGGACCTTGTATCCGCCGCAGGCGATTCTCTCCGGCTCGCCCGGCGCGAAATGGGGAATCGTCTGCATGCTTGCATCGCTCGCCATCTTCATCGTGGCGTTCACGATGGGCGGCCTGAATTACGTGACCACCGTGCTGCAGGCCCGTTGCCGCGGCATGACCATGATGCGCATGCCGCTGTCGGTGTGGGGCATTTTCATGGCGACCGTATTGGGCCTGCTGGCCTTTCCGGCCTTGTTCGTATCCGCGATCATGATGACTCTGGACTGCCTGCTCGGCACCAGCTTCTTCATGCCGGCGGTCTCCTCGATGGGGCAGCCGTTAGGGTACAACGGCGGCAGCCCGCTGTTGTTCCAGCACTTGTTCTGGTTTTTCGGCCATCCGGAGGTCTATATCGTGGCGCTGCCGGCATTCGGCATCGTCTCCGATCTGCTCAGCACGCACGCGCGGCGGCATATTTTCGGCTATCGCATGATGGTGTGGGCGATTCTGGCCATCGGCTGTTTGAGCTTCGTGGTGTGGGCGCACCACATGTATGTGAGCGGCATGAATCCGTACTTCGGCTTCTTCTTCGCCACCACCACGCTCATCATCGCCGTGCCCACCGCGATCAAGGTCTATAACTGGGTGCTCACTCTGTGGCGCGGCGACATCCATCTCACGGTGCCGATGCTGTTCGCCATCGCCTTCATCTTCACCTTCATCAACGGCGGCTTGACCGGCTTGTTTCTCGGCAATGTGCCGGTGGATGTGCCGCTGTCCGCCACGTACTTCGTGGTGGCGCATTTCCATCTGGTGATGGGCGTGTCGCCGATCCTGGTGGTGTTCGGCGCGCTCTATCATTGGTACCCGAAAATGACGGGACGAATGCTGAATGACACGCTGGGCAGGATCCATTTCTGGATTACGTTCTTCGGCACGTACATGATCTACCTGCCGATGTACTATCTCGGCATCCTAGGGTTGCCGCGCCGCTACTATGCGTGGGACAAGGCGATCCAGTTCATCCCGCCGTCGGTGCACACCATGAACAAGTGGATCACCGTATCCGCCCTGTTCGTCGCCGCCGTGCAACTGGTGTTTTTGTTCAACTTGATTTGGTCATTCTTCAAGGGCAAGCCTGCGGGCGGCAACCCCTGGCGGGGCACGACGCTCGAATGGCAGACACCCGATACGCCGCCCAGGCACGGCAACTGGGGCGAGAAACTACCGGTCGTTTATCGTTGGGCGTACGACTACAGCGTACCCGGCGCCAAGGAGGATTTCATCCCGCAAAACGTTCCACCCGACAAATTGGCGCCGATCGGGCACGGACACCACTAGGCTGCCCTAGAGCGCGATCATGAACATCTGGGTTGCATTCGGCGTGCTGTCGGTCGGCGTGATCATTTGGTTTCTGCTGGTCAGGAAGCTGAACACGCGGACCTGGGAGCGGCACGGCTCGAGCGTCCATGTGCGCCATACGCGAGGCGACCTCGGTGAAGTGGACGTGCCGCCGGCTCGCATCGCCTTGTGGGTGTTCCTCGCGGTGATCACTTCGCTGTTCGGCTTGTTCATCTCGGCGTACTTCATCCGCATGGGCCATGGGCACGGCGCCGATCACGGCATGATCTCGGATTGGCACTCGGTCAGCAAACCCACGATATTGTGGTTTAACACGGCGATGCTCATTTCGAGCAGCGTCGCCATGCAGCTGGCGCGCGGCGCCTTGAAGTCGAATAAACGCGCGCGCGTCAGCGGTTATTTGTTCGCCGGCGGAGCGTTCGCCGTATTGTTCATCGCCGGGCAGCTGGTCGCATGGCGTCAGCTGTACAATTCCGGGTACGGTTTGACCAGCGGGCCCGCGGGCGCCTTTTTTTATGTCCTGACCGGGGTGCACGGCCTGCACCTGCTCGGCGGACTCATCGTATGGCTGAAAACCGTGGCCCGTATGCGCGCACGCGCGGTGGAGTTGATAAACGTGCGCTTGAGCATCGAACTGTGCACGGTTTATTGGCATTATCTGCTGCTAGTGTGGCTGGTGATGTTCGCTTTGTTGTTGTCTACCTGAATTCAAAGGATCTATCGCATGGCTCAAGACGCATCGATCACGGGACAAGCGGCGCCCATTGAAGGTCTGGGAGGCGTTGTCGCGGATTGGTCGGGCGATAAGCAGGCGTTTCCGGTGCCCTGGGGCAAGGCGATGATGTGGATTTTCTTGCTCAGCGACACGTTCATCTTCACGTGTTTTCTCACCTCCTACATGAATGTGCGCATATCCACCACGGTGCCCTGGCCGAACCCGAGCAAGGTGTTCTCGCTGGACATCGGCGGCCACGAGGTTCCGCTGCTGCTCATTGCCATCATGACCATGGTGTTGATCACGAGCAGCGGCACCATGGCCCTGGCGGTGAACTACGGCTACCGGCGCGACCGGGCCAAAACCACCGCCTTGATGATGGCTACGGCACTCTTGGGTGTGAGTTTCGTCAGCATGCAAGCCTTCGAGTGGACCAAGCTCATCCTGCACGAAGGCGTGCGCCCCTGGGGCAATCCCATGGGCGCCCCGCAGTTCGGTTCGGCGTTCTTCATGATCACGGGCTTTCACGGCTTGCACGTGTCGGCCGGCGTGGTCTATCTGTCGGTTGTTGCCCGCCGGGTGTGGACCGGCTTTTATGATCGCAAGGGCAGCTACGAAACCGTGGAAGTCACCGGGCTTTACTGGCACTTCGTCGATCTGGTCTGGGTGTTTATTTTCGCGTTCTTTTATTTGTGGTAAGGGGAAGTATGAACAACGCCGCCGCCGCCAAAACCGTCCGCCAGGGACATGGGACTGCCGATGAAGGGCATCCCGCCGACATAGCGCATGGCGCCGATAAAGCGCATAGCGCCGATAAAGTGCATACCGAAGGTCAGCAGCACCCGCTGAAAATCTACCTGTTGATCTGGGCGCTGCTGTTCGTCTTCAGCACGTTTTCCTATCTGGTCGACTATTTCAATCTGCACGGCATGCTGCGCTGGACGCTCATCATTGTGTTCATGCTGGCGAAAGCGGGTTTCATCGTCGCCATCTTCATGCACATGAGGTGGGAGCGGCTGGCGTTGAAGTTCGCCATCCTGATCCCGCCGCTGGCCCTGCTGATTCTGATCGGCTTGATGGCGATCGAGGGTGCGCATACGTTCATGACCCGCTGGGGGGCGTTCGGCCGGTAGTCAGTGCGCCCAATGCAAGGGTAGCTTGCCGCCCGGGGATTGCGGCCACAGCAAGCGAAGCAGCCACACCATGCAGATGACGAGGAAAGCGGCACCCGCATTGTGCAGGGTAGCCAACGGCAACGGAAAGCCAAAGTGCACCATCGCCATTGCGATGCCTATTTGCAGCAATACCGCGAACACCAACAAGCTGCCGGCCACCCTCAAACGGCGGCTGCGGGCGGTCGCGGCGGTGAGGCACCCCACGATGATCAAGATCGAGCCGGCAACCATGGCGCCGATCCGGTGCGTGACGTGAATGGCGATGCGCGCGGGATTCGCCAGCACGCCGCCTTCGTAGTCGATGCCGAGACCGCGCCACAGCACGAAGGCGTCATGGAAGTCCATGCGCGGCCACCAGGACGATTGGCAGGTGGGTAGGTCCGGGCAGGCCACGGCCGCGTAGTTGGAGCTGGTCCAGCCGCCCAGCGAGATCTGCAACAGCAGCGCCGCGAGGCCCGCCAGCGCATATTTTCGCAAGGCGGCCTCGCGCGCCGACAGCTGGCGTGCTTCGGGAGTCAGCGACAGCCACCACAGGATTCCCAGCGTGGTCAAGCCGCCCAATAAATGTGCCGTGACGATCAGGGGCGTCAGTAACTTCGTGACCGTCAAGGCGCCGAGGGCGCCTTGCAGACATACAATGACGAACAACAGCACCACGCCCGCCAGCGGCTGCTCGCGCTCCTTGCGGTTCCATACCGCCCACACCAGCATGCCGCTGATGATCAGCCCTAACGAACCCGCAAAGTAGCGGTGAATCATCTCGTGCCAGGCCTTGGCGAATTCATGGTGAGTCTGCGGATAAATGTGACCATAGCACCCCGGCCAGTCCGGACAACCCAGGCCGGCGTCCGTGAGGCGCACCCACGCGCCCAACACCACCACTGCCGCTGCCAGTAACGCGCCCGCCAAAGCCAGCCGGCGAAACCAGAACAAACGTGTTTGCGGATTCATTCAATGATCAGCCTATGTGAGAAAGGCGCAGTAAGCGCTTCAGGTCTTCGAGCATGCCTTTGGGATCGGCACCGGCAGCGTAGAACATCATAAGATTGCCCAAGGGGTCGATCAAATAAACGCGCTCCGATGTGCGCGCATCCGCGCCGCGAGGCAGCAGAGCGAGCAAGGGTTCATCATCGCGGCTCGCACCAACCGCAATCAAATCCGGATGCGCCTCATGCAGGGCCTGTAGGTCGCAGCAATCGGCGTCGCCGATGAATACTCGCTGCACGCGATCCCTGTCGCGATCCAGCGCGAGACGAACCTGTCGCGTGTCATAAAGATGCCGGCGGCAGTCATTGTCGCAGCCGCCTTGCTGCACATATAAAAGCGTCCACTTTCCCTTCAGGAATTGCGGATCGGTCACGCCTCCCAGCTTAAGCGGCAGCGCCAAGGCCGGCAGAGGTCTCGCCGGCTCGATCAAAGCGCCGGCATTGACACGACCGGCGGGGCGCCAGGCGCCGAGTCCATAGTACAAATAGAAGGACAATCCCAACGGCGCGAAGAACAACAGCGCCAAGCCGATCAGCAGCCGCCGTTGGCGGCGACCGTGTGCGCGGCCCGAAGTCACGCCAACGATTCCTTGCTGCGCCGAAAATTAGCGGCCAGGTAGAGGACGAATAGCGCCAGCGCCAGAGCGAACCATTGCACCGCATAGCCAATGTGGCGCAGCGGCGGAAATCCCGGGGGTGACCAGGTGCGCACGTAGCCATCGGGCTCGCCAGGGTCGAGCAGCACCACCTCGGTGGCGCCGGTCCAAGCGCTTTCCCCGAGCAGCCGCGCCAGCTCCGCATGCGCAGGATATTCGGCGACCACGGGATAGGGCGGACTCAAGGTTGCGTGATCGCCCATTTGAATGCCGGGGCTCGGCAAACTGTCGGCGCGGCCGCGTATGCGCCGCGCGTCGCCGCCAACCGCGAGCGCCGGCCGCTCGGCGCGGCTCGCTCCGAGGGGCACCCAACCGCGATTGACCAGCACCCAGCCGCCGCCCTCCAGCGCAAAAGGCGTAATAACGAAATAGCCGGCGCGTCCGGCATTGACCATGTTGTCTATCAAGACCTGCCGCCGCCCATCATAGTGCCCGGCCGCCCCAACGTGCTGATAGCGCGCGATCTTGGCTGTCTGAAGTTCGATCAGCCGCGTCACGTCGGTGCCCGCAGCGAATGCGTCGAACAGCGCGCGTTTCTCCTCGGCGCGATGTAATTGCCACCGCCCGAGCGCAATCAGCATGCCGATCAGGACAATACAGAGCAGGTTCGTGAACGGCTGCGGCGCGAATGTGCGGGTCCCAAGCTTGAGCGGCACGATATACTGCTGGCCCTTAGGGTAATCGCCTAGTTTTAAGTGGCATTCAAATATCTCGTTGTCGCGATGCTCGTGCTGATCCTGATCAGCCTGGGCAAAGCGCTGTTTCATTTATCGAGGACAAACCAAGAGGACGGCAGGAAAATGGTCGCCTCGCTGGCTTGGCGCATCGGCCTTTCAGTGGCGTTGTTCGTGCTGCTGCTGGTCGCCTATTACAATGGTTGGATAAATCCTGCGCACGATGCGCCCAAGCTATAGCCAATAGACGAAGATGAACAGGCCGAGCCACACCACGTCGACGAAGTGCCAATACCACGCGACGGCTTCGAATCCAAAATGCCGCTGCGGAGTGAAATGGCCTTTCAGCACCCTGAACCAGATCACCGTCAGCATGATGGCGCCCAACGTCACGTGCAGGCCGTGAAATCCGGTCAACATGAAAAATGTGGAGCCGTAAATTCCGGTGCCGAGTTGCAGGCCCAACTCGGTGTAGGCCTCGTGGTACTCCGTCGCCTGCATATAGACGAAAGCGAAACCCAGCAAGAAAGTCGCGGCCAGAAAAATCTTCAGGCGCGTCCGATGTCCGCTGATCAGCGCCTCGTGCGCGATCGTGACCGTGACGCTGCTTGACAGCAGGATTGCGGTATTCAGCGCGGGCAATCCCAGAGCCGGCACGGTCTTGAACGTGCCGTCGGCGCGGGGCGATATGGCGGCGGGACCGTTGCTCGGCCACACGCCGTCGAAATGGGGCCACAGCAGCTTGTTGAAGATTTTCACGCCGTCGCCGGCAAGCCAGGGCACCGCCAGATTGCGCGTGTAGAACAAGGCGCCGAAAAATGCGGCGAAGAACATCACTTCGGAGAAAATGAACCACATCATTCCCATGCGAAACGAGCGGTCCACCGCCATGTTGTAGAGACCCTGCTGGTTTTCGCCGATGACGGTGTGGAACCAAAAAATGAACAGCAACGCCAGCATGCTAAAGCCGGGAAGCAGAGCCCACGCGGGAAGCCAGCCATTCAGAGTGGCAACCGCGCCGGACATCAACGTGAACAGCGTTATGGATCCATACAGGGGCCACGGACTGCTGTGTGGGACGTAGTAGTGACTTGCTTCCGCGTGCGCTTGCGCCATATTCCGGTCTCTGCGTTAACTCAAGGCTGTGTTGTGGACGTCGTATCGTAGAACGTGTACGCCAGGGTGAGCTTGTCGACGTTGGCCGGCAACTGCGGGTCCACAATGAAGCGCACCGGCATATCCCGGCCTTCCCCCACGGCGAATTTTTGCGGACTGAAGCAAAAGCATTCGGTCTTGTGAAAATATTTCGCCGTGCCGTTGGGTGAAATGCTGGGGACGGCCTGCGCCACCGAAGCCTCGGAAGTCAAATTCCTGGCATAAAACTCGGTGCCATACAGCTTGCCCGGATGAATGCGCAGCGACGCGACTTTTGGCCGGAATTCGAAACTGCCGACCGACGCGGGTGAGGCGATGAATTCGACGGTGATTTCCCGGTTCAGGTCGATCGCCTCATGCGCCACGGTCGGCGCGGCTTTGGCTTCCGCGTTGCCGATGCCGACCGCTCTGCAAAACACGTCGTACAAAGGCACCAGGGCCCAGCCGAATGCGAAGCTGGCCGCGGTCATGAGCAACAGCCCCAGGATCAGCTTGCGATTGGCGCGATTTTTATCCATCAGTGATGGCTGCGAAAAACCGCCAGCGCGATGAATCCAAAATAGAACGCCAGCGCCAAGGACGTCAGGCCGACAACGGCGTTTCTAATCCTGCGTCGGCGCTGCGGGTTCGTCGTCGCGCTCATTTGATGTCGGGTGGCGTGGTAAAGCTGTGATAGGGCGCCGGCGAGGGCAGCGTCCACTCCAAACCGGCCGGGTGCGTGCCGTCCCAAACCTCGGCGCTGGCCGGCTTGCCGCCGCGCACGCATTGAATGATCACGATCACGAACAAAATTTGCGAGAGCCCGAATCCGAAAGCTCCGATGGAGGACACCATATTCCAATCGGTGAATTGCACGGCGTAATCGGGTATGCGCCGCGGCATGCCAGCCAAGCCCAAGAAATGCTGCGGAAAGAACAACAAATTGACGAAGATCGTGGACAGCCAGAAATGCGTCTTTGCCAGTCCCATGCTGTACATGTGGCCGGTCCACTTCGGAATCCAGTAATACACCGCGCCCATGATGGCAAACACCGCGCCGGGAACCAACACATAGTGAAAGTGCGCGACCACGAAGTAGGTGTTCTGGTATTGGAAATCGGCCGGCACGAGCGCGAGCATGACCCCGGAAAAGCCGCCTATCGTGAACATGAATAGAAATGCAAGCGCAAACAGCATGGGCGGTTCGAAAGACAGGGAGCCGCGCCACATCGTCGCCGTCCAATTGAATACCTTCACGCCGGTCGGCACCGCGATCAGCATGGTGGACATCATGTAAAACATTTGTGCGGCCAAGGGCATGCCGTCCGCGAACATATGATGGCCCCAGACGATAAACGATAGAAACGCAATCGAGGCGATGGCGTAAATCATCGAGGTCGCGCCGAACAGCGGTTTACGGGAAAACGTCGGCAGGATCTCCGAGATGATGCCGAAGGCCGGCAAAATCATGATGTAGACCTCGGGATGTCCGAAGAACCAGAAGATGTGCTCGAACATCACGGGGTCGCCGCCGCCGGCTGCGTTGAAAAAGCTGGTGTTGAAGTAATGATCCGTCAGCAGCATGGTCACCCCGCCGGCCAGCACCGGCATCACCGCAATCAACAAGTAGGCGGTGATCAGCCAGGACCAGCAAAACAAGGGCATTTTCAGCAGATTCATGCCCGGCGCACGCATGTTCAGGATGGTCACGATGACATTGATTGCGCCCATGATGGAAGAGGCGCCCATCATGTGAATGGCGAAGATCAGCATCGGAAAACCATCGCCGGTCTGCAACACCAACGGCGGATACATGGTCCAGCCGCCCGCCGCCATGCCGCCGGGCACGAAAAATGTGGACAGCAACAAGGTAAACGCGAAGGGCAGAATCCAGAAGCTGAAATTGTTCATGCGCGGCAGCGCCATGTCCGGGGCGCCGATTTGCAGCGGAATCATCCAATTCGCCAATCCGACGAACGCCGGCATGACCGCGCCGAAAATCATGACCAGGGCATGATTGGTCGTCATTTGATTGAAAAATTCCGGATCGAAGAGTTGCAGCCCAGGCTTGAACAGTTCGGCTCGAATGAGCATGGCCATTGCGCCGCCGATGAAAAACATGATCAGGCTGAACACCAGGTACATGGTGCCGATGTCTTTGTGATTGGTGGCGAACAGCCAGCGCTTGATGCCGGTCGCCGGCTGATCGTGGTGATCGACGTGATCGACGTCGTGCGCGGTAGTGCTCGCGTGAACATTGGCCATGGTCGGTCGCTCTATATCAGTGCATTTCGTTTAGTTCGGCGATGCTTGCGCGGAGCGAGCGGTGCGGCGATCCGCGATGTAGCCATCCGCGGGCGCGGGTTGGCTGCCAACCGCGGCAGCCGCCTCAGCCGGCTTGACCGCCGCCTTCTGTTCGCCGACCCACTTCTTGAATTCATCGGGAGTCCGGACGTCCACCACAATGGGCATGAAACCATGGTCGCGGCCGCACAACGCTGCGCATTGGCCGCGATAAATGCCCTCCTTGCCGGGGTCGATCCTGAACCACAATTCATTGACGAAGCCAGGAACGACGGAGCGCTTGGCGCCGAAGTCGGGAACCCACCAGGCGTGAATGACGTCCTGGGAGGTCAACAGCAATCTAACCTTGGTGCCGCTGGGAATCACCAGGGGCTTGTCGACCTCCAGCAGGTAATTGGGCACTGTTTTGGGATCGATACCGGAGTGCAACTGGCGCGCAAAATTGGAATCCCGGGCAAGGGTGGAAAAGAAATCGATGCCCTCGGCGGCATCCATGTACTGGTATTCCCACTTCCACTGATAGCCGGTCACACGAATCGACAATTCGGAATTGCGGGTATCTTCGATCTTGAGGATGATCTTCGCCGCCGGGATCGCCATCACGACCAGGATCACCGCCGGGATGATGGTCCAAATGATTTCCACCTGGGTGCTGTGCGACAGGGTGGTATCGGCGACGGCGCCCTGGGAATGGCGAAATTTCAGCAGCGAATAAATCATCGCGCCGAATACCAGCACTGCGATGCCGACACAGATCCAAAAAACCTCCATGTGCAAACTGTAGATGTCGCGGCTTAGCTCGGTAACCCCCAGCGGCAGGTTGTAGCCATTCGACGTATTGGCGCCGGCCCTCGCCGCCAATCCAAATGCGGCAAAGCAGAGCGCGGGCGCAAAGCCAAACCTGCCCGGCTGGGCAGCGCGGCGCCCATCATCGCCTCTGGTAACCTTCATCGAAATCGGATCCCCTAAGTTCGCAAAAAAAGCGGGCTGGCGACTCTCGTTCATCACGGACCAATCCAATCAAACGCCGCCCCTCGCCAGCGTCGGACTGCGAAGTCTAACCTTCGCCGAATGCCTCGCAAAGCGCTATTTCTCGCGGCGCGCGCGCAATTGACGCTTGAGATCTTCGAGCGACACGCCAGCCTGCTGCGGATTGCTGCGTCGCGCGCTCTGCGCAGGTGCCCAAGCGTGTGCAAACACCACTTCATAGGTCGCCGGCAGCCGGCCGTCCTGGCGAGACTTCTCGTACGCTGCCTGCATCGCAGCGAATTTGCGCGGAGAAGTGAGGCCCTTGGCGCGGCCCGCCGCGGCATTGTGCGCGCCGGTGGCCTTGAGATCCGCGGCCACAGCGCGCACATTCAGATACTTGAGCGTGATTCGCTCGACATCGAGCACCGGCGCGGCGAAGCCGTTGCGCACCAGAGCATCGCCCAAATCGTGCATGTCGAAGAATTGGTGCACATGGCGGCACGAATCCACCTGCGCCCAGGCCGCGCGCAGCTCGCGCAGGGTATCCGGGCCGAAAGCGCTGAAGCTCAGGAGGCCGTGCGGCGCGAGCACACGGCGGAATTCCGCGAACACCGCGTCCGGATTGCACCACTGCAGCATCAGGTTGCTCACGATCAAATCGATGCTGCCGTCCTTAAGCGGCAGACACTCGGCATCTGCGCACACGCGGGCAAAGGGGCGCAGCCAGGACTGCTGCCTTGCCGCCGCGCACAACATGCCGCGCGACGAGTCCAGCGCGATCACCAAGGCTTTCGGATAGCGGCGCTTGAGCGCACGACTGCCGTGGCCGGTCCCGGCGCCGGCGTCCACGACCGCGCGCGGTGCCATCGACGTCAGATCCAGCCGGTCCAATAAGTTTTGCCGTATGTCGGCGTGCAGCACGGCCGCCGCATCGTAGCTCGCGGCGGCGCGATCAAAGGAGCGCCGCACGCAATGGCGCTGCAGTGAGTACGCTGCGATTTCATCGCTCATCATGAGTCTATCGGGCGAATTCGTATTCCAGCAGAATGCCGATGAACACCGACAACCCCACGTATTGGTTGTTGAGAAAGGCGCGGAAACAAGCGTCGGGCTCGCGGGCTCGGATCAACCAGAGTTGGTAGATGAAAAACACCGCACTCGCCGCCAAACCGGTCTCGTACCAGTATCCCATGCGGAGGATTTTTCCCAGAAGATACAGCGCCAGCAGCGTCATGGCTTGCAAGACGGCGATGATATGCCGATCCGAATCCCCGAATAGGATGGCGGTCGAACGAACGCCGATCTTGATGTCATCGTCCCTATCCACCATCGCGTACATCGTGTCGTACACGGTGACCCATAGCATGTTGGCCAGCAGCATTAACCAGGCAACCCGCGGTACCTGCTCGAGCTGCGCCGAAAACGCCATCGGTATTCCCCAGCCGAAAGTGATGCCCAGGTACATTTGCGGCACCGACAGGAACCGCTTGATGAAGGGATAACTGATGGCCAGAAACGCGCCCGCCACGGCCAGCAGCAGCGTCAATCGATTCAGCTGCAGCGCCAGCATCAGGGCGATGAGCGACAATATGCCGAACAGCACCAAAGCCTCCAGCGTCGATATGCGCCCGGCCGCCAGCGGCCGATCTCGGGTTCGCGCCACATGAGGATCAAAGCTGCGGTCGGCGTAGTCGTTAATGGCGCACCCTGCGGATCGCATGAGCACGGTGCCGATCACAAAGATGATGAATATTTGCGGATTGGGTTTGCCCCGGCCGGCGATCCATAACGCCCACAGAGTGGGCCACAGCAGCAGCCAGATGCCCACCGGGCGATCCAAGCGCATGAGGCGAATATAGTCATGCGCGACGCCGAGAATTTTCGGCAGTTCTTCCGTGGTCCATGGGTGAAAACGAACGCGATAGGCAAACCATCGCCAACGTGCCATCAGCAGTTGAGCCAACTCGTCGCCCGAGCGCGGCAGCGGCACGCCGGGGGGGCCCTAAACGCGGCCCATGGCGTGTGGGATGTCGACTGATCGCAGATTGCCGGAGCTCATGCTCGAGATTCTACCCCACGCGGCCGTATTGCTCTGCATGGCCCACCCAGCGGCGGATGAGCGGCGCCACTTGCGCAGGCCACTCGCGCAGCATGGATTCGGCGGCGATCTGCACGCGCGGCAACAAGTCGGCATCGCGTAATAAATCAGCGACTCGCATTTGCGCCAGGCCGGTTTGCCGAGTGCCGAGCAATTCACCCGGCCCGCGCAATTCCAGATCGCGCCGTGCGACCTCGAATCCATCATTGGTGGCGCGCATAACGCTCAGCCGCTGTCGCGCCAGCGGCGAGAGGGGCGAGCGGTACAGCAGCAGGCAGGAACTTTCGCGGTCGCCGCGGCCCACTCGGCCTCGTAGTTGGTGCAGTTGGGCTAACCCTAAGCGCTCGGCGTTCTCGATCACCATGAGCGTCGCGTTTGGCACATCCACGCCGACCTCGATCACCGTGGTTGCCACCAGCAGTTGAATTGCGCCGTCCTTGAAGCGCCGCATGGTGCGTTCCTTCGCCGCCGACGGCAGGCGGCCGTGGACCAGGCCTACTTGCAGCTCCGGCAATGCCGCGCTCACGGCCGCAGCCGTTTCTTCCGCGGCCTGGTAGGGCATTTCCTCGGATTCGTCGATCAGCGGGCAGACCCAGTAGGCTTGCCGGCCCTGCAAACAGGCCGTGCGAATCCGCTGCACCACCTCGGCGCGGCGCGTCTCGGCGAGGACCACGGTTTTCACAGGCGTGCGTCCCGGCGGCAGTTCGTCGATCACGGAAATATCCAGGTCGGCGTATGCGGTCATCGCCAGCGTGCGCGGTATCGGCGTCGCGGTCATGATCAATTGATGCGGCTGATGGCCGTCGGTCGCGCCTTTTTCGCGCAGACTCAAGCGTTGATGCACGCCGAAGCGATGTTGTTCATCGACGATCACCAGCGCCAGCGAGGAAAATTCGACGCTCTCCTGAAACAGCGCGTGCGTGCCGATGACGATGGGTGCGTGACCCGCGCGAATTCCCGCCAGCACCGCGCTGCGCGCCTTGCCGGTCTGCCGCCCGCTCAAGGCGGCGACGGGGACGCCCAAGGGCTCGAACCAGCGGCGGAAATTCTGTGCATGCTGATCGGCGAGCAGTTCAGTGGGAGCCATCAGCGCAACTTGGCGGCCCATTTGAATGGCCTGAGTCGCGGCCAAGGCCGCGACCAGAGTCTTGCCGCAGCCCACATCTCCCTGTACCAGGCGCAGCATGGGCTTGTCCCGGCTCAGGTCGCGTTCGATCTCGAGCAGCACCCGCTGCTGTGCTCGCGTCATACGAAACGGCAGCGCGGCGATGAGGCTGGCCTTGAGGTTGCCGCTCGAACTCAAGGGCCAGCCCGGATCGCTTTGTATGCGCTGTCGCAGCAGCTTGAGCGACAACTGATGGGCCAGCAATTCTTCGAACGCCAATCGGCGCTGCGCCGGATGCCGCCAGCTGAGCAATAAGTCCACCGGCGCGTCGGCCGGCGGTCGATGCACGTACAGCAATGCTTCGCGCAAGGCGGGCAGTTGCGAATCGGCCAGTATGGCCGGCGGCAACCAATCCTTGGGATCGGCCGCGCCCGTCTGATCGAGCGCCAGGCCGACGAGCAGGCGCAGACGCCCTTGGGTGACGCCTTCGGTGCAGGGATATATCGGCGTGAGATGCTCCTCCGGCGATTGGTTCGAATTTGCGCCGACACGGCGATACTCAGGATGCACAAATTCCAGGCCCTTTGGGCCGCGGCGCGCCTCGCCAAAACAACGGACGTGCGCGCCGCGCGGCAAACCCTGCTGCTGCTGGGCCGTGAAGTGGAAGAAGCGCAGCGTTAAGAACCCCGAGCCATCCGCAATCTTGCAGAGCATTTGGCGGCGGCCGCGGAACGCGACTTCGGTGAGCAGTACCTCACCCTCGACGGAGGCGCGCTGCCCTGGGCGCAGCTCGCCGAGCGGTACGACGCGGGTGCGATCTTCGTAGCGCAGGGGCAAAAGGAACAGCAGATCCTGGGTGGTTTCGACTCCCAATGCCCGCAGACGCGTGGCAAGCGACTCGCCCACGCCGCGTAAAACCGTGACCGGGCGTGGCGAGATCACAGGGCGACAATGCACTCCACTTCGACTTGCGCCCCGCGCGGCAGCGAAGCCACGCCGACGGCGGCTCGAGCTGGGTACGGCTCGTGGAAGTACTCAGCCATGATTTTGTTCACGAGCCCGAAGTGCGACAGGTCGATCAAGAAGACGGTCGCCTTGACCACATCATCGAGGCTCGCCCCGGCGGCGACAACAATGGCTTTCAGGTTGTCGAAAGCCTGGCGCACCTGCGCCTCCATGTCTCCGTTCACGAGTTCCTTGGTGGCCGGGTTCAAGGGAATTTGGCCCGAGACCCAAATGGTATTTCCCACTCTGACGGCCTGCGAATAGACGCCGATGGCCGCCGGCGCATTGGCCGTCGATATGATTTGCTTGCTCATGCCAAGGTGCGAAATACGCGCAGTACATCAGGCATGCCCTTGATGGTTTTAATGACGCGTGCCAGGTGCTTGCGGTCGCGGACTTGAATCTGAAATTTCAAGGACGAGCTGTTCACGTCGCGCTCTTCCAGCGACACTTGATCGATATTGGTTTCGGTTCCCGCGATGCTCGAGGCAACCGCCGCCAGCACGCCGACCCGATTGTTGATTTCCAATTGGATTTCCGAGCTGAACAAACGGCCATGCGTCCCTTCCCAAGCCACCGACAGCCACTTGTCCGGTTGTTTGCGGTACTCGGCGAGGTTACCGCATTTCTGGCGGTGAATCATCACGCCGCGGCCGGCGCTCAAGTACGCCATGATGGGGTCGTTCGGGATGGGGAAGCAGCAGCGCGCGTAGGTGACGAGCAACCCTTCCGTGCCGGCGATCATCAAAGGGCCGCCGCTGTGGGCAGCGCCGCCATTGCCGCCCTCCTGCATCGGCTGCAGCCGCCGCGCCACCAACGGCGCCAAGCGCTCGCCCATGCCGATTTTTTCGTACAACTCGTCGCTGTCCTTCATATTGAGTTCTTTGACCACGGCATTGATATCCGAGGCGGGAATCTTCTTCAGGTTGAGCGAAAACTCCTCGAGCGCCAGACCCAGCAGCCGCTTGCCAAGCTCCAGCGCGTCGCCTTTTTTCAGATTCTTCAAGTATTGACGGACGGCGGCCCGCGCCTTGGCCGTTACCAGGAAGCTCGACCACGAGGGATTCGGCGTGGCGCCCTTCGCGGTGATGACTTCCACGGTTTGCCCGTTGCGCAGCGGGGTGCGCAAGGGCACCAGGCGGCGATCGACCTTGGCGGCGACACAGCGGTTACCGACATCGGTATGAATGGCGTAGGCAAAATCCACCGCGGTGGAGCCGCTCGGCAGACGCAATATCTTTCCCTTCGGCGTGAACACGTAGACTTTGTCGGGGAACAAATCGACTTTGACGCTCTCGAGGAATTCCTCGGAGCTGCCGCCCTCCTGGATCTGCACCAGACTCGCCAGCCATTCGCGCGCGCGGTCGTGTTCCACGCCGCCGAACGTATCGCCGCCGGATTTGTACTTCCAATGCGCGGCAATCCCGGATTCCGCCACCCGATGCATGTGCTCCGAGCGAATCTGCACTTCGATGGGCACGCCGTTGGGGCCGAACAGCGTGGTATGCAAGGACTGATAGCCGTTGACGCGCGGTATCGCTATGTAGTCCTTGAAGCGTCCGGGCATGGGCTTGTACAAGCCGTGCACCAGCCCCAAGGTGCGGTAGCAGATGTCGGCGTTTTCGACGATGATGCGGAATCCGTACACATCGACCATCTCGGTGATGGATATTTTCTTGTTCTGCATCTTTTTGTAGATGCTGTACAAGTGCTTCTCGCGGCCTTCTACTGCCGCTTCGATCTGCGCTTTGCGCAGCGCGCCCTTGAAAGTCTCGGCGATCTTGCCGACGAATTCCTTTTGATTGCCGCGCGCCCGCTTCAATTCCCGTTCGAGAACCTTGTAACGGTACGGATACAGCGCACGAAACCCCAGGTCCTCGAGCTCGAGCTTCACCGCGTACAAACCGAGGCGCTCGGCAATGGGCGCGTAAATCTCCAGAGTCTCGCGGGCGCTGCGGCGGCGCTTGACCGGCGGCATCACTCCGAGGGTGCGCATGTTGTGCATGCGGTCGGCGAGCTTGACCATGATGACGCGGATGTCGCGCACCATCGCAAACAGCATTTTGCGAAAGCTTTCGGCCTGCGCTTCCTGGCGGTTCTTGAACTGAATCTGATCCAGCTTGCTGACGCCGTCGACCAACTCGGCCACCACTTGGCCGAAAATCGACGCTATTTCGGCCTTTGCCGTCGGCGTATCTTCAATGACATCGTGCAGGATCGCCGCCACCAGCGTGTCGGCATCCAAGCGCAGATCGGCGAGGATATCGGCGACTGCGACCGGGTGCGTGATGTACGGTTCGCCCGATACGCGCTTTTGTCCCTGATGTTTTTCGGCGCCGAAGTCGTAGGCTTCGCGCACCCGCTCCACTTGGGCGGGAGATAGGTAAGCCTCGAGTTTGTCCAAGAGCTGACTGATCCCGGTGGAGCGTCTTCCACCAGGCAGAAAACCAAGTATGGAAGACGCATAATCCATCGTCGCTCTTGTGGAATACCAGCCGGCTGTAGTTAGTCCCCAAGCCCGAGTTGCGGAGCACGGAAATCCGACGGCATGTCGAGCTCGCTCACCGGCGGCTGCGCCGGCTCTTCGGGCTCTTCCAGCATCTCTAGGGTGATATTTCCGGCAGCGATCTCGCGAAGCGCCACCACGGTCGGTTTGTCGTTTTCCCATTCCACGGTCGCTTCCGCACCGTTGGCCAGGCGGCGGGCGCGCTTGGCGGCCAACAACACCAGGTTGAATAGATTGGGTTCATTTTGTAGGCAGTCTTCGACTGTGATACGCGCCATGCTTAGGGTTCCAATGGAAGGAGGGAAATAATAGCAGACATACCGCCTCCCAAGCCAGCCGATGCGGGCTTCAAGGCGCCGCGAAGCGCCGTTATTACGCGCGCATCAAGGAATTACCAGGCTTTCCGCCAGACGCGCCACTTCCGGCCGTCCTGCAACCAGGCGGCCGCCGCGGTTCTCGACGATGGCCTGCAGATCCTCGAGCGCCTGTTCGAAGCGGTCATTGATGACCACATAGTCGAACTCGGTCCAGTGTCCGATGTCCTCGGCCGCGTCCCTCAAGCGGCGCTGGATGACTTCATCGGAATCGGTGCTCCTGCCCTGCAGCCGCTGCTCAAGCGCCGCGCGCGTGGGCGGCAGGATGAAAATGCTGCAGGCCTCCGGCACTCGGGCGCGTACCTGGCGCGCGCCCTGCCAATCGATTTCGAGCAGCAGTTGCTCGCCGTTCGCAAGCGCTTCCTGTACCGCTCGTACACCCGTTCCGTAGGAATTATCGAAGACCTTGGCGTGCTCCAGAAACTCGTGGTTTGCCTGCATTTCATCAAAGCGTTCAGCGGTCACAAAATGGTAGTCGCGTCCCGCTACTTCGTTGGGCCGCGGCTTGCGCGTCGTGTAGGAAACCGAAAACTGAATGCTGGGTACGCGCCGGATCAACGCCTTCAACAAACTTGTCTTGCCCGCGCCCGAGGGTGCTGAGACGACGTAAAGACGGCCGCGCTTAGCTTTCACTGGGGCGCCAAAGGGGGAATTTTCGCCTCCACTTCCGCAGCGATCTTGGCCGGGTCGGCGCCGGCGGCCGGATAAGACTTCGACCAGACCACGGAGCCGTCCGCGACCGCAGCGATCTTCACGGTGAGGACCTGGGAACGATCGACCGCATCAATGGTTCCGTAAAGAACGTAAGTTGAATGGCTCGCCCTGCCGCGCTCCAAGGCCGCGCCCAGTTCGCGGGAAGACAGCGGGTCCTTCGTCAAACTCACTTGTCCATGGTGCGACAGGGAGACCCTTCCATAAGTCATGGCAAACGTGGAATCGGCGAGCTTCTCCGCGGCAGCATCGCCGGCCGGCGCAACAAAGGGTATGGCCAGCAACGCGCCGCCGTCCGTGGCGCTTAGATCGGAATCGTCGGCAAACTCTTTGGCTATCTGCGTGCCGAGCTTGACGATGTCGTTCTTGTTCAAGCTGCCTTGATATTTCTCCGACATCGCCTTGAGCCTTTCGGCCTTGGCAGGCGAAATATCGGCAGAGCGTGGATGCTTCGTGGCGGATTCGCAGCGCGAGATGAGAGTAATCGCAAGCCACACAGATAGCAGAATCCGTATCCAGCGGGGAAGCCGGCTGAAAAGTACCCAGGCCGAGCGCAATGCCCACACGGCCACATCGACCCCGAACTTGATTTTCTGCCCGGGCTCAGCCCTCGGGAATTCCGGATTCTGCAGCACGGGCGCCGCTGATCGGTTTTTCCTGTCCTGCCGGCGCTGCGCTTTTCGAGCCGGCTTGGAATCTGGGACGTCGCCGGAGGCCACTTTGCGGCACACGGCCTCCAGTGCCCGCGTCGGCTGCCCGCCCGGCACCTTAAGCCACTGCACCGTGAGAAATTTCTCGGGCACCCTGGCGGTTGCCTGATCGGTGTCGTCGATGACGATGGGCAGCAGAAAGAGATGATCATCGGCCATGTCGAGAGTCCTCTCGACCGCCAGCCGCCACTCGCGGCGGAAGTACCCCTCGAGCCGAGCCTCCGTTTGAGCCGACACCAGAGGCATGAAATAGTCGCATTCACGGATCTGACTCCGGATCTTCTGATCCCACGCCTCCCCACCGCCCAGTGCGCTTTCGTCGTACCAGACTTCAAGGCCAAAACCAGGGAGCGCATCCCCCAATAATCGTGCAGCCTCCCGATCCTCGGACGCGTAGCTGAGAAACACCGTCGGTCGCGGGGCAGGCGAATCTGCGGCGTCGAGATCAGGCAATGTAGTTACTCGATGTTCGGTGTAGCGTTTTAGAATGATGGCAGGATAGCTGGCCGGCTGCTAATGGGCCACATTGTGGCCCAGCGCGGGACGATTCCGCGGACGCGAACAAGGGAGCCAAAAGATGAAAGGACGTGTGGCGCTGGTTACTGGCGGCGGCCGGGGGATCGGGCGCGAGGCGGCGCTGTTGCTCTCGGCAGCGGGAGCGCGCGTGATGGCCGTGTCGCGCAGCGCGACAGAACTGGCGGCCGTCGGACTCGAATACGTCGCGGCCGACCTCGGCACTGCGGAGGGTTGCGCCCTGGCCGTTGCCGAAACCGAGCGACGACTGGGTCCGATTGACGTGCTGATCGTGAACCACGGCATCGGCTCTGCGCACCAACGGCTTGTGTGGGAGCAGGATCCCGAGGTGTGGCGCGAGACGATGCGCATCAACCTCGACGGTCCGTTCGAGCTCGCGCGGCTGACGGCGGGCGGGATGTGCAAGCGCGGCTTCGGCCGGCTGGTATTCACAAGTTCGACCGCCGGCGAGAAAGCGGAACGTTCCGGCAGCGCGTACACCGCCTCCAAGCATGGGGTTATCGGGCTCGCGCGTGCCGTCGCCCAGGACGCCGGGCCCTTCGGAGTCACATCCAACGCAGTTCTGCCAGGCTGGGTGCGAACGACAATGGCCGAGCGCTCAGCAAAGACGGAGGCCGAACGGCGCGGCATCAGCGTCGAGCAGGTGTGGCGCGAACGCGCCGCCATCTACCCGCAGAACCGGGTGCTGGAGCCTCGCGAGGTGGCGCAGGTGATTGCGTTCCTGTGCAGCGATGCTGCAGGCGGCGTGAACGGCGAGGCGATCACCGTGGCTCTCGGCGGCATGTGGTAGGACGCGCTGATTTATTTTGCACGCTGAAATGCGCAGCCTTGGGCGCTCATACAATACGCAGCATCCTCAGTTTGGTTTCACGTAGCCGTTGCTTCGGAACCATGCGAGCGCCCGGCTGATGGCGTTGTCGAGCGTTTCGGTTGCGGTGAATCCCAACTCGCTCCGTGCCTTTGCGCCATTCACGAACTGGCCCGCGGACATAACGGCGATCGCCGTCGCATCCACGCGGGGCACCGGTCCCTTGAGCCACTTGTAACGAGCCGTCTGCAAGGCTGATGCAATCCTTGCTATGGCTACGGGAATCGCGCGCGGCACCGGAGCGTCCGCAATTCGCGCGATCTTGGTCACGAGCTCCGACATGGAAATGTTCTCGCCGGTCAGCAAATAGCGCTCGCCGGGCCTGCCCTGCTCGCACACGCGCACCAGGCCACGCCCTGCGTCCCCGGCATAAATGACATTCCGGTTTCCCTTCACATAGCCGGGCAGAGTCCGATTGGCTATCTCCACGATCAGACGACCGGTTGTCGGACCGTAGTCGTATTCGCCGAAAGTCATCGTCGGAATGCCGATGATCACCGGCAATCCTTCCATGGCCTTCGCACGTGCCTGAACGTCCAGAGCCCACTTCACCCGGACGTAAGGATTCGTGCTGGGCGGCTCCCCGGGGTAATCCAGCGTTTCATCGCCCGGCTCACCCGCCGGATGTCGGCGCAGCGCAATGGCACCGCCCAGGTAAACGATTCTCCGGAGCGGCGTTTCGGCGCACGCGGCGTAGAAGTTCTCCATCTGGTGCGTGGCCGTTTCGACCTCGCCTCGCCACGGGCGCGGGACGGTCGGGTAGTAGCCCGCGCAGTTGACCGCTGCGTCCACGTTCTTGAGCGCGCGGCGCAGCGACTCGCGATCGTCCAGGTCGGCCAGCCGCGACTCGAGCGTTGCGTTCCTCAGCCGCAGCAGGGAGCTCTTGCTGCGGGCGATCGCCACGACGTCGTGTCCCGCGGCGGCCGCAGCCGCCAATGTGTGCTGGCCAAGCATTCCGGTCGCTCCGACGATTGCCACGCGCATCGTTCGCTCAGCGTCTTGTGAGTCTGAGTTTTGCGAACGGCTGAATCTGACCCTTGTCCACGTTGTCAATCGTCCACGTCCACCTGCTCGCCACGCGGTCATAGGCGAAGGTGTTGTGGATGGACGGCTCGCCGTCCTTGTCCAGGAACAGAAACGCGAGCTGACTGGCATCTGCAGGGGCGTGTCCGAGCGCCCACCCTACGAGCCCATTGCCACCGGTGGAATCCAGCCACAGGCACGCATACTGCTTCAGATCCGGGTCCCAACCGATATAGACAATCGCATCATATTCCGGCGAGCCAGATACAGTTCTTGCACGGGAAGTTTCACGAATTTGAATGTATTGATGGGCAAGCACCCATTGCGCTGTGACCGCATGAGTGACCGGCTTGCCGGCAATCTCTCCACGCAATAGCCAAGTCCCGACGAGCTGTTCGAGCAAGGGATCATTGAGCGGGGACGGGGCCGCGACGGCACTCTGCACGAACAGGCCAATCGTCGCGAACCAGGCGGCCAGCCGTAACGAGTTTGCATGCAATCGATGAGCCAGTCGTTCCATGGCCGGAGATATTAGTACACATAGCCCGGTTCGGGATGCAGGTATTGGCGGCGGCAGGCGGATTGAAGATCTCGCTTCAGGTCTTATCCGCACGCATCAGATCGGCGGCCTCCATCAGTCCACGTCGGCGGGCGGACTGTTCTGGTGTAAGACCGTCCTTGTTCCGGATTCTCGGATCGGCACCGTGAGCCAGCAGAAACTCCGCCATTTCGACCGCTTGATCTTCATCGTCGGGCAGGGTGAACAGGGGCGTGGCGCCGAGCCTGAAATGGACAGCGTTGGCCAACGCCGGCTCCTCCGCAAACAGCTGCCGCAGTCGCTCCTTGATCGCGAGATAGGTGAGATTGTGCACATCGCGGCTCAGCGGCGCGAGAAGCCGCGCGATCTCGTTTCGGCCGAAATGGGACGCGAAACCGAGTGCGCCGCCGAAGTGCTTCGTCGGTCGGTCGATTTCCGCTCCGTGTGCCACGAGCAATTGCACTACGCCGATGGAGCCACCGGCGACGGCGGCTTGCAGCCCGCGCAACTCCGTCCCGTCCGCGACATCGACGTTCATGCCCAACTCCAGCAGGAGAGCTACGACATCCGCGCGAGATGCACGAGCCGCAGTCAGCATCGGCTCGGCTTCGTGAAGACACCGCGGGTGTTGGGCGAGCACCCTCCGCGCCGATTCCCGATCGAGGCGCATGCACGCGGCCTGGAACGCAACCTGACCGTCCAGGGGCCGGGCGACCGCGCCGTACTTCACGAGCAGCTCGGCCATAGTGTCATGACCGTGTACGAGCGCCTCCTCGCGCAGGGAGCGCATCGAATAAGCGTGCGGACCATTGGGGTCCGCGCCATGCGCCAGCAGCCATTCCGCACGCCTGAGGTGGTTGTTGGGCACAGCGTTGCCCAACAAGTAGTCGAGGGCGCTGCGGCGGACGTTTCCACCGAGGCTCGGCGGCTCGATCGATCTCCAGCGGTCGACGTTTCCGTAGCGCTCAGATTGCGTCCAGAGAATTTCCAACCAGGTCGTATCGTCGCCCGTGATGGAGGTGTTGTAGAGCGCCTGGGGGTCGTAGGGGTTCGCGCCGCGTGCGATCACCAGAGAAGCCAGCGCCACCGCTTGGGCATGCGGCGGGTGATTACCTTCGCCCTCGCCGATGACACCGGTGAGAACCGTGAACACATTTTCCCATCCGTCGTTCCAGTTGGCGTTCGGATCGGCGCCATGATCGAGCAGTGCTGTTGCTATCTCGGGCGCATGTGTGTCGCCGCCGGGTATCCGCGCGTAGGCGAGATAGAGCAGAGGCTCCCAATCGAGCGGCCCCCCTTTTCGCGTGGCGGCGGCTGGATCGGCGGCGAGGCGTCGTTCGACTTCTGTGAGGTTTCCCGTCACCACTGCGGTGTACAGGCTGTCGGTGCTGATCTCGGGCCATTGCGCCAGGACCCGCCGCGCGGCAATCCGATCGCCACCCCACGCCGCTGAGCGCAGTACGATTTCGACGCGCTCCGCATGTGAGCGCCGCGCCAGCGCCTGATCATCGAGCGCCAGCCTCAGCGCGGCCCAACCAGGAAACCCATATTCGCGCGCGAGCGCGACCTGCACGTCGCGCAACCCTGGAGACCCGATAGGGGCACCTGCCGCTGCGAGGCGTTGTTGTGCCCGCGCGTCCCCGGCCCGAATGGCCTTGAGCCAGCGTTTGGCTTCTTTCTTGAGTGTCTCGAGAGTGGAATCAGAAGTAAGCTGTGGGCTCATCTGCGACCTTCCTTCCGTATCGCCTGGTATCCGCTGAACAGGCCGGAAGAAGGGATTCGATAGGATCAGGTCCTTCGAGTGGGCGGGAGCAAGCTCCCTTGCCGCGGACAGGTGGCGCCCCACAGCGCGCTAGTGGCAATCATCGCGCCGAGCCGCGTACCCTGTCAATGCGACGCCGGGACTGCGGAAGTCCGTTAGGTCCGCAACTGGTCTCCTCGGCGGTGAGCTGAAACATGAAATCGGCCGCGGCCGGCCCGTTCGAGCCGGTGGGCGATCTATCCCTTCATATTGGACACCTGCTTACAGACGATACCTGGCAGTCGGAACGGGCCGCCCAGACGCTCGTACACTTCCCCGCCGCCGAGCGCGAGAGCTACGGCACCATTTATGGTCAGCAGGTCGACATCCGAAACTGGGTGAACGAGGAGCTCGGCGTTTGGGCGGCTATACGCGTACTTCAGGGATATCCAGGTCGGCTCGCGCCGAGTGATATAACCCTTATCCGTCAAAACATACAGGTCGCGCGCACACTGAACTACCTCATAGTCTTGAATGCCGCGGCTCAACTATCTAGAGCGTCAACGTTGGGACTTCCGAAAGTTGACGCGCGGCCCGACGAGGTTCGCGATACATGCGCGCCGTTGAAGCGAACCAGACCGTCGCTCCCGTACACGACCTACTGACGGTTTGTACAAGGCAGGCTCTGGAAGCAAACATCCTGCGCATCCCGGCGATGTTATTTACTTGGATACTCAGGCACCGACTACAGGTGAAGCAGTGCGAAGCCTTTTGCTTGGTGTTGCTATTGCTTTATCGGCGTTCCTCCTGCGAGGCGCATTTCGACGATGGCTGGCTGCTCGGTAGCTGTCATTCACCAGTGGCCGGATTGGGTCGCGAACGCACCTTCACGCGAACCTATCGGTAAAACATCGGTCCGCTGATGCAGGTCCTTACTGTCAGCGCGCGTGCGCAAGCTCGTCTCGAACAATCTTGCGCACCTGTTCGGCTGTAATAGGCTTTTCAGCGGTGCCTAAGTACTGCGCGAGCGCCTCGTTAATAAGTGTCTGATATCCAATGCCCGTTCGCGCCGACTCCGCCTTGAATGCCGCGACGATCTGATCGTCGATGTAAATGGTGATGCGAGTTTTCCCCTTCGTTGGCGCAGCTTGCCCGCGCCGCCCTTTGGAGAAATCGTACTCAGCTTTCATAATCTTTCCGCTCCTTCGTGGTTGCTCGTCGCACGGAGATTAGGCGCTCGCCGTCTTCGCGCGCCGTCCAAACAACCACCAAAATTTCGCCGCCGGCGTTCATCCCGACTGTGATCCAGCGAGACTCTCCGGCGGAGGAATCATCCTCCACTGTCAAACCTAGCGGATCGTTCAACACACCTTCCCCCTCAACCAAGGACAGGCCGTGCTTGACGACATTGGCAGCGTCCTTCTCGGGATCGAACTTCGGCCCCATATACGTATTATATATGTATCACGTACATACATCAAGATTGCGGACGCAGGCTGTCTCTAAGGTTGCAAATTGCGACCTTAAAGAACTGGTCTCCGCAACGCACGGCGAATACTTGCGATGCGGGTCGCGATGCTTCCGGGAACCGGCCGCATTTTGCGACCCGTTCAGAGCGACCGTCTCGGCCGGGGTCAGGCGGAATATGAAATCCGCGGGGAAGCGCGCGGCATTGCGCTTGACCTGCATTGTAGCTACGCGTCCAGCTACAAACTTTAGCGCGGCAGGGCCTGGAAGTCCATGGACGCCGGTTGTCAATAATTGCTTGATTTATAGAGAAATTCGAGCGACGGCCCGGCGGGCCCAAACAGCTCCGGAAGCTACTCGATGTTCTGCACCTGCTCGCGCATCTGCTCGATCAACACCTTCATATCGACTGCCGAGCGAGTGGTTTCAATGTCCTGCGACTTCGAGGACAGCGTGTTGGCTTCGCGATTCAGTTCCTGCATCAGAAAGTCCAGGCGCCTGCCGGCTGCTTCCTGGCCGGCGAAAGTTTTGCGCACTTCGGTCACGTGGCCGCGCAGCCGATCGATCTCCTCGTCCACGTCCAGCCGCTGCGCCAAGATAGCGAGCTCCTGTTCGAGCCGATCTTGATCCACGTCCGAGACCAGCTGAGCGATACGGTCGAGCAATTTCGCGCGCATGCGTGCGCGGATCTCGGGCAGCCGATCAATGACGCGTCCTGAGAACTCGAGCAACCCTGAGCAGCGCTGCTCCAGGGCGTCGCGTAAGCGTCCTCCTTCGCTGTCGCGGAAGCGGGCGAGTTCGGTCAATGCTTCCTCGAGCAAACTCTTTGCGCTGGCGATCATCGGCACCGCATCGCGGGTCCCGTCGCGGATGACCCCGGGCCAGCGCAGCAAATCCAAGACATCGATGCGGGCACTGATTCCCGCCTGCGCGGCGATCTGCTGCGCACGAAAGGTCAGGGAAGCCAGCAATTCGGAGTCGACTTCAAGTTGAGCCGCGACCACCGCAGGCCTGAAATGCAGTGAACAGTCGACTTTGCCGCGGCGTATGGCGGCGGCGATGGCTGCCCGAAAATCGGACTCCGCACTGCGGAATTCCTCGGGCAACCGACAGCCCAGCTCGAGAAAACGATGATTGACCGTCTTTAGTTCCCAGGCCAGCAGTCCCCAGGGGAACTGCCGCTCGCGGCGGGCGAAGCCGGTCATGCTACGAATCATAGGGGTCGTCCGCAAAATCGGCCATAATCCTTGGTCTGGAGAGTTTATCAGATCGAGGAGCGGGCATTGCAGATCGAAACCGCGGACGTGAGCCTGATCGGGCACCGCGAAGAAAATCAGGACCGGGTTGCCGTGGCGGCCGCAGACCAGGCAGTGCTGTTGGTCGTGATCGACGGTATGGGCGGCCACGCGGAAGGCGCGCGCGCGGCTGAAACCGCGCTGGCGACCATGCTCGAAGCGTTCTGGCAAACGCCGCACCCGATTTTCGATCCGCTGGGGTTCTTGCATTTGTCGTTGGGAAAAGCCCACGAGGAAGTCGTGAAGCTCGGCACGGGATTGAGCGTCGAGGCTCGTCCCCGCGCCACATGCGCGGTATGTCTGGTGCAGGATTCCGGTGCCTATTGGGCCCACGTCGGAGACAGCCGCATCTATCAATTGCGCCAGTCGCAGGTTGTAGAACGCACGCGCGACCACAGTCATGTCGAGGTGCTGCTGCGCGAAGGCCTGATCACCGAAGCGGAAGTTCACGGTCATCCGATGCGCAATTATGTCGAGTGCTGTCTCGGAGGAGATGCGGCTTTGCCGGAAATGACCATATCGGCGCGGCGCAGGCTCAAATCCGGCGATGTGCTGTTGCTTTGCACGGACGGCTTGTGGGCCAACCTGAATGATCAAGATTTCGTGCGCTTCGCGCAGACCAGCATGAAGCCGCTGCGCGATTCGCTGACCGATCTGGGAACGCAGGCCGTAGAAGCGTCCGCGCCTTATAGCGACAACACCAGTGCTGCCGCCCTGCGTTGGCGGGCGGCATGAGCATTCGCCCGAGCGGCAGAGCCCCCGACGAACTGCGCGCGCTGCAGTTTCAACGCGGCTATACCCAGCATGCGGAAGGATCCGTGCTGGTCGGCTTCGGCGCAACTCGCGTGTTGTGCACGGCCAGCATCGAGGAAGGCGTGCCAGGATTTTTGCGCGGCTCTGCACAAGGTTGGGTGACCGCCGAATACGGAATGCTGCCGCGTGCCACGCATACCCGCTCGGCCCGCGAAGCGGCGCGGGGCAAACAGAGCGGCCGCACCCAGGAGATTCAGCGGCTGATTGGCCGGGCGCTGCGCGCGGTGGTGGACCTCAAAGGACTGGGAGAGCGTACTGTCACGATCGATTGCGATGTGTTGCAGGCCGACGGCGGCACGCGCACGGCGGCCATCACCGGCGGGTTCGTGGCGCTCGCGGATGCCATCGACACTCTGCTCAAGAAACGCTCAATCGCCGCGAACCCTCTGCACGGGCAGGTGGCTGCCGTGTCGGTGGGCATCTACCGCGGCACACCGGTCCTCGATATGGACTATGCAGAGGATTCAAACGCGGAAACCGACATGAACGTGGTCATGAACAGCGGCGGTGCGTTCGTCGAGGTCCAGGGTACCGCTGAAGGCCATGCGTTCCGGCGCCATGAACTGGACAAACTGCTGGACCTTGCGACGCAGGGTATTGCGCAACTGCATGCCGCTCAGCTCAGCGCTCGCGCCGCATAAGCGATTGGTTGTCGCCAGCGCCAACCCCGGTAAGTTGCGGGAATTCCGCTCCTTGCTGGCGGGGCTGCCATTCGAATTGACCAGTCTCGCAGAACTGCGGCTGCCGGGTGCTATGGAGACCGGCACGAGTTTTCTTGAGAACGCGACATTGAAGGCGCGCCATGCCGCCGCATTGAGCGGGTTCGCGGCACTGGCCGACGATTCCGGACTCGAAGTCGATGCCCTCGGCGGAGCGCCCGGCCTCTTCTCGGCTCGCTACGCGGGCGCCGGCGCCGACGACGCAGCCAACAACGCGAAACTCTTGCGCGAGCTGCAAGGCATTCCGATGGAGCGGCGCCGGGCATGCTATCGGTGTGCGCTGGTTTTCGTAAGTGCAGCACAGGATCCGGCGCCGCTCATTGCGGACGGCGCGTGGGAGGGATTCATTCTCGACGCACCGCGCGGCTCGGGCGGTTTCGGTTATGACCCCTACTTTTGGCTGCCCGACCTTCGGCTGACCGCGGCACAGCTCGACGGCGGCGAGAAGAACCGGCTCAGTCATCGCGCCAAAGCGATGCGCGCGCTGCGCGCGCAGCTTGTGCTCCGATGACCGACAGCTCCCTTGCGCTGTACGTGCACATGCCGTGGTGCGTGCGCAAGTGCCCGTATTGCGATTTCAATTCGCATCAATTGAAGTCCGCGCAGCCGGATGTGTCTTATATCGACGCGTTGATCCGGGACTTCGACATCGAAGCGCCGCGCCTCGCGAGCCGCAGGATCGACACCGTGTTTTTCGGCGGCGGCACCCCGAGCTTGTTCCAGCCCGAGCAATTCGCGCGCTTGCTGGGCGCATTGAGACAGCGGATCGCGTTCGCACCGGACGTCGAAATTACCTTGGAGGCGAACCCGGGGACCATCGAGCGCGGTCGATTCCTAGGCTACGCCGAAGCGGGAATCAACCGCGTATCCTTGGGCGCGCAGACGTTTGATCCGGCCGCTCTCAAGCGCTTGGGCCGCATTCACTCGGCCGAAGACACGCATCGCGCGGTTGCTGAACTGCGCGCGGCGAAACTCGATAATTTCAACCTCGATTTGATGTATGCGCTGCCGGAGCAATCGTTGCAAGAGGCGCTGCACGACGTACGCATCGCCTGCTCGCTCGCTCCGGCGCACATTTCCTATTATCAACTGACCCTCGAGCCCGGCACGGTATTTCATTTGCGCCCCCCGCCGCTGCCGGACGAGGAAGCAGCCTGGCAAATCCAATGCGCAGCGCAAGAGTTGCTGGCGGAGGCCGGCTACCGGCAATACGAGGTGTCAGCGTACGCCAGGGACGGCGCGCGCTGCAGACATAACCTCAACTACTGGCTGTTCGGCGATTATCTGGGCCTGGGCGCCGGTGCGCACGGAAAGCTCAGCATTCAGAAGCCCGCGCAGATATTGCGAACCGCCAAGCCCAAGCAGCCGCGCGAGTATCAAGCAGAGATTCGCCGCGCCGCACCCCTTGCGGGCAGCTGCACGCCAAATGCCGTCGGCGAAACGGCGTTTATTGCCGAGGCGGACTTGCCGTTCGAATTCATGCTGAACGCACTGCGGCTCAACGAGGGATTTACGCGCGATTGTTTCCTGGAGCGGACCGGACTGCCGCTACGGACCGTCGAGCAGAAACTGTCGCGGGCGCAAGTTCGGGGTCTCATGGACGAGCGGCCGGACGGCTGGCAACCCACCGAGCTTGGGCGGCGCTTCCTCAATGATCTTCAGGCAAGTTTCCTGGCCTAGGCTTATACACATCAGGCCGCAGCTCCCGCACAAAGTGAGACCTACATCACATTGCGCCCGAAGTAGGTCAGATACATCATATAAGATATTGATCTATATAAAGAAAGAGACTTGGCTATTTTTTGACCAAGTTAACAATTATGCGAATTTCCGCTGCGGGGATCGCCTGCGACGCTTGGCATCCACAGACTTATCCACAGTTATTGTGGACAATTTGAACGGAACTGTTATGACACAAGGGCTTACGTTTCAATTGGCCGAACCTTCTTGTCCGCGGGCTCAAGTGCGCATATCATTCGCGGCCCCGTTTTTGGCATTGATTTTTACGATCTGGCCGGAAGAAAGGGTCCTAAGGCGTGGCGATCGCTCATGTCGAGCGCGTCGATTCTGCCGCAACCGATTTACGAGGTTCCTGTATGAAAGCCGGCATCCACCCAGAATACAAACAAATCATGGTCACTTGTACCTGCGGGAACAAGTTCGAGACTCGCTCGACCATCGGTCATGATTTGCAAGTCGAAGTGTGCTCCAACTGCCATCCGTTCTATACGGGCAAGCAGAAAATTGTGGATACCGGCGGTCGCGTCGATAAATTCCGCAAGAGATATGCGGCAGCCGCAAAGGCCTAGCGGCGAGAGTTTCTGACACGCGCGACGCTGAAGTCGCCGCCCCCCGACGCGCATTCCAGAGATCGCGCATGCGACGCATGCGCTTGATTCCGTTGTACGGCCGTGCAAGGCTGCCGGGCTCGAATAGACCAAACAGTGGCGTCGGATAAGGCGAATGAGCACGAAATACGAATTGAAGAATCTCGCGACCGGCAAGACCAGCCAGTTGGAGGCGATCTCCGGGACAATCGGGCCCGATGTGCTCAACATCTCGAATCTGACCAAGGATCTGGGCGTTTTTACCTTCGACCCTGGTTTCATGGCCACGGCGAGCACCGCCAGCCAAATCACCTATATCGACGGCGACGCGGGTGTGCTGCTGTATCGCGGCTATCCGGTCGAACAACTGGCGGAGAAATCGAGCTTTCTGGAAGTGGCTGCGCTGCTCATCAACGGTAAGCTGCCGACCAAGGCAGAACTCGATGCATTCCAAAACTCGATCATGCGGCACACCATGGTCAACGAACAATTGTTGCGCTTTTTCCAGGGTTTCAACAACGATGCGCACCCGATGGCGATGGTCTCGGCGGTGGTTGCATCGATGGCCGCGTTCTATCACGACACGACCCACATCGGCGATCCGCGGCATCGCGAAATATTTGCGCACCGGATCATCGCCAAACTGCCGACGATCGCCGCCGCGGCGTACAAGCATACGTTGGGGCAGCCGTTCATTTATCCGCGCAACGATCTGCGCTATTGCGCAAACATGCTCAACATGTTCTTCGCGGTTCCCTGCGAGCCGTATGCGATCGATTCCGTCGCGGCCGAAGCGCTGGATCTATTGTTCATACTGCACGCCGACCACGAGCAAAACGCGAGCACCTCGACGGTACGTTTGGCCGGCAGCACCGGCGCGAATCCGTACGCCGCCATTTCTGCCGGCGTTTCCGCGTTGTGGGGTCCGGCGCACGGCGGAGCGAATGAAGCGGTTCTGGACATGCTGGACGACATCGGTTCGGTCGCCGGCATCGACAAATTCCTCGCGCGCGTCAAGGATAAGAACGACAGCGTGCGGCTCATGGGCTTCGGTCACCGCGTGTACAAGAACTTCGATCCGCGTGCCAAAATCATTCGCGGCATGTGCTATCGGGTTTTGGAAAAGCTCGGCAAGGTCGACGACCCGCTGTTCGAACTGGCGTTGCGCTTGGAGGAAATCGCGCTGAAGGACGACTACTTCGTTTCCCGGAAGCTGTATCCCAATGTCGATTTTTACTCCGGCATCATTTACAGCGCCTTGGGGATCCCGCGCTCCATGTTCACAGTCATGTTCGCGATCGCGCGTACAGCCGGCTGGGTCGCGCACTGGCAGGAAATGGTCTCGGATCCGCATATGAGAATCGGGCGCCCTCGCCAGCTCTATACCGGCCCCACAAAGCGAGACTATCAGCCGATCGAAAAGCGCTGATCGATGCCGGCCACAGTCCACGCCTTGTTACGCACCACAGCAGCTCTGCTCCTGATCGGCGCCGCTGAGGCAGCCGCCGCGGCTGATGCGCCGCAGGCCCTGGCACCGGAAAAAAATCCCTGTAGTGCGCGCGCCGAGCCGGTTGCGATCGGATCTGCACAATGGAACGGCTGGGGACGGGATCTCGACAATACGCGCTATCAACCGGAGCCCGCGATTCGTGCGACCGACGTGGAGAAACTGACGTTGAAATGGGCGTTCGGCGATCAGAGCGGCAAGGAATTCGGCCAACCCACCGTCGTGGACGGCAGGCTGTTCATCAGCAGTTCCGCCGGCAGAATATACGCGCTGGACGCCAAAACCGGATGCGCCTACTGGACGTTTGATGCCGCTGCCGGCAGTCAATCGGCCGTCTTGATCGGCGAACTCGGTCAGAGCAAGCGTGCCGCGCTGCCGAAGAGGCTGAAACGAACGTTGGCGCATCTTGACGTCATCAAGGCGCCAAGCGCCGCTTTCTTCGGCGACGACACCGGCGCCGTCTACGCGCTCGATGCGCAGAAGGGAACCTTGTTATGGAAATCACAAGTGGATACGCATCCGCTGGCCCGCGTCGTGGCCGCGCCGGCGCTGTACAACGATCGTCTGTACGTGGCGATTGCGTCGACGGAAGACAAAATAGCGGCGAATCCCGAGTATAGCTGCTGCACGTTTCGCGGCAGCGTCGCCGCGCTCGACATCGCCAGCGGGCGGATCGTGTGGAAAAGCTACACCGTGCTCGAGGAGCCGCAAGCCACCCGCAAGAACAGCGCGGGTATTCAGGAATTCGGGCCCGCCGGCGCCGCCGTCTTCTCCTCCCCGACCATCGATCCGAAGCGCAATGTCTTGTACGTGACAACCGGTTCTGCAACGGGTTTGGAGCAGTCACTCACCGATGCAGTGGTCGCATTCGACTTGAGCGACGGCAAGCTGCGCTGGGTGAAGCAGCTCAGCGTCAGGGGCGAGGCGGCGTCGAGCGGCTTTGCGAGTTCGCCTATTTTGCGGACCTTGAGCAGCGGCAATCAAATTATATTGGCGGGTCAAATGTCGGGCATTGTGTACGGACTCGACCCGGACCACGGCGGCGAAATTCTTTGGCAATCAAGGATTAGCGCTTCGGCTGCGGCTGCGGTTGCGGGCGCTGGGCCAGGCGCGGGCGTCGGCGGTGGTATCGCCTGGGGCGGCTCGGCCGATCACCGCAATTTTTATGCCGCACTGTCCGGTTTGTTGTCGCAACCCGCCAATGCCGCCGGCAGTCTCACGGCGCTCGACATGAAGACCGGCATCGTCCGCTGGAACACGCCGGCGCCGCAGCCGGCCTGTTCCTGGGGCGGCGACTGCCGGCATGCGCAAGCGCAGGCGGTTACGGTGATGCCGGGCGTCGCGTTCTCGGGATCAATGGACGGGCACTTGCGCGCCTACTCGACCATCGACGGCAAGATTCTGTGGGATTTCGACACGGCAAAAGCATTCCTAACCCAAAACGGCGTTCACGCGAGCGGCGGCCCCTTGGATCGTGGCGGGGCGACGATCGTGAACGGCAGCGTTTTTATCAACTCAGGTAGTACCCTGCTGGCGTTTTCAGTCGATGCAAAATAGGACGCAAGAAGCATTCATGGCACGTTCCAAGCGCACTGCTCATTTGGGGTTGTTTCTTGGTTTCATGGGCGCGACGCTGGCTGCCGCCGCGTGTGCAGCCGAGGCCGTCCAACCCCCATCGCTGGAAAACTCGGTCGTGAAGATTTTCTCGACCATGCGCTTTCCCGATCCCTTCAAGCCTTGGACCAAGCAGGCGCCCAGTGAGGCGACGGCCTCGGGCGTGGTGATCGAGGGCAAGCGCATTTTAACCAACGCGCACGCCGTCCTTTACGCCAGCCAGGTGCAGGTTCAGGCGAATGCAGCGGGCGACAAAGTATCGGCGACGGTGCTGGCCATCGCGCCGGGGATCGATCTGGCTGTTTTACAGCTCGACGATCCGAGCTTCTTCGACAGTCACCCGCCGGTCGCGCGCGCCAGCAAGCTGCCGCAGATCAAGGAACCGGTATTGGCATACGGCTTTCCAACCGGCGGATCGTCGCTGTCCATTACCAAGGGCATTGTGTCGCGCATCGAATTCGCCTCCTACAACTATCCGGTGTCGGGCCTGCGCATCCAGATCGATGCGGCCATCAATCCGGGTAACAGCGGCGGTCCGGCCATTGCCGGCGACAAGATGATCGGCCTGGCATTCAGCAGGCTGGGCGGAGACACCCAGAACATCGGCTACATCATCCCCAACGAAGAGGTCGAGCTGTTCCTGAAGGATATCGCCGACGGTCATTATGACGGCAAGGCCAGCATGTACGACGACTTGCAGACATTGGAAAATCCGGCGCTGCGCGATTTTTTGAAGCTCGACAAGAGCGTCGAGGGCATGGTGGTGCACCGGCCGGATAAAACCGATTCGTCCTACCCTCTGAAGGAATGGGACGTGATCAGCCGCATAGGCGACACGCCCATCGACAATCAAGGGATGGTCAAAATCGATAAGGATCTGCGCGTGAACTTCGCCTACATGATCCAGCGGCTGGCAAAAGACGACAAGCTTCCGCTGACCGTGGTGCGGGCCGGCAAGCCGCTCAAGATCGAACTACCCGTGTCGGCCAACCGCCCGACCTTGGCCCCCGATCTGCACGGCGAGTATCCTTCATACTTCGTCTACGGACCGATAGTGTTTTCGAGGGCGACCCGCCAATTCTTGGCATTGTTCGAAAACAACGCCGGATTGCTGCGGATTCTGGGCTTCGTGAAGAGTCCGTTGGTTACTCGGGTATTCGATGCGCCGAGCGCGGACCTGGAAGAACTGGTGATCATCTCTTCGCCGTTCTTTCCGCACAAATTGGCGAATGGCTATTCCAACGCCACCGGTTCGGTGGTGTATTCCATCAACGGCACGCCCGTTAAGAGTCTCAAGCATCTCGTTACGCTGCTGCGCGACCTGCAGGACCCGTTCGTTACCGTTGAATTTGCCAGCAGGAGCGGCGAAGCGCTGGTCTTTTCCAGGGCGGCCATCATGGCCGCCACTGATGAGATCTTGACCGACAACGGAGTGCGCGCGCAGGGCTCGCCCGATATGCTGGCGGTGTGGCAGGCGAAACCGGCGAACTGATCCTAAAACGCGCTCAATGCGCGTCGCGCGGTCAATGCGCGTCGCGCGATCAATTCGCGTCGCGCGATCAATTCGCGTCGACCAACTGCGACACTTCGCGTGCGTCAGCGCGCTTCATGGGCCGGCCGTCCACCGGCGAGTACGGTGATTGTCGGATGCCGTCTATGGGGAACACCGTCGCATCGACGGTACGGCCTTTCGCCTCGAACCTGAGCGCCGGGTAATTGACGCTGCGTTCCGCATCCATCTTGACGCGCCGTTCATAGAATTCATGCGGAACGCCGATCTCGAGCAGGCGAATCGCGACCGCCTCGGACGCGTCGGCGAAAAGGTGCAGGTTGATGTCGCTGTAATTGGTTGCAGTTCCGGTGAGCACCGAACCCACCAGGCGCGGCTGGAACTCCGCCAAAATGCGCATGGTGTCGAGGGCGATGCGCCGCTGTTCCTTCAGGGTGTGGTGATGTGTATCGCGGCCGAACAGCCGCTGATGCGCGCGCAGCGCATCCTCGATCTCGATGTTCTTCGGCAGCACCGCGACATCGTTCACCCCGAGCCGATCCGCTGCCTTGCGTTTTGCTTGCAGGAAATCTTCGATGCCGTGTTCGGCCATGATCCTCGCGGCCTCTTGTGCGAGAGCGCGGCGTAGATCCTCGGCACGCTGCGAAAACTTCTTAGCCATGGGCGTCTAGAATAACGGTTTATCGCCGTCCGTCACCGGGTTCGTCGCGTTCCCCTCGTACACTTCGGATTTGGGAAGATTCCCCTCGATGAATTTCTCCATGATGCCGTTGGGGTTGTCCGAGCTTGCGAGCAAACCCGTCTGCGGGGAGATGCGCACGCTGACAATGCCTTCGGGCGCGGGCACGGGATGCCTGGCGGTGCCGGCGAGCGCGTCGTGCATGAAGTAGGTCCAGGTTGGCACCGCCACGCGAGCCGCCTGATCGTCGTTGCCGCCCAGCGAGCGGTCCGCATCGAACCCGGTCCAGACGGTGGTGACGATATCGGCGTTGAAGCCGCTGAACCAGGCGTCGTGAAACTCGCTGGTGGTGCCGGTTTTGCCGGCGATGTCGTCGCGATTGAGGGTACGGGCACGCTGGCCGGTGCCTCGCTTGATGACGTCCGCCATCATGTCGGCCAATAGATATGCGATCTGCGGACTGAGGATCCGCGGCGCCAGATTCTTTTCGGGAATCAAGGTCTTGCCATCGTGCGGGGCTTCGTCCATCAGACCCGAGCGAGTGCCGCGCTCGGCTTTGGACTGGAAAGGTGTGCCCGCTCGACCGCATTGCGGGCAGGCCAGGGCGGGGTCCGCCTGCTGCAGCACCTTGCCGGCCGCATCTTCCACGCGGTCGATATAGTACGAGCTGACCTTGAAGCCACCATTGGCGAAGGTCGAATACCCGATGGCGACCTGCAGCGGGCTCAATTCGGCGGTTCCCAAGGCCAGGGTCAGGTCATCCGGCAGCTGCGATTTGTCGAAGCCGAACCGGGTCACATAGTTCCGCGCGTAGTCCAGAGTGATGGCGCGCATCAAGCGCACGGAAACCAGATTTTGCGAATGCACCAGCGCCTCGCGCAGGCGCACCGGCCCGTAGAACCGGTCGGTATCCTCGTGGGGCCGCCAGGACTTCTCGTTGCCCTGCTCGTCGATGACCACCGGCGCATCGAGAATAACGCTGGCCGGGGTGAATCCCTTGTCGAATGCCGCCGCATAAACAAAGGGCTTGAATCCCGAGCCTGGCTGGCGTCTGGCCTGGGTCACGCGATTGTACTTGCTCTGGAAGAAATCAAAGCCGCCGACCAGGGCCACGATCGCGCCGTCCTTGGGGTCCACCGATACCAGCGCGCTTTGCGCTTCCGGTACCTGGACGAACATCAGGGATTCAGCGCTGCGCCCCACGGTGTAAATCACGTCGCCGCGGCTCAAGATCTCGGAGGCCTGAGTGGGCGGGCGGTCGACCGTTTCTTCGGGTAATTCGCGCCTCGCCCAAGCCAGTTTTTCCCAGGGTAGATCGACGACGCCCAAATCCTTGACGTAGATTTTCGCGCTCTTGGGCTCGACCTTTTCCACGATCGCGGGCTTCAGGCCGCCGATGATCGGAAACTCCTCGAGTTGAGCGTCCAAGCCGGCGGCTGTCGTGATCTTGGATAGATCAACTTTCGCTGTTGCACCGCGATAGCCGTGGCGGCGGTCGTATTCCATTAATCCGGTGCGAAGCGCCACGGTGGCTGCGGCTTGCAGCCGGGAATCGATGGTCGTAAACACCCTGTAGCCCGCGGTGTACACGACATCGCCGAATTTCGACTGCATGTCGTTGCGCACCATTTCCGCCACATAGGGAGCGTCCACTTCGATCGAAGCGCCATGCAGCCGGGATTCCATTGGGCTGGTTTTCGCCTCGTTGTACTCGGCTTGGGTGATGTAGTTGAGCTCCAGCATGCGGCCCAGCACGTGGGCGCGGCGCACCTTGGCCGCTTCGGCGTTGGCGACCGGATTGACCGCCGAGGGAGCCGTCGGGATGCCGGCCAGCGTGGCCATTTCGGCGATGCTCAGCTGATCCAAAGTCTTGCCGAAATACACCTCCGCCGCGGCCCCCACCCCATAGGCTCGTTGACCAAGGAAAATTTTATTGACGTACAGGGAAAAGATCTCCTCCTTGCTGAATTCAGCCTCCATCAGCAGGGAAATGTAGATCTCGCTCATCTTGCGTTTCATGTCGCGCCGCGGGGTCAAAAACATGTCGCGGGACACCTGCATGGTGATGGTGCTGGCGCCCTGCCGGATTCCGCCAGCTTTGAGATTGGCGACCGCCGCACGCAGAATTCCCTGCCAATCCACGCCGTGATGCCTGAAAAACCGGTCATCCTCGGTTGCCAGGAAGGCTTGCACCAATTTCCTCGGCAGCTGCTCGTAGCGGACCGGGATCCGGCGCTGCTCGCCGATTGAGGCAATCAGCTTGCCGTCCCGCGTATAGACGCGCAGCGGCACCTGCAGCTGTACCTCCCGCAGGCTTGCCACATCCGGCAATGCCGGCCTCAAGTAGACATAAGCACAGACATTGGCGAACGCGATTAACGCGATTAGGCCAACTAAAACTGCACAAATGCGCGATATGAGAACTAGGTAACGTTTGGCCACAGAAAACCGTTCTAACTTATTGCTCCGGCGGATTGGGTCTGCATCTTACCGCCGTTACGTGGGCATGCTCATTGGCTTCTGCCCTTGGGACAGCGGGGTGAACGGATGATTCGACGCCTTTCCTCTACAGCTGCGAATTCGTCGCAGGTCTCAGTTTGCCGACTTCTAGGGGGACAGGCGGTGATTACCGTGAGTAGCTTCACGTTCCATTTAACAGTTTCTTGCTAAGTTTGCTGAGCCTATACTCTCGTTCGCTGGTTTCGACCTACAAGGCATTGAGCAAAAAGGGAAAAAATCTGTGTGGTCGTTAGGAAAAAGATATCGTCCGCTTTTGGGACTTGACATAACCACCTCATCGGTGAAGCTCATCGAGCTCACGATGTCGGGCGGCCAGTATCGCGTTGAGTCCTATGCCGCGGAGCCGACGCCGCATAACGCGATCAACGAGAAGGCCATTGTCGATGCGGAGGCGGTGGGAGAGGCGATCCGGCGCGCAGTCAAGCGCTCGGGCGCCAAGAGCCGTCTCGCGGCCATCGCAATCAGCGGCGACGCTGCGATCACCAAGGTGATCCAGATGCCGAAGAATCTCGGCGACAACGAGCTGGAGGGCCAGGTCGAAATGCAGGCCGACCAGTACATCCCGTTCCCGATGGAAGAGGTCAGCTACGACTATCAGGTCGTGGGTCCCTCGGAGAAGGATCCCGACATGCTCGACGTGCTTCTGGTCGCAACGCGCACCGAGAACGTCGAACAGCGCCAGGCCGCCGTGCAGGCCTCGGGGTTGACCGCGCACATCGTCGACGTGGAGGCCTTCGCACTGGAGAATGCCTGCGCATTGATGCGCCATCAAATGCCGGACGGCGGCCTCGACCGCACCGTCGCGGTGGTCGATTTCGGCGCCAGCAGCACGACGTTCAGCGTTTTGCGCGACATGAAAGTCATATATACGCGCGATTTTGCTTTCGGCGGACAGCAACTGACGGAAGAAATCATGCGCACCTACGGCCTCTCCATGGAAGAAGCCGGCCGCGCCAAGAAGGAAGGCGGCCTGCCCAGCAACTATCAACCCGAGGTCCTGGACCCGTTCATCGACGATATGACGCAGCAAGTCAGCCGTTCTCTGCAATTTTACCTGGCCTCGGGCAGCGGCCGTGCGCAGCCGGATCAGATATTGATATGCGGCGGCTGCGCCAACATTCCCGGCGTTGCCGACGTCATTTCGAGCCGCGTCGGCGTGCCCGCGGACAAAGGGGACCCGCTCGGCAACATGAAAGTGTCGTCCAAGGCCAAAGCCCAAGCGGTGGCGCGTGACGCCACGGCATTACTCACAGCTTGCGGCCTTGCGCTGCGAAGCTTCGACTAAAGAGCAGCCATGCCGCGTATCAATCTACTTCCCTGGCGCGAACAAGAACGAAAAGTCCGGCGTCGCGAGTTTTTGGTCGCCCTTGGCGGCGCGGCGTTTGCCGCCGTCATTTTCGTCATCGGCGGCAAACTCTTGTACTCGAGCTGGATCGATTCGCAGACCGCAAAAAACAGCCTTCTGAAAAAAGAGATCGTCAAGCTCGATGCGCAGATCGCCGACATTCAGGATCTGGAGAATCGCAAGCAGCGCTTGGTTGCGCGCATGGAAATCATCGAGAAGCTGCAGCGCAAACGGCCCGAGATCGTACATCTGTTCGATGAATTGGTGAAAACGGTGCCCGAGGGCATTTACCTGACGCAGATGAGGGAAACCGGCAAGAAGCTCGAGATCAAGGGCGTCGCCCAGTCGAGCACCCGCGTGTCGACCTTCATGCGCAACATCGATGCATCGGCGTGGATGGATAACCCGCAGCTGCAGGTGGTCGAGTCCACCAAGGACTCGCCGACCGGCGGCTCGAGTTTCACCCTTACCAGCGATGTGGTCGGCGTGGATCTGGAAAGCGGCGGCGAAACAACGGTCAAGAAGGTTGCGGCGAAATGAATTTTCTCGATCAACTCCGTTCTATCGATCCGCGCGACGTGGGCCGCTGGCCGCTGCCGGTGCGCGCCTTCTTCATTGCACTGGGTTTTGCCGTGGTCGCAGCCGTTGGCTGGTACATGTTCGTCTGGAACGACGATCGGCCGTTGCTGCAAAAGGCGCAGGCGGACGAACTGGAACTGCGCGCGCAATTCGAAAGCAAGCAGCAGCGTGCCGCGAATCTCGATGCCTACAAGGCGCAGCTCGGCGAGATGGAGCGCAGCTTCGGCGCGATGCTGCGGCAATTGCCCGGCAAGACCGAGGTGCCGAATCTGTTGGTCGATATTTCACAAACCGGTCTGGCTGCCGGGCTGCAAGAAAAGCTGTTCCAGCCCGGAAGCGAGAAGAGCAACGGCTTTTACGCGGAACTGCCGATCAAAATCAAGCTGGTGGGCAGCTACCATGACTTCGGCAAGTTTGTCAGCGGTATTGCCGCTCTGCCTCGCATCGTAACGCTGCATGACATCCAGATCGCGCCGTTGGAGGCAAAAGGCGCCTACGACAATTTAACCATGGATGTAACCGCCAAAACCTATCGCTACATCGAGGACGAGGGCGGGGCGCGCGCGGCGAAAAAGAAGACGGGAGGCGCGACGTGAGACAGACATCGGCCATTTGCGTCATTGGCGTCGTGCTGTGCGGACTGATCGCGACGGGCTGTTCCGGCGGTCAATCGGATTTGCAGAAGTGGATCGAGGCCACCAAGAAAAAGCCCGGCGGCCGCATCCAGCCGCTTCCGGAAGTGAAGCCTTACGAAACCTACGTTTACAACGCCACGAACCTGCGCTCGCCCTTTCAACCGCAAGGTCCCAGCGCCAATGGCCAGGCGAGTCTGCGGCCGAGCGCGCGCCGCAACCGCGAATTCTTGGAAGGCTTTTCGCTCGACACTCTGAAAATGGTCGGCACTTTCAAGGTTGGCAGCAATTTTTATGGGCTTGTGCAATCCAAAGACGGTCTCGTGCACAAGGTTCAGCCCGGCAATTATCTCGGGCAGAACGACGGCAAAGTGACGCAAATTACCGGCGGCAGAATTAGTCTCGTCGAAATCATACCGGATGGTCTCGGCGGCTACATAGAGCGACCGGCCTCATTGGCATTGTCCGATTGAGGCCACAGGGAGAAGAGAGCATGATTAGATTTCAGAATCGAACGGCGATGATGGCCGCGATGGCATTCGTCGCATTGGCCGCGATCAGTTTCACGGCGCGGGCCGCTGATCCGGTCAAGCTAGAGTCGCTCGACGTTCAAACATTGTCGGGCCAGCAGGTGCAGCTCAAGCTGCACTTGGACGGTCCCGCTCCCGAGCCCCTGCCGTTCACCATCGACAAGCCGGCGCGCATTGCGTTCGACCTGCCGAATACCACGCTGGCTCTCGCCTCACGCCGCTTCGACGTCCGTTCCGCCGGTGTCGACACCGTGGTTGCCGCCGAGGCCAACGGCCGCACGCGCCTGGTCGTGAATGTCGAATCGTTGTTGCCCTACACCACGAAGGTCGAGGGCAATAACATCGTCATAACCTTGGGGGCGCAGCCGGGCGCCAGCATCGGTACAACCGCCGCGGCGCGCACCAGCGCAGGTCCGGCCGCGGCCGTGGAACGCTCGATCAAGACCATCGATTTCAGGCGCGGTGCGGATGGCACAGGCCGCGTGATCGTGCAGCTCACCGACCCGCGCACTCCGGTCAACGTGCGACAGGAAGGCAATCAAATAGTGGTGGACTTTGCCGGTACGTTGATGCCGAAGAACCTCATGCGGCGCTACGACGTCATGGATTTCGCAACGCCGGTGCAAACGGTCGATGCGGTCCGGGTGGAGGGCAGCACTCGCTTGGTGATCAGCGCGCAGGGCGATTTTGAACAGCTGGCCTACCAATCCGACAACCAATACACCATCGAGGTCAAGCCTTCCACGAAGCGATCCGCTCAGGAGGAGAAGAAGGAATACACCGGTGAGCGGCTGACGCTGAATTTCCAGGACATCGACGTGCGCTCGGTACTGCAGCTGCTTGCGGATACCAGCGGCCAAAACATCGTGGTCAGCGATTCCGTCACCGGCAATCTGACCCTGCGCCTGCAAAACGTGCCCTGGGATCAGGCCCTCGACATCGTGTTGCGCACCAAGGGCCTCGACAAGCGCCGTCACGACAACGTCATCATCATCGGTCCCACGGAAGAACTCGCGTCGCGCGAAAAGGCCGAGCTTGCCGCCCACAAAGAGGTGCAGGAGCTGTCGCCCACCCATACTGAATTCATGCAGGTCAACTATGCCAAGGTCGCCGACCTGGCTAAATTGATCAAAACCACCAATGCCAAGGACTCCATGCTGTCGCCGCGCGGCAGCCTGTCGATCGATGAGCGCACCAACACCTTGCTGGTCCAGGACACCTCGGAGAAACTGGCGGATATCCGCCGCTTGGTGCAGACCTTGGACGTGCCGGTCAGGCAGGTATTGATCGAAGCGCGCATCGTGATTGTCAGCGACACCTTCGAACGCGACCTGGGCGTACGGTTTGGCATTACCAGCGCACACCAGGTGAATGGCAACGGTCTTTTTGCCGTCACCGGCACCGGCGTCGGCGCGGACACGCTTACCGGTTCCGCGGCCAACAATGTTGCGGCGGGCAAACCCGTGTTTCCGGTGACCTCGCCGACCCTCGACAATCGCTACATGGTCAATCTGCCGGCCTCGAACATCAACGGCACCATCGGCGTCGGGCTGTTGAACGGCAGTACCCTGGTCGACCTGGAGCTTTCGGCAGCGCAAAACGAAGGCAAGAGCGAGACGATTTCCTCGCCCCGCGTGATCACGGCGAACCAGAAACAAGCCGAAATCAAGCAGGGTGTCGAAATTCCATACCAGGAATCGGCCTCGAGCGGCGCCACGACCACGCAATTCAAGAATGCCGTGCTGTCCCTCAAGGTGACGCCGTTGATCACCCCGGACAACCGGGTGATCCTCGACCTGGACGTCTCGGACGACTCGGTCGGTCAGCAGGTGACGAGCGCCACCGGCGGCAGCGTGCCGTCGATCGACACGCGCGAGATCATCACTCAAGTGCTGGTCAATGACGGCCAAACCGTGGTGCTCGGCGGCATTCTCGACACCACCAAGACCAAGCAGGCCAACAAGGTGCCCTTCTTCGGGGATATTCCCATACTGGGCTATCTGTTCAAGAGCACCTCGGATATCAACAACAAGACGGAACTGCTGATCTTCATCACGCCGAAGATTCTGCGCGAGGGATCGAACCTCTACTGACGCCGGCTACGGCTAGGGATAAAGGGCGCCCCAGGGGCGCCCTTATTTGCGGTCCGCTATGATCAGCGATGGTCATGCTCACCAAGCGCAATATATTTCTGATCGGACCGATGGGATCCGGCAAAACGGCGGTAGGCAGGCATCTTGCGCGCCTGTTTCACTTTACCTTCCATGACAGCGACGCGGATATCGAGGCCAAAACCGGCGTGGACATCCAATTCATTTTCGAGAAGGAAGGCGAAGCTGGGTTTCGGATCCGCGAAAAGGAGGCGATTGACCGCCTCACGCGATTGGAGTCCATTGTGCTGGCGACCGGCGGGGGGGCCGTGATCGAATCGGACAATCGCCGCGCGCTCGCTGAACGCGGCGTCGTGGTCTACCTGGCGACCTCCGTCGACCAGCAAATCGAACGCACGCGGCATGCGCGGCACCGGCCATTGCTCAATGATGCCAACCCCGAAACGAGGCTCGAGGAACTGATGCAGCGCCGGGCGGCGCTGTATGCAGAGATCGCCGACCTGACGATAACGACCGACGGACGGCGTGTGCAGCTGGTGGCGGAACAAATTCACCATGAGCTGCAGCGAGCGCGGAAACCCCTGGCAGGCCCCTAGTATTCGTATAATCGACCCCGTGCAAACCATCCAGGTAGATCTCGGGCATTCAAGCTATCCAATTACGATTGGTTCCGGATTGCTGTCGAATCGCGAGTTGCTGGAGCAGCAGATTCCCGGCCGCGATTTCTTGATAGTGACCAGCACCACGGTTGCCAAGCTGCATCTTGCGAAATTGACCGGCAGCTTCTCGCAAAGGCGCATCGCCGACTGCATATTGCCGGACGGCGAACAACACAAGACGTTGCAAACGGCCGGTTGGGTGTTCGACGCCCTGGTTGCCAACAAGATGAATCGCGACGCGACCGTGTTGGCGTTGGGGGGCGGTGTCGTCGGGGACATCGCGGGATTCGCGGCGGCGTGCTATCAGCGCGGCATCGGCTATGCGCAGATTCCCACGACGCTGCTTGCGCAGGTGGATTCCTCGGTCGGCGGCAAGACCGGGGTGAATCATCCGGGCGGCAAGAATTTGATCGGCGCCTTCTACCAGCCGCGCGCCGTAATCACCGACACGGATGTGCTGGCCACCCTGCCGGACCGCCAGCTGAAGTCAGGCCTCGCCGAGGTGATCAAGTACGGCTGCGTCTGGGACCCGTTGCTGTTCGATTGGGTGGATCGCAACATTGCGAAGCTGCTGGCGCGAGATGCCGAGGCGCTGGGCTACGCCATCGGCAGGTCGTGTGAGATAAAAGCCACCGTGGTAGCCAGAGACGAACGCGAGCACGAGTTGCGGGCTATCTTGAATTTCGGTCATACCTTCGGCCATGCTATCGAGGCCGCCACCGGCTATGAGAAATACCTGCACGGTGAAGCGGTCGGCTTAGGCATGCTGATCGCGGCGGATCTATCGCTGCGCCTGGGCTTGATCGATGCGACGCTCAAGGAACGCTTGCGCGATATTCTGTCGCGAACCGGTTTGCCGGTCGAGGCGCCGCGCATCGGGGCTGCCAAGGCATTTGAATTGATGCAAATGGACAAGAAGGTGCTCGCGGGTACGGTGCGCTTGGTGCTGCTCGAAAAGCTCGGCCGCGCCATCATCACGGCGCAGTACGCCAAGGCTGCGCTCGATGCCACGCTGGCGAAGTATTTCCATTGACCGCGCTCGCGCCATATGCCGCGCATGGGGAGGACTCGCGGGGGCGCCGCTACGCGGAACCGCCGCCCGAGTATCGATCGGAATACCAACGCGATCGCGACCGCATCGTACATTCAACGGCGTTTCGCAGATTGGTGTACAAAACTCAAGTTTTCGTCAACCACGAGGGCGACCTGTACAGAACACGATTGACGCATTCGCTCGAGGTGGCGCAGATTGCGCGGACCATTGCTCGCGCGCTGCAGCTGAACGAGGAACTGTCCGAGGCAATATGTCTTGCGCATGATCTTGGGCATACGCCGTTCGGCCATGCCGGACAGGATGCGTTGAACGAATGCATGGCGGATTTCGGCGGCTTCGAACACAACTTGCAATCCCTGCGGGTGGTCGACGAAATCGAGGAGCGCTACGCCGATTTCGACGGTTTGAACCTGACCTTCGAATGCCGCGAGGGTATTCTCAAGCACTGCTCGTACAACAATGCGATCCAGCTCGGGGAGCTTGGCGAGCGTTTCATCAACCGCCAGCAGCCTGGATTGGAGGCGCAGCTCGCAAATTTCGCCGATGAAATCGCCTACAACAATCACGACGTGGATGACGGCATTCGCGCCGGCCTCATCAGCGTGGAGCAGCTGCTCGAGGTGCCGCTGTTTCGCGACTATCACGCCGCAGTGCTGGCAAAATACCCGGCACTCGCGGGCCGCCGCCTGGTTTACGAGATTCTGCGACGCATGATCAATCACCTGGTCACCGACCTGATCGATTCCTCGGCGGCGCGCCTCGCTGCGTCGGGGGTCCGCTCGATAGCTGATGTAAGATCCTACTCGGGAGCGCTGATCGGCTTCAGCGAAACGACCGGCGCACGCAATTACGAGCTCAAGACATTTCTGCGCGAACGGGTTTACAAGCATTACAAGGTGCGGCGCATGACCGCCAAGGCGCGCCGCGTGGTGCGCGATTTATTCGATGCATTTTTCAACGATCCCGCTTTGATGCCGGACTCGCCGCACGCGCGCGCGAGTTTGGATTTGGGACGGGGCCCCGCGGGACGCGCCCGGGCGGTGGCGGATTACATCGCCGGGATGACCGATCGATATGCCATTCTCGAATACAGCCGCCTGTTCGATCCGAGCGAGCGAACATGAAAGCGGATCAACCTGAGGCGCTGAAAAATGATCTGCTGCTGCGCGCTTTGCTGCGCGAGCCCACGCCGCGGCGGCCGATCTGGCTGATGCGCCAGGCAGGCCGCTATCTGCCGGAGTATCGCGCGACGCGCGCCCGCTCCGGCGGGTTCCTTGAGATGTGCACCACTCCCGAGATCGCTTGCGAAGTCACTTTGCAGCCGGTCGAGCGTTTTCCGCTCGATGCGGCAATCTTGTTCTCGGACATTCTGACGATTCCGCATGCGATGAACCTCGGATTGGAATTCGAGGCCGGTGAGGGTCCCAAGTTCGAGCGCCCGGTGCGCACGCCGGCCGACATCGATGCGCTTGCGGTGCCCGATCCGGGACGGGAACTGAAGTACGTGACCGATGCGGTGGCGCTCGTGCGCCGGGAGCTGCGCGGCCGGGTGCCCCTCATAGGCTTCGCGGGCAGCCCATGGACGGTGGCCACCTACATGGTGGAAGGAGGCAGCAGCAAGACCTTCGGCCACGTCAAGCGCATGATGTACGAAGCGCCGCGTCAGCTGCACCGCTTGCTCGAACTGCTCGCCAAGGCAACGATTCTTTATTTGAATGCGCAAATTTCCGCCGGCGCGCAAGCCGTCATGCTGTTCGACACCTGGGGCGGCGTGTTGACGCCGGCGCAGTATGAGGAATTCTCGCTGCGCTACATGGCGGAGGTGGTCGACCAGCTTACGCGAAAAGCGCAGGGACGCAGAGTTCCCAACATCGTCTTTACCAAGGGCGGCGGAGCCTGGCTGGCCAAGATTGCCGGCATCGGCTGCGACGCCGTCGGGGTCGATTGGACCACTGACTTGAAGGATGCGCGCCGGGCCGTCGGCGGGCGCGTGGCATTGCAGGGAAATCTTGACCCGTCGGCGTTATTCGCCCCGCCGGATACACTGCGCGCCGAAACACTGCGAGTGCTGGAGAGTTTCGGTGAGGGCAGCGGGCATGTGTTCAATCTAGGACACGGCATCACGCCGGATGTCGATCCGGACCGCGTGGCACTGCTGGTGGAGACGGTGCAGGCCTACATTCCTAGATAACGCCGGGGGCTGGAGGATTGCGCAACTCGTCGCGCAAAGCGCGGCGCAGAATCTTGCCGACGTTGCTCTTCGGCAGCTCGGCGCGAAAATACACATGCTTCGGCACTTTGTAGCCGGTGAGTTCGGTTCGGCAGTAAGCGATTAGCGCTTCCGCGGTCAAGTTCGGATCCTTCTTGACGACAAACAGCGCGACGACCTCGCCGGAATTCTCATCCGGCTGCGCAACCGCCGCGACCTCCAGCACCCCCGGATGCTCGGCGGCGACGCTTTCAACCTCATTGGGATACACGTTGAATCCCGACACCAAAATCATGTCTTTCTTGCGGTCCTCAATGAAGACAAATCCCTCGGGATCCATGCGCCCGATGTCGCCGGTGCGCAGCCAGTCGCCGAACATGACGTGCTCGGTCTCATCGGGCCGGTTCCAATAGCCGCGCATCACCTGTGGACCGAATACACAGATCTCGCCCACGCCGTTGACGGGCAATTCGCCGCCCGCGTCGTCGCGAATGGAAATGTCGGTCGATGGAAGGGGTAGACCGACCGAGCCGTTGAACTCCAAACCAACCGGATTGGCTGTCGCAATGGGCGAAGTTTCGGTCAGCCCCCAGCCCTGGGTGATGATGCAGCCCGTGACCTGTTTCCAGCGCGTCGCCACCACAGGCTGCAGGGCCATGCCGCCGGCGAAACTGACGCGCAACGCGCGAAAGTCCACGGTATCGAACCCCGGCGTGTGGAGCAGCGCGTTGAACAGGGTATTCACGCCGCTGATGAAGTTGAATTTGTACTTTTTCAGCTCCGCCACGAATGCCGGAAAATCACGTGGATTCGTGATCAATACATTGCGGGCTCCCAGCGGCAGGAAGGCCAGGCAATTGGTGGTGAGCGCAAATATATGGTACAGCGGCAGCGCCGTGATCACGATGCGCCCGCCGCCGCCTTGCAGCGCGGGCTTTATCCATGCCAAAGCTTGCAGCAGGTTGGCAATCATGTTGCGGTGGGTAAGAACCGCTGCCTTCGCCACGCCCGTGGTGCCGCCGGTGTACTGCAGAAAGGCGATATCGTCGTGACCCAAGGCAGCGGGTTCGAGCTTGCGGCCAAGACCGCTTCCCAGCGCATCCTTGAACGACAACGAACCGGGCATATTCCATGGCGGAACCTGTTTGCGCACATGCCGCAGCACAAAATTCACGATGAAGCCCTTTGGCAGCCCCAATAAGTCCCCGACCCCCGTCACCAGCACGTTCTTCAATTGAGTGCGCGGCAACACCTCCTGCAGAACGTGCGCGAAATTCTCGACGATGACGATGGCCTTCGCACCCGAATCCTGCAACTGATGTTCGAGTTCCCGCGGCGTATACAGGGGATTGGTGTTGACCACCACCATGCCGGCGCGCAGCACCCCGAACAGCGCGATGGGATACTGCAAGATGTTGGGCATCATCAACGCGACGCGATCCCCGGCGCGCAACCCGGATTTTTGTTGCAGCCATGCGGCAAACGCGCGGCTGAGTGCGTCGAGTTGGGCGTAAGTCAGGGTGGCGCCCATGTTGCTGAAAGCAGGCAGCTGACGATGGTTCGCAAACGCCTCTTCGATCACTTCCCTGAGCGAAGCATAGGAATCGGGGTCGATGTCCGCCGGTACGCCGGGCGGGTATTGTTTTAGCCAACTTCGATCCACGCGGGATGATGCCTCGTTTTCGTACCCTGTGTATAGCGGAGTAGACTAGCGCGTGGAGCGCGAATGATCAGAATTCGGCGATTGATCAGCATTGGCCTCTGCATCGCGCTGTCGGGCTGCGTGCTGGGCAGCGGACCCTGCCTGTGGCTGCAGCCGGTCCGGGTAACCCTCACGGGCCACGTACACTTTCGAGACTACCCGGGCACGAACGGCGTCGACAACGTGCCGGTGCTGGTGCCGGACAAGACCTCATACGTATACGCCCCGGCGCAAAGCCATCTTTGCCTGGCATTGAACGACGTGCAGCTGGTGGGCGTTGCGGAATTTCCGCAGAGCATCGGCGAGAATGCGCATGTCAGCGTCGTGGGCTCATTGTTCGAAGCGGTATCCGCACGCCAGTACACCCGCTTTTTGGTCAATGTCATCAGCATAGAACCGATCCGGCCGCAGCGCTGACAGGCGCGGCGGCGGCCAAAAGGCCGGGAAACCAACACGGTGGCGCCGAGACCTGGCTGGGCGCCGCCTCGTGGCCTTTAGCGAGTTATTTACGCAGCAGCGGCTGCAACGCCGGCCAGACATTCTCGAGCAGCTTCGGCTGGCCGAGAGCGTTTGGGTGAATGTCGTCGTCCTGCATGAGATTCGGGGACAGCGCGATGTCATTCAGCAGGAACGGCACGAAGGCGGCCTTCTTTTCGCGGGCGATGTCGCTGAAAGTTGCGCGAAACTGCTCGGTAAACTGCAGGCCGTAGTTGGGCGGCATGCGCATCCCGAGCAGCAAAATCTTGGCGCCGGCCGCCGCTGCGAGATCGATCATCTTTGCCAGGTTGGCGCGCATTTGCGGGATCGGCAATGCACGCAGTCCGTCGTTGCCGCCCAGTTCGATGACCGCGATCTTGGGATGGTGAATCTCGAGCGCGCGCGGTAGCCGCGCCAGGCCCCCTGCGGTGGTCTCGCCGCTAACGCTGGCGTTGACGACTTGGTAACCGTACCCTTCGTCCTTGAGCCTCGTCTTGAGCAATTCCACCCAGCCCTGTTCTACGTGCGCCAGGCCGTAGCCGGCGCTGATGCTATCGCCGAAAACGAGAATCACGGGTGTCTCGGCCCTGGCCGAAACACATGCAACAATCAGTACGAGTAGGGCAAATAGCCGCTTCACAGGCGCTCCTGATGCAAGACCAAATCGTTCTCGAAGCCAAGAATGTATCGAAGACAGTCGCAAGCCCAGGGGGTTCGCTGACCATTCTCGCCGATGTGAGCCTTAGTGTGCGAACCGGCGAATCCCTGGCCATCGTCGGCGCGTCGGGCGCAGGCAAGTCCACCTTGCTGGCGTTGCTCGCGGGACTCGATTCCCCGAGCACCGGGCGCGTGCTGATCGCCGGCATCGATCTGACGCAACTCGACGAGGACGGCCGGGCGGCAATTCGCGGCAAGCATGTGGGGTTCGTATTTCAGTCGTTTCATTTGATTCCATCCCTCACGGCCATCGAAAACGTCATGCTGCCCCTTGAACTCGGCGGCCGGCGCGACGCGCGGCAGGCAGCCGCGGCCGCGCTCGAGCAAGTGGGATTGACGCCGCGCCTGGCGCACTACCCGAAGCAATTGTCCGGCGGCGAGCAGCAGCGCGTCGCGATTGCGCGCGCGTTCGTAACGCGGCCGGCCGTGCTGTTCGCCGACGAACCCACTGGCAATCTGGATACTGCAACCGGCCAGCGCATCACCGATCTCTTATTCGAAATGAATCGCAGCACCGGCAGCACACTTGTGCTGGTCACGCACGATCGGGCATTGGCAGGGCGCTGCGATAGAATGCTGCAACTCGATGCCGGGCACACGGTGAACTAATGCAAGCACTGCGATTCGCGTTACGCAATCTTTGGCGCGATTTGAAGTCGGGCGAGCTTTCCGTATTGCTGCTGGCGCTGGTGGTGGCGGTACTTTCATTGACGGCGGTCGGGTTCTTCACCAGCCGCATTTCGCAGGGTGTGCGCGCGCAAGCCGCTGAGGTGCTGGCGGCGGATTTGCGCCTGGAGTCGCCGAATCCCATCCCAGAGCGCTATTTCGCCGAGGCGCGCGCGCGGGGCATCCGCAGCGCCCAAGTTGTCTCCTTCCCCACCGCGATTTTCAGCGGCAACCTAAGCCAGTTGGCGGCGCTCAATGCGGTGACGGCAAACTATCCGCTGCGCGGCCGCCTGCGCATCGCGGATGCCCCTTTCGGCGCCGGCCGAGTCACCGATCAGGTACCGGGGCGTGGCGAGGTATGGATTGATTCGCGCATCATCGCGCACCTGAAGCTCGAGCTGGGAGCTAGCTTGAGCATTGGCGCAGCCGCGTTCCGCGTCACTCAGGTCCTTGACTACCGGCCGGACCAGGGCACCGGCTTCGTCAACCTAGCGCCGGCGGCGCTGCTCAGCTATGACGACCTCGCCTCCACTCAACTCATTCAGCCCGGCAGCCGGGCCACGTATGCGGCCCTTTTCGCGGGCACTCCGGCCGCGGTCGCCGCGTTCCGCGAATATCTCGAAGCGGCGAAAGCCGCGGGCGAGCGGCTGCGCGATGTCGAAGAATCCAGCCGTCAGCTCAATTCCGCCATCGATCGCGCCAGCCGCTTCCTGAATCTCGCCAGCCTCGCCTCGGTGCTGCTCGCGGCGGTGGCGGTGGTCATGGGTGCGCGACGCTACGCGTCGCGTCACATCGATGCCGTCGCATTGATGAAGTGCATGGGCGCCGCGCAGGGGTTCGTGCTTGCGATTTCCATCGTCGAATTGACGCTGCTCGCGCTGTTCGCCGTTGCCATCGGGACCATGCTCGGCTACCTCGCGCAAGTCGGACTGGTGTGGCTGCTCAAGAGTCTCATTCGCAACGAGCTTCCCGCCGCCTCGTTGGCGCCGCTGCCGATCGCGCTCGTGACCGTGTTGGCCATGCTCATCGGCTTCGCCTTGCCTCCCCTGCTGCAATTGAAAAACACGCCGCCGGCTCGAGTGCTGCGCAAGACCGTGAGCGCCCCGCCGCTGCGCTACGGCGTGAGCTATCTTTTGGCGTTTGCGGCATTGTCGGCGATTCTCTGGAGCATGGTGCGAGACAGCGAGCTGGTGTTGAACGTCTTGGCCGGAGTTTTAGGCGTTGGCCTGGTGCTGACGCTATCGGGCTATGCCCTGGTGCGCCTGACCAGCCGATTGCGCGGCGGCGTGGGAGTGGCGTGGCGCTACGGCTTGGCCAACGTGTCGCGCCGCGGCACCGGCAGCGTGGTGCAAATCGTCGCCTTCGGCCTGGGGTTGATGATGCTGCTCCTGCTGGCCGTCGTACGGGGCGATTTGCTGGCCGACTGGCGGCGCAGTCTGCCGAGCGATGTGCCGAATAATTTTCTGGTGAATATCCGCCCGGAACAGCGCCAGGCGCTGCAGGAATTCTTGCAATCGCACGGCTTTGGCTCGCCGCAGATGTATCCCATGGTGCGTGCGCGCATCACCAGCATCAATTCGCTACCCGCGCAGTCCCTCAAATTGCGCGGCGATGCCGCCAAAGGCTACGTGGAGCGCGAGCAAAACCTGACCTGGTCGGCCGGCATGATGGAAGACAATCAGTTGATAGCGGGCCGCTGGTGGACGGCAGCCGACGCGGGCAAGCCGCTGGTTTCCATATCGTCGGAATATGCAGACGCTCTGCACCTGGTGGTGGGCGACAAGCTCGGCTTCGATGTGGCCGGCGAGCCGCTGACCGTGCAAGTGGCCAGCATTCGAAAAATACGCTGGGACAGCTTCCGGCCGAATTTCTTTCTGGTATTCCCGCCCGGATTGTTGGACGGTGCGGCCGGTACCTATATGACCAGCGTATATTTGACCGCGGCGCAGCGGGCGTCTTTGGCCGAACTCGTGCGCCAATTTCCGACCATATCCGTATTCGATGTCGACGCCATTCTCAAACAAATTCGCGACATCATTGATCGCGCATCCTTGGCGGTGCAGTACGTTTTTTTGTTCACTCTGGCGGCCGGAATCGTCGTGCTTCTGGCGGCGGTGCAATCGACCCGCGATGAGCGGCGCTACGAGAGCGCCATGCTGCGGACATTGGGCGCCAGCCGCGCCACCGTGCTGCAGGGAGTGGCCGCGGAGTTCTCGGCGCTTGGATTTCTGTCCGGGACCTTGGCCGCCTTCGGCGCCGCGGGAGTGGGCTGGATTTTGGCGCGCCGCCTGTTTTCGCTCGAGTACACCCTGGATCCGTGGCTGTGGGTCTTAGGTCTGGTGTGCGGCACGATTCTGGTGGGCCTGAGCGGCACTCTGGCGACGCGCAGCGTGGTGAACACCCCGCCCATCGTTACATTGCGCGACGAATAGGCTATTGAACCTCGAGCAGCAGCCAGCCTATGGGAATCGGAATTCCGCGCGGCGGCAGCGCTTCGAGGCGCACGGTGTAGATACCGGCGGACAGCCCGGTGGAATTCACCGTCAAGCGCAGTTCGCCGTTCGAATCCTTGAGCAGGTCGTTCAGTATCAGCGCGCGCCCCTGATCCTTCTTATCGACGATCATGCGAAATTGATCCAATTTCTGCGTGTAGCCAAGGTCGATGTGCACATCCATCAACTGCGGCGCGGTTCGGCTCAAGGTTATTTTCGCGCGACCGATACCCGGCGCGTGATCCGGGGCGACATACTTCACGGTTGCGGTTGCGGGCTGCACCAACGAGCCTTGATCCTTCACTCGCCTGGCATCCTCGAGTCGCCCCTGCAGGATTTCATATTTTCCGACCAACACCCAGCAGGCAACAAAACTGATGAAAGTAACGACCGACAAGCCGATGAGTGCGTAAATGGTCTTCCACCACGGGGTCTGCGGCTCGCCTAAGTCTTGCGGCCGGCCGCTGGCTTCCAACAGCTTGAGGCTGGCGTGTGCGCGCTCCGCCAACTGCAGCTCGTTCAAGTAGTCCGGGTGGGCGCGGCACCAATTCTCCAGTTCTCGAGCGCCCTTGACCGGCAGCTTGCCCTCCAGATAGCGATCCACGAGCTTGTGATCCTCGATGAACTTGCGATCGAAGCGCGGCGGAACGGGCGCGGGGTTTCCTTGTGAAATTGTGCTGGCGCTCATGACGAATCAATCCTCAGGAGCCTCATATTGCCGCGTCGGGCGTGCACAATATGTGAAATGATCGGCATATACCCAAGGCGGCTTGCCGGGGCTGAGACGGCCATCACAAATTATTGCGGCCGCCGCGATTCGCCTTTCGCCAGGCATGATTCCACGACGCCGCAAACGGCAGCGATGGCGGCCGCGCGCGTGCTGGACTTGCGCCAGACCGCCCCCACGGTCCGGGCCGGGGCGGGTTTGCTGAATTGCCGGATGGTCATGCCGCGTTGTGAGCCGAAGGGCGACTCCACGGCCAGTTCGGGCAGCAAGGTGATGCCAAGACCCGCAACCACCATCTGGCGCAGCGTTTCCAGGCTCGTCGCACGGAAATCCTCGGACTCGCGCACGTCGACACGGCTGCACACCTCCAGCGCTTGATCGCGCAGACAGTGACCATCTTCGAGCAGCAGCAAGGTCTGCCCTTTGAGATCCGGCACCTTGATGGCGGATTTGGCGGCCAGAGGATGATGGTTGGGCAGCGCCACCGTGAAAGCCTCGTCGTAGAGTGCGCGCGACTCCAAGCCGTCCTGCTCGGCGGGCAGCGCCATGATGCCAAGATCGATTTCCCCGCCGCGCAGACGCTTTAGCAGCGGCTCGGTTTGGTATTCGTAGAGCATGAGCCGCAAGTTGGGCAGGGTTTTGCGCAGCTTTTGCATGACGCGCGGCAACAAATACGGCCCAATCGTTGGGATGAGCGCCACTTTCAGCTGACCGGCCAAAGGATCGGTATTGCTGCGGGCGAGCGCGATGATTGCATCCCCCTCGTCCAGCATGCGCCGTGCACGAACCACCACCTGTTTGCCAACCTCGGTGAGCTGCAGGTTCTTCGGCTGGCGCTCGACCAATTTGACCCCGAGATACAGTTCCAGCTTCTTCAACTGAGCCGACAGGGTCGGTTGGCTTACAAAGGTACGCTCGGCCGCCCTGCCGAAATGTCCGGTATCGGCCAGCGCCACCAAATATTTCAAATCCTTGAGATTCATGGGGTTTTGTCCATAGACCAAGTCTATCAGAATCATAATAACAATCAATTATATTGATGAATAGGCGGCGGCTACCATGCACCTCAGCTTCAAGATATCTCCCGAGGAGTTTCGATGTCCCTGATCAATTCGGAAATCAAGCCGTTCAAGGCGACCGCCTATCACAACGGTAAGTTCGTGCCGGTGACCAACGAGACGCTCAAAGGCAAGTGGTCCGTGATGGTGTTCTATCCCGCCGATTTCACCTTCGTTTGTCCTACCGAGCTCGGCGATCTGGCCGACAATTACGATGAATTCAAGAAATTGGGCGTGGAAATCTACGGCGTATCCACCGACACCCATTTTGCCCACAAGGCGTGGCATGACACTTCAGACACCATCAACAAGGTGCGCTACCCGCTGGTCGGCGACCCGACCGCGACGCTGGCGCGCAATTTCGACGTGCTGATCGAAGCGGACGGCCTCGCCTATCGCGGCACGTTCGTCATCAACCCGGCGGGTTTGATCAAGATCATGGAGGTGCACGACAATGGCATCGGCCGAGACGCGAAAGAATTGCTGCGCAAAGTGAAAGCCGCCCAGTACGTGGCCTCCCATCCGGGCGAAGTGTGTCCGGCGAAATGGACTCCGGGCGCAGAAACGCTCAAGCCGTCGCTGGATTTGGTCGGCAAGATCTAACGTAATGCTTGACGCCAACCTGAAGAGCCAGCTGCAGGGATATCTCGCGCGCATTTCGCAGCCGGTGGAAATAATCGCGTCCGTGGACGGTGGCGACAAATCGCGCGAAATGATCGGGTTGCTGAACGACATCGAATCGGTGTGCGCGCTGGTGCGGATCGATGCGCATGGCGAGGAGGCGCAGATGAGGCCCTCGTTCGCTCTGCGGCGGCCGGGCGCCGCACCCCATGTGCGCTTTGCCGGCGTGCCGATGGGGCATGAATTCACCTCTCTTGTGCTCGCACTACTGCAGGCCGGAGGCCATCCGCCGAAGATCGATGCGGGCATGATCGAGCAAATCAGCGCGCTGCACGGCGACCTCCATTTCGAAACGTTCGTTTCGCTCACCTGCCAAAGCTGTCCGGACGTGGTGCAGGCGCTGAACGCGATGGCGGCGCTCAATCCAAACATACGCCATACCATGATCGACGGCGCCGTGTTTCAGGACGAGGCCGAGCGGCGCCGGGTGATGGCGGTACCCGCCGTGTTTCTGAACGGCAAGCCGTTCGGGCAGGGCCGCATGGAGCTCTCGGAGATCGTCCTCAAGTTGGACGCGGGAGCGGCCCAGCGCGAGGCGCACAAATTGAGCGCCAAAGCGCCATTTGACGTACTCGTCGTGGGAGGCGGCCCCGCGGGCGCCGCCGCGGCCATCTACTCCGCCCGCAAGGGCATCCGCACCGGCATCGCTGCCGAGCGCCTTGGCGGGCAGTTGCTGGATACGGTGGGCATCGAGAACTTCATTTCCGTGAAGGAGACTGAAGGACATAAACTGGCGACGGGCTTGGAACAGCATGTCACCACCTATGATGTGGACGTAATGAATTCGCAACGCGCAGAGGGCTTGACTTTGGGCGAGCTCATCGAAGTGAAGCTGGCTGGCGGGGCTAAGCTTGCGGCGAGGGCCGTGATCGTCGCGACCGGCGCGCGCTGGCGCGAGATCGGCGTGCCCGGCGAACGTGAATACCGCAATCGCGGCGTTGCCTACTGTCCCCACTGCGACGGCCCACTGTTCAAGGGCAAGCGCATCGCCGTCATCGGCGGCGGTAATTCGGGGGTCGAGGCGGCGATCGATCTTGCGGGAATCGTCAGCCACGTCACCTTGATCGAATTCGACCCGCAGCTGCGTGCGGACGCGGTGTTGACGCGTAAGCTGCTGAGTCTTGCGAATGTGACGGTCATTACAGGCGCAGAGACGTCGGAAGTGATCGGCGATGGACAGCGCGTCATTGGTCTTGAGTACCAGGAGCGGGCCAGCGGCGAACTGCGAAAACTTGAACTCGCCGGCGTGTTCGTGCAAATCGGGCTGGTGCCGAATACCGACTGGTTGAAGGGCACGGTCAAGCTTTCGCCGCGCGGCGAAGTCGAGGTCGATGCGCGTGGACAGACCTCGGTGCCGGGCATATTCGCGGCAGGGGACTGCACCGTCGTGCCCTACAAGCAAATTGTCATTGCCATGGGCGAGGGTGCCAAGGCGTCGCTCAGTGCGTTCGATCACTTGATTCGTTTGCCGATACCCGTGGCCGCTTAAAGCATGGCGAGCGCCTCCCACAGACTCTCTGCGGGCGTCGTGGTGGTGCATGGGGTTGGGTCACAGGCGCAAGTTCTGTTGCTGCGGGCATACAAAAACTGGGACTTTCCCAAGGGACTGGTCGAGCCGGGCGAGGAACCCCTGGACGCGGCATTGCGCGAGGTGCGCGAGGAAACGACACTGGAAAACCTAGCGTTTGATTGGGGCACTGATTTTAAGGAAACCGGGCCGTATAACCGGGGCAAGTTTTCCCGGTACTACGTCGCTCGAAGCGAGAGCACCCAGGTAGGGCTGCCGATCAATCCGGACCTGGGCAGACCTGAGCACCACGAGGCGCGATGGGTGGCGTTTGACCAAGCTCTCTTGATGGTGCCGCCGCGGCTCGAGCCGGTGGTTTGCTGGGCGCGCGCCATCCTCAAAGCGTGACGCCACCCCTGCCGATCTCGATTACGTCGCCGCCGACCAGGATTTGCCGCTCAGCAGTCACCTCGAGAAATAGATCCGAGGGTCGGGCCACGTATTCGCCCTGCGAGATCTGCATGTGAAGCGGCGGAGTTTGTTTCATGGCCAAGCACCACGCACCGAGGTTGGCGGTGGCGGACCCCGTTGCCGGATCCTCGAGTATCGCGCCGCCTTGAGGAAAAAAGAATCGCGCCAGCGCGCGGTGCTCACCACTCAGGCAAAAAACGTAAGCCATGCTCTGGCCATCCTCGCTGCGGATGTTCTGCAGACGATGCGGCACCGGGGACACGCGCCGCACCGCTTCGACAGAAGTCAGCGGCACCACCAGCTGCTCCTTGCCCGCCTTCATCCATAAAGGCCGCTCGCCGATATCCGACGCGTTGATTCCCAACGCAGCCGCCAATTCATCGCGCGGCGCATCGAGTTCACGCCAGGTGGCGCCCACGGCAGTCAAGGTCCAGCGATCGCCCTGCGCGCGCACCGGTATCAACCCGGCCTGCATCTCCAAGACCAGTGCATGCTTCCCTGGGTTGAGCGCGCGACACACCTGGGCCGTGCCGAGGGTGGGATGTCCCGCGAAAGGCATCTCATAGCTTGGCGTAAATATCCGCACTCGAGCATCGGCGCGCGACGAGGGCAGGATGAATGTGGTCTCCGACAGGTTGAATTGGCGCGCCAAGCCTTGCATGACTTCGGGCTCAAGGCCGCTGCCGTCCTCAAATACGCAAAGAGGATTTCCGGTCAACGCACCCTGCGATCGGGTGAACACATTGACGATGCGGAACGGGTGAGTCGCCATAAGGACGCGAAGTATCTCACCCGACCGCTCTGCCGCCGACAAATCGCATCAACGGTACGGCCGCACGACTACCACGGGTGCGGGAGCAACCACCGCGACGCGGGGACCGTAGTATCCGCGGTGGTAGCCATAGGGCGCGACCACGCAGCCGCTCATCACGAGAATACTCAACGGAATCAATATCTTAAATAACCTGTGCATGACATCCTCCAAAAATTCTTTACTCTCAGGGAGTAAAACGCTGGGGGGTGGTCGGCGATGACAGGATGAATAAAGCTTAAGCCGGCCTACGGGCGCCGGCCCGCATGGATTAAAAAATATTCATCTGGTCAAGCCAGGGTGTGAAACACCTTCTGTACGTCATCGTCCTGTTCGAGTTTATCGATCAAGGCCAAAACCTCTGCCGCCTGATCTTCCGGCAGCTCGACGGGTACCGAACAGATGTACTCGTGCTCGGCGGACAGCGGTGCAATACCGCGCCGCTCGAGCGCCTCCTGGAGCTTGCCGAAATCATGGAAGGCACAGCGGATCACCAATTGCGGCTCGCCTTTCTCGCCGCTGCTGTCGCCCATTTCTTCGAGACCGTGATCGATGAGATCCAGTTCGAGTTCGTCGTGATCCATGACCTTGGCCGGGTCCAGGCGAAATACGCCCATTTTCTTGAACAGAAAGCTGACGCTGCCGCTCGATGCCAGGTTGCCGCCGCCCTTCATGAAAACATTGCGCAAACTCGCGACGGTGCGAGTGGGATTGTCGGTGGCGGTTTCGACCAGCAGCGCGACGCCGTGCGGGGCGTACCCCTCGTAAAGGGTTTCTAGATAGTTGGCCGCGTCCTTGCCCGAGGCGCGCCGAATAGCGGCCTCCGTCTTGTCCTTCGGCATATTGACGGCACGTGCGTTCTGCAGCACGCGGCGTAAGCTGGGGTTCGCTGCGGGGTCGGGGCCGCCGGAATGCACCGCGATCGCGATGTCCTTCGCGATGCGGGTGAATTGCTTGGCCATGCGGTTCCAGCGCGCGAACATCGCATGCTTTCTGACTTCGAATATGCGTCCCATGAGCGCATGGTAGCAATACGCGTGCAAACCGCTAGACTTGCGGCTCCCTTCTCAAGGCATTTCCCATGAGTGCAGTCCCGGCGGACTCGATCGTCGATACCGCGAGCTTTCAAGATCTCGGCCTCTCGGAACCCGTGCTGCGTGCGCTCGCCGATGTCGGATATGAGTCGCCCTCGCCCATCCAGGCCCAGACCATTCCCGTGCTGCTCTCCGGCAAGGATATGCTGGGTCAAGCGCAAACCGGCACCGGCAAAACAGCCGCCTTTGCACTCCCTGCGCTGAGCAAAATCGATCTCACCCGGCACGAGCCTCAAGTGTTGGTGCTGGTGCCCACTCGCGAACTTGCCCTGCAGGTGTCGGAAGCCTTTCTGCGCTATGCCGCGCATTTGAAGGGGTTCCATGTGCTACCGATCTACGGCGGCCAGAGCTACCAGCCGCAACTCAATGCCCTGCGGCGCGGCGTGCACGTGGTCGTGGGCACGCCGGGACGAGTCATCGATCACATGAATCGCGGCACCCTGAAGCTCAGCGGCTTGACCCTGCTGGTGCTGGATGAGGCCGATGAGATGCTGCGCATGGGCTTTGTCGATGCCGTCGAAAGCATTCTCGAACAAACACCGCCGCAGCGGCAGGTCGCACTGTTCTCCGCCACCATCCCTGCGCCCATCCGCCGCATTGCGCAAAAGCACCTGCATGCGCCCGTCGAAGTCACCATCAAGAGCAAGACCAGCACGGCGACCAACATCAGACACCGCTACTGGGTGGTCAGCGGCATGCACAAGCTCGACGCCTTGACGCGCATTCTCGAGGCCGAGACTTTCGACGGCATGTTGGTGTTTACCCGCACCAAGCACTCGACGGTGGAACTCGCGGAAAAACTCGAGGCGCGCGGCTTCGCTGCCGCGCCGCTGAACGGCGACATTCCGCAATCGCTGCGCGAGCGCACCGTCGCGCGTCTGAAGGCGGGCCAGATCGACATCCTGGTCGCCACCGATGTGGCCGCCCGCGGCCTCGACGTCGAACGCATCGGCTATGTGGTGAACTACGATGTGCCCTACGACACCGAGTCCTACGTGCATCGCGTCGGTCGGACCGGCAGAGCGGGGCGCAAAGGCGAGGCCATCCTGTTCATTGCGCCGCGCGAACGCAATATGCTGCGCGCCATCGAGCGCGCCACGCGCCAGGCGATCGAACCGATGAACCTGCCGAGTGTAGATGCGGTCAACACTTTGCGAATTGCCAAGTTCAAACTGCGGATCAGCGAAACGATCGCCAACGGCGAGGCCAACAGCTACCGGCCGGTATTGGAGCAGTTGGAGGCAGAATCCGGCTTACCCCTCATCGACATCGCCGCGGCGCTCGCCTGCCTGTCGCAGGGAACCACGCCGCTGCTATTGGCGGCAAAGGACGAGCCGGCCCACGCGCGCGCATCGAGCGAGCGCGGACGTGAGGACCGAGCGCCGCGACCCGAACGCGAACGCCCCGTCGAACGCGAACGCCTCGTCGAACGCGAGCGCCCCGTCGAACGCGAGCGCCCCGTCGAACGCGAGCGCCCCGCCGCGCGTGAACCCGCGTCCCCGCCGCGTAAACCGCACGGCAGGTCCGCTGCCGCGCAAATGGAAACTTTTCGCATCGAAGTAGGGTCGGTACATGGTATCAAGCCCGGCAATATCGTCGGGGCGATCGCCAATGAGTCTGGCATCGAGGGCGTGCACATCGGGCGTGTGGATATTCGAGAAGATCACAGCTACGTGGACTTGCCTGAAGGCATGCCGAAGCAGATATTCAAGGACTTGCAGAAGGTGCGGGTCGCGGGTCGGGAACTGCGGATCAGTCGCGTGAGCGAGAAGCCTCCCAAGCCGCCGCGCGCGACGCTGGGCCGTCATCCCGGCGCGGGGTTCGCCGACGGCCGGCCCGGCGGCCCCCGCCTCGAGGGGCGCCCTGCGGTGCAGAAAATATCGGCGCGCCGTCGAACGAAGGATTAGGCGTTCTTTGTTGATCAACATAGAGGAGCAAATCATGGGCAAGGGTATGGATCGAAAGAAAGAAGAAAAGAAGAAGCCGACCAAGACGTTGGAAGAGAAGCGCGCGGCCAAGAGAGAAAAGCGGGCTGCCCGGGGCTGAGCCGCCCGCGGCTAAGGTCAGACCACTCGACCGCGCCGGCCGCCGCTGCGAAAATCCTGGATGTTCGCCGCTAATTCGTCGATGCAGCGCTGACGCGCTTCGCGCGCAGCCCAGGCGATGTGCGGCGTCAGCAATAGATTCGGGATATCCGGATCGAGCAATGGATCGCCGTGCAGCGGCGGCTCTTGGGGCAGGACATCGATACCGGCGCCGCCGAGCCTACCGGCCTTGAGCGCTATGCTAAGCGCTTGGCCATCGATTAACGCGCCGCGCGCGGTATTGATCAGCAGGGCGTCGGGTTTCATCAGTGCGAGCTCGCGCGCGCCTATCAAGCCGCGGGTTGAGTCGTTGAGCGGGCAGTGCAGAGAAAGGATATCTGCGATGCAGAGCAGCTGCGTGAGTTCCATCCGACCCGGCTGAGCAGATTCTCCTCGGCGGTTGGCGACGAGCACGCGCATGCCGAAAGCCTCGGCCACCCGGGCCGCGCCGCGCCCGAGATCGCCCCAACCGACCACGCCAAATATGCGGCCCTGCAGTTCGCGGATGGGAAGCGTGAGCACCGTGGCCAAATCGTCGCTCGTCCAGTATCCGCTCCTGACGAGGCGCGAATAGTCGTCCACATGTTGGGTGAGGCTCAATATCAAACCCCACACCTGCTGCACCACAGAGGCGGTGCAATAGGCTCGCACATGGCACACGGCGATTCCCCGTTCGCGCGCCGCGATCAGATCGACGTTGTCCGTGCCGGTGGCGGCAAGTGCGACCAATTTCAGCCTCGACGTGCCGAACAATAGTTCGCGCGACAGGCGGGCTGCATTCAACGCGACGACGTCGGCGTCGCGAATGCGATCCGCAGTGCTCGGCTCGTCCATGTCGTGCAGGACGAGATCATCGGCGGCCCTGCGCAGCGCGCCGGTGTCGAGATCGCCGGCGGACACGGTATCGAAGTCCAGGAACACCGTTTTCAAGGGATAGGCCGCCGTGACGCGTTAGAATGTGTGGCTAGCATGAAAATTTCCGCCGTTATAGTACTGGTCGCTGTCAATGTCCTGGTGTTCCTGCTGCAGGGTGCGCCGGGTGGGCAGTTCGAAGCTCTTTTCGCATTGTGGCCGCTGCAACCCATCGACGGTCAAGTGCATTTTCAGGTGTGGCAGATCATCAGCTATGCATTCGTGCACGGCGGTTACACCCACCTGCTGTTCAACATGCTCGGCCTGTGGATGTTCGGCGCGGAAATCGAGCGCTATGTGGGACCGCGCAGATTGCTCGCCTGTTATTTCGCGTCCGTGGTCACCGCGGCGCTCAGCCAGCTGTTCATACCGATGCTGTTCGATGCGCCGCCGGCGCCGACCATCGGAGCTTCGGGAGGCGTTTTCGGTTTGCTGCTGGCTTACGCCTTTCTATTTCCGACCCGCAAGGTGGTTCCCTTGATCCCGCCCATCCCGATGCCGGCCTGGCTGTTCGCGACAATCTACGCAGCCCTCGAGCTTTTCCTCGGCGTCACCGGAACTTTGTCCGGCATCGCGCATTTTGCCCACTTGGGCGGCATGGTCGGGAGCTTCATCGTCATCATGCAATGGCGGCCGGCGAGGTCCGGGAAAATTCGTTAGGCTTCGATCATGAATTCAAAAAGACTTATCGGCACCCTGTACCTACTGGCCTTCGCCGCCGTTGCCCGGCCGGCGCACGCGGAATGGGTGAACCGCTTCGCCGACGGCATCATGGGCACGCGCATCACCGTGGAATTGTGGTCGGAAGACAAGGAAAAAGCCGAGCAAGCCATCGACGCGGTGCTCGATGAGATGCGGCGTCTCGACGAGTCGATGAGCACCTACAAGCCCACCAGCGAGGTGTCGCAGGTCAATGCCAAGGCCGCCGACGGTCCCATGCGCATCAGCAAGGAATTGTTCGATTTGCTGGTCACCGCCAAGGAATACTCGGTCATTACCGATGGCGCCTTCGACATCACGTATGCCAGCGTGGGCTATTTGTACGATTTTCGAAAACACATCCGCCCCGACGAGGCGCAAATCAGCAAGGCCTTGCCCGCGGTTGACTATCGCCACATCCTGCTCGATCCGAAAAATCTGACCGTGCAGTTCTCGCAGAAAGGGGTGCGCATCGATCTGGGGGGCATCGCGAAGGGCTATGCGGTGGATTGCGGAATCAATGTTTTGCAAGCGCGCGGCTATACGCGCGCCTATGTCGGCGCCGGCGGCGACAGCCGCATCATCGGCGATCGGTTCGGCAAACCGTGGATGGTCGGCATCCGCGACCCCCGCAAGGGCGAAGGCGAGGTGATTGCACGCATACCCCTGGCCAATGCGGCCATTTCCACCTCAGGCGATTACGAACGATTCTTCGACGAAGACGGCGTGCGTTATCATCACATCATCGATCCGCATACCGGCCATTCCGCCAGCCAGGTGCGCAGCGCCACCGTAATCGGCCCTTATGCCACGCGCACCGATGGATTGTCCAAAACCGCGTTCGTGCTGGGTCCGGAAAAGGCCATGGAAATCTACAATGGCATCGACGACATCGATGCCATCATTGTCAAACTCGACGGCACGGTGATCTATTCGAAGGGAATGCAGCCGGCGAAGAAATGACCTTCTTTGGGAATAAAATAGGCCTACGTTGAGTCTACGAATTCATGGATGACAAACGCGCTCGATTCGAGGCGCAGGTGTTGCCTCATCTCGACGCCGCGTACAGGTTTGCGCGATGGTTGTCTTTCTCGCCCAGCGATGCGGACGACGTGGTGCAAGACGCGATTTTGCGCGCTTTTCGGGGCTTCGACGCCCTGCGGGGTTCCGACGTGAAGGCATGGCTGTTGGCCATCGTGCGGAATTGTCACCTCACGGCGGCCAAGCAGCAGCAACGGCGCGCCTTTGTGCCGTTACCGGAAGAGAACGATGCACAAGATGGCCAGGCAATGATAGCGACGACGCCGGACCCGGAGAGCGATTCCATTCTTGCGGACCAGAAGAAAACGCTTGACCGGCTGATAGCCTCGCTGCCGGAGGAACATCGCACGGTCTTGATGCTGCGGGAAATCGAGGAGATGGACTACGCGCAAATCGCCGCCGTCACGCGGGTGCCGATCGGCACGGTGATGTCCCGCTTGGCGCGTTCGCGCGCCGCGCTGAAAGCGAAATGGTCGCTGGAAATCGAGGGAGAGCCGCATGCCGTGCGCTGAATCGCTGCGCATACAGGCTTACTTCGACGCCGAGGTCGACGCGGTCTCCGCCGCGGAGATTGAGCAGCATCTCGAGCATTGCGCCGAATGCCGCGCGCTGCTCGAAGATCTCGAGCAATTGCGCACGGTTCTGCGCCGCGACGTGAGCTACGCGCGTACTCCGCCGCTGCTGCGGGCAAGGGTGGCGCGAGCTCTCGATCAGGAAACCGAAGCGCCGCGGCACAAAGTCCGCGGGCTGAGGGTCTGGCGAGCAGGTTCGTTTTGGGCGGGCGCCGCCGGCGGGATCGGCGGCACGGCGATCGCTGCAACCGTCGCGTTCCTGCTGTTGGCGCCGCCGCTGATCAATCCCCTGGTCAACGACTTGGTCAGCGCTCATGTGCGTTCGCTGATGCCGGCGCACTTGATTGACGTGGTGTCCACGGACAAGCACACCGTAAAGCCGTGGTTCGCGGGGCATGCCGATGTGTCGCCGGTGGTCGCCGACTTCGAAGCGCAGGGCTACAAACTCATCGGCGGGCGCGCCGATTACCTGGACCACCAGCGTTCCGCGGTGGTGGTTTACCAGCATGGCGCGCATTCCATCAATGTCTTCAGTTGGGCCGGCGCCGGGCATTATTTGCCGGCCAATACCACCCGCAATGGCTATCACCTGGCGTTTTGGCGACAGGGCGATATTCAGTACTGCGCGGTATCCGATACAGGCTGGGACGAGCTTTTGGGATTGGTACGTCTGCTAAGCGACCTTGGCGCGCGGGAGTGAGCGCGCGCGCTCACAGCGGCGAGTAGGAGAACCTCTGGCCGCCGACGGTGGCCGTATACATGAGGCCGCCCTTGGTGATGACGAACACCGCCATCCCCTTCTGATATCCAGCGCTCGCGGTGGCGGCATCGTTCTTTCCGCCGCTCGCCCCGGAAGTGGCTCCAGTGGTGCCCGCGCTGGCCGATGCGGCGGCGGTTATCGCCGTGGCGCTGACGCCGGCGTCAAACTCAAACGAGCCTGACTCGAATTCATCCAGCGCGCGCTTATCCTCGAAGAACACGATTTGGCTGTATGCCTTCGCACCGGCCTGGAAGCCGGCAGTCAGCTGCGTCATCGCGGCCTTGCCGACGTGTTTGCCGCGCACGTACACGCACCCCGTCCCGTGTGCGCCGCCGATTATGAATCCGGCAGACCCGATGGTTGGAAAAACCGCGTAAGCGTAGCTCGTGGAAACGTACCCGGCGCTTTCACCGGCGTTTTTAAAAAGCTTCACCGTATCGGCACATTTTCCCGCATAGGCTGCGCCGGCGGCCAGCATCAGACCTACGCCCAAAGCGAAGGCGCGTGTATTGATTGCCATAACGACATTCTGATCCAGAGCGCCGCCACAGTGCAATGAACTTTGGCCTGCCAGTGAGGAATCCAGCGCCATCGTGGAATAAAACCAGTGGCCGAGGAGTCCTCTCTCCTGAACGGCAACTCAAGGGGTGGGACATGTCGGAAGATCAATCGCAGATGTCGCGGCGCAATGCTCTGAAATGCCTGGCTTATGGCGGCGCCGGAACCCTTTTTGCATTGTCGGGCGGCGTGTTCACGCCCATCGACTTGGCCATGGCGGCCGATGACAAACGAGGGGCGCCTGCGCCAGGCAAGCCGCTGTTCGTCCAGATCAGCGACACGCATATTGGATTTAACAAGGATGCGAATCCCGACGTCGGCGGCACTCTTACCCGGACCATCGATCTGGTGAATGGCATGCGCGAGCAGCCCGCGCTCATCATCCACACCGGCGACATCACACATCTGTCCAAGCCTGCCGAATTCGATGCGGCGCAACAGATATTCTCGCGCCTCCGGACCACCGAAATGCACACCGTGCCGGGCGAGCACGACACCGCCGATACGGCTGTCACGGAATACTTCAATCGATTTGGCAAGGCCTCCGACAATAAGGGGTACTACAGCTTCGATCACGCCGGCGTGCATTTCGTCGGGCTCATCAACGTGCTGCAGTTCAAGCCCAACGGCCTCGGCACACTCGGGCCCGATCAGCTCGCCTGGGTTGCAGCCGATCTCAAGGGCCGCTCCGCCAGCACCCCCATCGTCGTCTTTGCTCACATGCCGCTGTGGTCCATCTATGAACCGTGGGGCTGGGGAACCGGCGATGCGGATCAGCTCATGAGCCAGCTGCGCCGCTTCGGCTCGGTCACCGTGCTGAACGGTCATATTCATCAGATCGTCCAGAAGGTCGAGGGTAATGTGACTTTCCACACGGCGCGTTCGACCGCGTATCCACAACCGGTGGCCGGCGAGGGATCGGGACCGGGGCCGCTAAAAGTTCCGGCGGATGAATTGCGAAAATTGCTGGGCGTCACCAGCGTGTCCGTCGTGAAGCATCCTGCCTCACTGGCGCTCAACGACACGACGATCGCCTGAAGGAGTAGGGCCCGGCGCTAGTCGCGAAAATTATTGAACTGCAGCGGGACGCCCACATCCGCCTTGCGCAGGAAGGCGATGGCCTCTTGCAGGTCATCGCGCTTCTTGCCGGTTATTCGCACCTTGTCGCCCTGGATTTGCGCCTGCACTTTCAGCTTCGAATCCTTGATCAGACGTGAGACCTTCCGGCCGGCTTCGGCATCGATGCCGTGCTTGAGAATCACCAGCTGTTTGGCTCTCGCCAGATTGACTTCGGGGTCCTTCACTTCCAGGCAGGCGATGTCGATGCCGCGCTTGGCGATTCGCAGCTTGAGGATGTCCAGCATCTGTTTGAGCTGAAAATCCGCCGGCGCGGTCATGGTCACCGTGGTCTCTTCCAATTCGAACGCGGCGTCCGTACCCTTGAAATCGAAGCGCTGCGTGAGTTCGCGGACCGCTTGATCGACGGCATTGGTCAATTCATGGGTATCGATTTCCGATACCACGTCGAACGACGGCATCGTCAGGGTTCCGCCAACAATTGATCGAGAGTCGTTCTCACTTCGCTCACGAACTGAATGTAGTGATCGCCGGTGGCCGGACCGGAAAACCCGGTGTGGATCTTGCGCACCTTGCCCATGCGGTCGATGAAAATGGTCGTTGGAAAGGCATAGACGCGGTCCAGCATCGGCAATTTCTTCGCGGCGTCGTCCTTATCCGAAATGCCGGCGATCAGCGTCGTGTATTCGATGCCGTAATTCTGCCGGAAACGCTGGGTGGCCGCGGCGGCGCGCGGGAAGTCGCCGAAATGCTCGAACATCAAAGCAACGATCTGCAAACCCTTGGCGCGATACTCCTTATAAAGCGGCGCAAGAAATGCCGCTTCGTCGTGGCAATTGGGACACCAGCTGCCGGCCAGTGCAACGATGAGCACTTTGCCGCGAAACTGCGCATCTTTGGAGGTGACCGTGTTGCCGGCAAGATCCGGGAATGCAAAATCGAAAGCCACGGAACCGGCGCGCATCGCCGTGAGTGCGTAAGCATCCGGCAGGGCGGCGTGGGCATCGCGCTTGGCGGTCCATTTCTCGTGATATGCCAAGCCCGACCAATAGTCGCCCGCCAGAGTGCCATCCGCGGCAACTTTCGCCTTGTACAGAAACGCATGCGCGCCGTCGAATGTGGACAGGTACAACTCGTCGCCCTGCACTTGACCGGCTAGAAAGCGTTGATCGCCGGTCGCCGTCAAGAACGTGCCGGTAACCACATCCTGGGACTGGGTAAACTCGCCGACCGCAACTTCCGACGCACCGCTATCGTCGACCAGAGTTACCGCCCATCGCCCCGCCACATCGGCGCTATCGCGGGTAGGACTCGCGAAGAACCGATAGCCCTCGCCCAATGTCGCGCGCAGCGGGATATGCTGGTCCTTGCCGCCCAACTTATCCAAGAAGATCTCGCCCTGTAATTGATTGCCGACCGCATTCGCAGTGAGGCGGGTCTCGTACCCCGGCATGCGTATGCTCAAGTGGGATCCGTCGATCACGACCTCGCTTAGTTGAACCCGCTCCTTGCCGTTCACTAGATAGCCGGCAGTTCCGGATTCTTGGCGCGACAGCTCCAGAGCAAACGGCAGCTCACCGCCCGGCACTTGCAACACGACGCGGTAGGTCCCCATTTTGACAGCTGCGGCGTCGCGATGGCAGGCGGCCAGGCCCAGGACGGCGATGAAAATCGAGGCGGCAAGACGCTGTGTTGTGATCGCGAACATGGTGTTGACCTTGATGTAAACCGCTAACGATACCCGCGCGCCTGCAAGGTGAATAGTTTCGCATACCGCCCGTCGGCCGCCATCAGCGACTCATGGCTGCCGCGCTCGACAATGCGGCCTTCCTCGAGGACCAATATTTGGTCGGTCATGCGCACGGTCGAGAATCGATGCGAGATGACGATGGCGATGCGGTTGCGCGTCAACTCGCGGAAGTGCTCGAACACCTCCGCTTCGGCGCCGGCGTCGATTGACGCCGTGGGCTCATCCAGCACCAGAATATCCGCATCGCTGCGCATGAACGCGCGCGCCAGCGCAATCTTCTGCCATTGGCCGCCCGACAGCTCGCGCCCGTCCTTGAACCATTTGCCGAGTTGCGCGTGATAGCCGCCGGGGATTTGTTCGACGAATTCGGCGGCCAGTCCTTTGGCCGCGGCGCTGCGCCAGCGCGCCTCGTCGTCAAACGCGCGCACGTCGCCCGCGCCGATGTTCTCGCCAACCAACATCTGATAGCGCGCAAAGTCCTGGAAAATAACGCCGATCCGCTGCCGCAGGGCGGTTTCTTCCCAGTCTCGCAGGTCGAGGCCATCCAGCAAAATCCGCCCGTGGGTGGGTTCGTAAAGACGGGTCAGCAACTTGATCAAGGTGGTCTTGCCGGAACCGTTTTGGCCCACCAAAGCCAGACTCTCGCCGGGCCGAACGTGCAGGTCGATGCCCGACAGGGCGGGCGCAGCGGCGCCGGGGTAGACGAATTCGACATCTTCGAAACGGATGCCATCGCCGGGATCCGGGCCACGCGTCTTGTTGCCGCCGGCGCCGGCGCGGCCCACCGGTTGCTCCAGATATTCGAACAGATTCGACAGGTACAAGTTGTCCTCGTACAGCCCGCTGACTGCCGAGAGGGCGGCGCTGACCGCCGATTGCCCCTGACGAAACAACATGAGGTACATGGTCATTTGACCGACGGTCATGGCGCCCAGCACCGTTTCCGCGGCAATCCACACATAGCCGCCGTAGAGCGCTGCCGTGCCGAGCAAACCCAATCCGAAACCCCAGGCGTCGCGACGCAAGGTCAAGTCGCGATCTTCGCGATACAAACGGGTGAAAATTTCGCGGTAGCGGTCCAGAAAGCGCGGCCCGAGCTCAAAGAGCTTGACCTCTTTCGCGTAATCCTCGCGCGCCAACACGGACTCCAGGTAGATTTGCATGCGCGACTCCGGCGCGCGCCACCGGAACAGCCGAAACGCCTCGCCCGAGAATTTTGCTTCCGCGAGGAACGCGGGCAGGCCGGCCAATATCAAAAGTCCGACCGCCCATGGCGAGAACCGATACAGCAATCCGCCGAAGGAAAGCAGCGACACCGCATTCTGCAGCAGCGCAAAGGTTCGCATCACCAGGCTCAGGGGGCGGCTCGAGGCTTCGCGCCGCGCGCGCGTCAATTTGTCGTAAAACTCGGAGTCCTCGAATTGCGTCAAATCCAAGGTCAGCGCCTTTTCCAAGATCATGACGTTGACGCGCTGCCCGAGCTGCGCGCGCAGCAAGGACTGCGCGAGAGAGATTCCCCTTTGCGCCATGGCGGTGGCGGCGACCAGCATCGCTTCCAGGGCGACGTAGCGCACTACATCCGCCAGATACGTGGCGCCGGATTGCCGATGCAAATTGGCAGCATGAATCACCGCATCGACAATCTGCGCCCCGACGTAGGCAATTCCCGCAGGCAATACGCCCGCGACCAATGTGAGCAAGGCAAGAGTGACGCTCAAGGTCTTGTTGGTGCTCCACACCAGCGACAATGCGCGGCTGCTGTAGGCAAATACCGCGAATAGATTCAGACGCCAGCCGCCGCCTTCGGTGGTCGCGGGACCCTGGCCGATGTGCGGCGAGTGAGGAGAAGTGGGACGGGTTTGGGCGCTAATGTGCTATTCCCGCGGTCTATAATGGACAAATCATTATGGTCAGGTATGGCGGAGTAGTCGTGAAATTCAAGCCCTTGCTCGATCGGTGGAAGAAAGCAGCGGCGCCTGCGAAGAGCGCGAGGGAATATGCCGTCCGATTGCCGCTGGACGATGCCGCGAAACTACAGGCCTTGGCGGAATTGTTTCCCGGACAACCGATCGAGGAGATTGTGACGGATTTGCTGAGCGCCGGCTTGGATGAAATTGCCGCCGCCATGCCCTATGAGAAGGGTTCGAAGATAATTTCGCGCGACGATCAGGGCGATCCTGTTTACGAGGATGTGGGTCTCACGCCCCGATTCATCGAACTCACCCGCAAATTCAAGAAAAACCTCGAGATGGCGGCGAAAAAGACCGGCTAGGTTGAAGCCGGCAGGCCGACTGCACAAGGCTTGACGCTCCCCGTCCGGTGCGGCGATACTTGCGGCCATGTCGACCTCGCACATCGTCCGCAGCACCTGGTGGCGTGTTTCCCCTTAAGGAGTGGGCGCTGGTCGATTAGAATTTAATCTTTCGTACCCCTTGAACCCATCTCCGCTTAAATCGTGGTGATGGGTTTTTTGTTGTCCGCACGATTTGTCGGGGCCGTAAAAATCGCAGGTTTTCCAGATGAAACGACCTTTTGATATTGCAGCCGATCTTGATACGCCGGTTTCGGCCTATCTGAAGCTGGCGCCTTTCCAGCCCCGATTCCTGCTGGAAAGCGTCGAGGGCGGCGAGCGCCTGGCGCGCTACTCCTTCATCGGCTTCGGCGATTGTCTGGAACTCCGCATCGATGCGACGGGCCACTATTTAGGCGGCGTGCACGCGCCTCGCCCCGAGTCCAGGCAGGAATTCTTGAATGTCCTGCGTGCCGCGCTGGCCCGCGCGCCCAGCCCTAAGCCTGAAATTCCGGGCGTACCCTTGCTGGGCGGTTTGGTGGGCTATACGGCCTACGATGCCGTGCGCTACTTCGAGCGCATACCGGGCCGCAGTCTCGATGACACCGAGACGCCGCACGCACATTATGTCGCCCCGCGTTCCCTGCTGGTATTCGATCATCTGACGCGCGGGGTCGCGCTGCTGCATGATGGCAGCGATGCGGAGCGCCAAAGCCTGCGCCGCGAGGTCATTCAAGCCCTGCGCGGCGCCGTGCCGGCAATACTCGCTCCGGGACGTTTCTCGCCGGCGACTCCCTCGCTGACGCAAGAAGCCCATGCCGAACGCGTACGGCGCGCGCAGGAGTACATCGCATCCGGCGACGTTTACCAGCTCGTGCTGGCATCCCGATTCGAGGGACGGCACGCTCTTTCACCGTTCGAGGTGTACCGCGCGCTGCGGCTGCTCAATCCCTCGCCGTACATGTATTTCTGCGAGCTGGGCGACATTACCGTGGTGGGTTCTTCGCCCGAAGCCCTGGTGAAGTGCCACGGCGGGGATGCACAATTGCGGCCGATCGCAGGATCGCGGCCGCGCGGAGGCGATGAGCGGGAAGACGCCGCGCTGCAGGCCGAGTTGCTGGCGGATCCGAAGGAAAATGCCGAGCATGTGATGTTGGTCGATCTGGCGCGCAACGACCTGGGCAGGGTTGCAAGCGCCGGCTCGGTGTCCGTCGATCCTTATCGCGTGATCGAGCGCTACAGCCATATCATGCACATCGTCAGCGGCGTCAAAGGCCGATTGGCAGCCGGGCAAGATGCTTTCGACCTGTTCGCGGCGACTTTTCCGGCGGGTACCTTGGTGGGTGCTCCGAAAGTGCGTGCCATGCAGATCATCGACGAACTCGAACCCGTGGGCCGGCAGCTGTATGGCGGGACAGTGGGCTATTTCGGCCGGCGCGGCGACATGGATCAGGCCATTACCATTCGCACGCTGGTTTTTCGCGGCGATGGCTACAGTTACCAGGCGGGGGGCGGCATCGTCGCCGATAGTTCTCCGAGAGCCGAATATGATGAGTTGATGACGAAGGGCGCGGTGCTGCGCCGCTCGCTCGAACTCGCCGCGGAGGGACTCTAAGATGCGGGCCAAGATATTGCTGATCGATAACTACGACTCATTCACCTACAACCTGGTTCAAGCATTTCTGATCTTGGGAGCTGAAGTTGACGTGCATCGCAACGACGCGATCACGGTCGATGAGGCGCTGCACTCGAGACCCACGCACTTGGTCATTTCGCCGGGCCCGGGCACGCCGCGAAGTGCGGGAGTCTCGATGCGAATGATTCAAGCATTCGCCGGGCGCATTCCGATTTTCGGCGTCTGCCTCGGCCATCAATCCTTGGTCGAAGTATTCGGCGGCAAAGTGGTGCGCGCGGGGCGTTTGATGCACGGCAAGGTTTCGCCGGTCATGCATGACGGCAAGGGGCTGTATGCGGGCATGCGCCAGAACTTCGAGGCGGGTCGATATCACTCGCTGATCGCCGCGCCGGACAGCATCCCTGGCGTGCTCGAAGTGACCGCGCGTACGGCAGAAGGTGAAATCATGGGTGTGCGCCACAGGAGCATGCCGGTCGAAGGCGTGCAATTCCATCCCGAAAGCGTGCTCACGCCCGACGGTCCGATTCTCATGGGAAATTTTCTTAATAACTAAAGTGCTCACGCCACGCCAATGTCTGGAGCAACTGCTCGACCATCGCGACTTGAGCGAAGGCGAGGCCGCGGCTCTCTTGTCGCTACTGACCGCACCGGATCTTGAGCCGGCGATGGCGGGCGCGCTGCTGGCGGCATTGCGCGCCAAGGGGGTCACGGCCGATGAGGTGCGCGGCTTCGCCGGCGCCATGCGCAAGCTCGCACGCAAACTGGCACTGCCTGCGAATCTCGACGCCACGGATGCCATCGACATCGTCGGCACGGGCGGCGATGCGTCGGGCAGTTTGAATTTATCCACCGGCGCGGCATTGCTGGCCGCGGCCTGCGGCTTGCCCGTGGTCAAGCACGGCAATCGAGGCATCTCGAGCCGCAGCGGCAGCGCGGATCTGATCGAGGCACTCGGGTTCAGCTTGCCTCTGGATGAAACACGCGCCGCCGACTGCTTCCTGGCCACCGGGTTCACCTTTCTGTTCGCACCCTACTTTCACCCGGCGATGAAGGCGGTGGCGCCGATTCGCGCGGCTCTCGGCATGCGCACTGTATTCAATTTGCTGGGACCGCTGACGAATCCCGCGGCGCCGCGCTTTTTGCTGATCGGCGCCTACGATGCTGCCGCCGCGGAATTGATGGCCGGAACTTTGGCGGGTATGCAGGTGCGGCGCGCATGGGTGGTGCATGGCGCGGCGGGTTGGGACGAAGCAACGCCGATCGGTCCATTCCTGGCATTTGACGTCACAGGAACCGCGATCAGGCGCATGCAAGTTGATCCCGAGGAATTTGGCATCGCGCGCTGCCGGTCCAGCGAGCTTTTCGGCGGCGACGCCAAGACCAATCTTAAGGCACTGATCGATGTGTTCGAAGGCCGCGATCGCGGCCCGCATCGGGAGGCGTTGGTGCTGCAGTGTGGCATCGCGTTGATGATCGCCGGCCGGGCGCAATCCATGGCAGCCGGCATCGCCGCCGCGCGCGATGTGATCGACAGCGGTAAAGCGTCATCGTGGCTGCGGCGGTTGCAAGACTTCGCAGCCAACGGCGCGGACTCGAGGGGCTGAAGCATGAGCGGCTTTTTGGACGAAATGGCGCGCTTGAGCGCACTGCGCGTGAGACAGGCGGCGGAGCTGGAACCGCTGTCCGCCTTGGAGCGCCGCGCGAGGCAAGCGCCGGAGAGCGCTCCGCTGCGCTTGTCGGAGCGAGGATTCGACGTGATTGCCGAACTGAAGTTCAGATCGCCGGCGGCCGGGCCACTGCGCTCGCAAAGCGAAAATTGGCTCGAGCGCGTGGCTGGGTACGCGCACGGCGGCGCCGCCGCCGTGTCGGTTTTGACCGAGCCATCGCGCTTCGACGGATCGCTGGCGCAATTACGAAAGGCCTGCGAGGTCTTAAGGCCGTTGGACGTGCCGGCGATGCGCAAGGATTTTCTGGTCGATCCGTACCAGGTTTTGGAGGCAAGGGCGGCGGGGGCGGGCGGCGTGCTGCTGATTTTGAGGATGCTGTCGCACGCGCAGATTTCGGAATTGCTCGATGCCGCCGCGGCGCACCGCATGTTCGTGCTGCTGGAAGCATTCGACCTTGACGACCTGGCAACCGCGCGGGATCTTTTGGCGCTGCGCGCACGCGGAACCCCGCAAAACGCCCTCATCGGCGTCAATAGCCGGGATTTGCAGACTCTCGATGTCGTGCCGGAGCGGTTCGAGATCCTCGCGCCGCAGCTTCCCGCCGGTTGGCCGGCGGTGGCCGAAAGCGGCGTTGCTTCGGGCGCCGATGCCGCGCGTATGCAGCGATTGGGTTATCGTCTGGCGCTGATCGGAACTGCGTTGATGACCCGCGATGACCCCAAGGAATTACTGCGCGAAATATTGGCTGCTGCGCGGACAGCGGAATCTTAAATGGCTACACTCGGCTCCATGTGGATCAAAATCTGCGGCATCACCGGTGCGGATGCGGTTAGCGCCGCAGCGGAAGCCAACGTCGACGCGATTGGGTTCGTATTTGCGCCGAGCCCGCGGCAAGTGACACCCGGTCAGGCCGCGCAACTGGCCGCGCTCGCGCCGCCGGGAATACTGCGCATCGCGGTGGCCCAGCATCCGTTGCAAATGAAAGTCGATGAAATTTGCAGAATCCTCAAGCCGGATTATTTTCAAACCGATGTCGAGGATTTGCGCGAGCTGAAGATTCCGGCGCACATCAAAGTTCTGCCGGTCGTGCGATTCGGCCGCAAAACTCCAAATCCCCTGCCGGGTCGCATGCTGTTCGAGGGTCCGTCGAGCGGCATCGGTGAACTGGCTGACTGGGGCCGGGCGGCTGAGCTCGCGCGTCAAACCGAGGTGATTCTCGCGGGCGGGCTGTCCCCGCAGAACGTGGCCGAAGCGATTCAAGCAGTGCGGCCGTTCGGCGTTGACGTCAGCAGCGGCGTCGAGTCGGAGCCGGGAGTCAAGGATCCGGCAAAGATTCACGAGTTCGTGCGCGCCGTGCGCGCCGCCGCGGCACAGCTGGAGGATGATTCATGAATTCACAACTGCGCGAAGATCACGCAGCGCCGAATTTTCCCGATGCCAAGGGTCGTTACGGCGCTTTCGGCGGACGTTATGTCCCCGAAACCCTGGTTCCGGCGCTGGATCGCCTGCAAGCGGGCGTCGAGCGGTATTTGCACAATCCCGAATTTCAAACCGAGTTCAATCGTGAGCTCAAGACCTGGGTGGGCCGCCCCACCGCGCTGTCCTATGCGCCGACTTTGAGCAAGCGGTGGGGAGCGCATGTCTGGCTCAAGCGCGAAGATCTCGCGCACACCGGCGCGCATAAAATCAACAATGCCCTGGGCCAGACATTGTTGGCCAAACGCCTGGGTGCCAAACGCATCATTGCCGAAACCGGTGCCGGACAGCACGGCGTTGCGAGCGCCGCGGCCGCGGCGAGGCTGGGAGTGCCATGCGTGGTGTACATGGGTGCGGTCGACGTCGAGCGCCAGGCGCCCAATGTGTTGCGCATGCAATTGCTCGGCGCCAGGGTGGTGCCGGTTACCAGCGGCGACAGGACGCTGCGCGCGGCGATCGATGAGGCCATGCGCGATTGGGTGTCGGATCCGGACGGTACCTATTATTCGCTGGGATCGGCGGTCGGACCGCATCCATATCCCTACCTGGTGCGAGAGTTGCAAGCGGTGATCGGCCGCGAGTCGCGCGCGCAGATGCTGGACCAGGCGGGACGATTGCCCGATGTTGCGGTGGCCTGCGTGGGCGGCGGGTCGAATGCAATTGGGTTGTTTCATCCGTTTTTGGGCGACAGCGCAGTGCAACTGCTCGGCGTCGAAGCCGGCGGCCGCGGCCCGGGGTTGGGCGACAATGCTGCCTCTCTGACCCTCGGGACGCCCGGCGTGTTGCACGGCAGCTACACCTTGATCCTGCAAGATGCCTTCGGCCAGGTGCGCGAAACGCATTCGGTGTCGGCGGGCCTGGACTATTCCGGAGTCGGCCCGGAACACGCGCATTTGATGAGCACCAAGCGAGTGGCCTACGAGTCGGCGACGGACGCTGAATCGTTGGATGCCTTGGCGGAATGCGCCAGGTGCGAGGGAATACTTCTGGCCATCGAAACTGCGCACGCATTCGCGGGTGCGCGGCGCTTTGCCGCAAAAAATCCGGACGCGCAAATTCTCATCGGCTGCTCGGGCCGGGGCGACAAGGACATGCCGATCCTGCAGAACACGCTGCTGAAGGACATGACCTGATCGTGGAACCGCGTGAGCGCATAACCGCGGCGATTCAACGCGCCGCGGCGAAAGGTCAGCCGGCCTTGGTGGGCTATCTGACCGCCGGCTTCCCAACTTCCCGTCAATTCAAGGACAACCTCGCTGCCGTCGCGGGCGCTTGCGATGTGGTCGAAATCGGCGTTCCTTTCAGCGACCCCATGGCGGACGGGACCACCATCCAGCGCGCGAGCTTTGTTGCACTCAGCAATGGAGTGACGCTGCCGTGGATACTCGAGCAACTCAAGTCGGTGGAGCCGCGCCACAGCGCGCCCATTTTGTTGATGAGCTACTTGAATCCTTTGCTGGCATACGGATTGGACGCGCTGGCTCGCGATGCCGCCAAGGCCGGCGTGACCGGCTTTATCGTTCCTGATCTGCCGTTCGAGGAAAACAGCCTTGTGAACCTTGCGCTGGCGGCTGAAGGCTTGGCGCTGGTGCAGATGGTGACGCCGGTCACGCCGCCCGAACGCTTGGCGATGCTGTGCCGCGATGCCACGGGATTCGTGTACGCCGTGACAATGACGGGCACCACAGGCAAGTCCGCCGAAGTACCCAGGGAGGTGCTCGATTACATGGATCGCGTCAAGCGCTGCTCCCGCGTGCCGGTGTGCGCGGGATTCGGCATTCGCTCCAAGCAGCAAGTGGCACGCTTTGCGCCGCACGTGGATGGCGTGGTGGTCGGCTCGGCCTTGGTTGAGTCGTTGGAGAGAGGCGAGGACGTGGGCGCGTTTTTAAGGTCATTGCGCTAGGAGATTCATGAAGCTCGTGTACCGTGCAGCTTCGTTGCTGCAGGTCTCGCATGCACGCAATGTGCTGATCAGCGCCGGAATCGACTGCGAGCTGCGCAATCAATACCTGGCCGGCGCCCTCGGCGATTTACCCATGCTGGAGACTTGGCCGCAGTTGTGGGTCGCGGACGCGTCTGAATCGGCCGCCCTGCGCGCCTTGGCCACTGCCGCCGCCGCGCCCGCGGGAGCTCCCTGGACTTGCGGACATTGCGGCGAGGAACTCGAGGCGCAATTCACGAGTTGTTGGCGCTGCGGTGCTGCGTTCCATAAGGCATAGCCTGTACCTTGTCGGACAAACACCGACACGCAATAGCGCGATTTCCGAGCCGAGGATCAGCTCAAAGGCCTAGCGACCGTGAGCTGCACAGGTTACAAATCATGACCCTATCAGTGTAATGGTTACACCGGGGCGCGTAGCCGGGACGCCGAGCCTAAGGGAGCGTCGCCTGGGAGCGCTCGGTGCAACCAGCAGGAGACTTGGCATGAATGGTGTCAGCTATGGTTTTTCCCAGCGCCCCGCGCCGACGCCGCCCTTGCCTGCAATCGGCTCCTTATTGGGAGCATCTGCCGCCATGCAGGAGGTTTTTCGCTTGATCGAGCGCGTGGGCCCAACCGACGCCAGCGTTCTCCTGACGGGCGAAAGCGGAACGGGGAAGGAGTTAGCCGCACAATCCATTCACGAATGCAGCGCGCGTCGCGGTAAGCCTTTTGTCGCGATCAACTGCGGCGCAATACCGGCCGGCCTCATCGAAGCCGAATTGTTCGGCTACGAGAAGGGCAGCTTCAGCGGAGCTGCGCGCGCACACGCCGGCGTATTCGAGCGCGCACAAGGCGGCACGCTGCTGCTCGACGAAATAACCGAAATGCCCCTGGAAATGCAAACCCGGCTGCTGCGTGTTCTTGAGACCCGGAAGTTTTATCGGGTAGGGGCGAGCACTGAATACTCGTGTGACGTGCGGGTCATCGCCGCAACCAACCGCTGTCCCCTGCAGGTCGTACAGAGAGGCCAGCTTCGCGAAGACCTTCTGTACCGGCTGGCGGTGTTTCCCATCGACATGCCGCCGCTGCGCAACCGCGGCGACGACGCAGATCTGCTCGCCAACCACTTCTTGTCCGAGCTCAATGCGCAAGCCATGACCCAAAAGCGCCTCTCGGCGGCTGCGCGCATGACGCTGAAACAGCATTCATGGCCGGGCAACGTTCGCGAGTTGAAGAACTGCATTGAGCGCGCATTCATCCTCGGCGACGCGACGCTGGAGCTCAAGCCGCTGGTGCAGAATGACAACGCGCGAACCGGCGATCATCCCGAGCACGGCGACCACGGCCGCGATCGTGAGCGCCTGGATATCCGCGTCGGATCGAGAATCCACGACATGGAGCGCTACTTGATAGAGGCGACACTCGACTATTTCAAAGGCAACAAGCGGCGGGCTGCCGATGCCCTGGGCTGCAGTCTCAAGACCTTGTATAACAAGCTCAACGGATATTCGCAGAGGCAGGAGTGCGCGAATTCCTAGCCACGCATTGGCATGGAGAACCATGGTGTCGAGAGTACTGATCGCAGACGATCATGCAGTGGTCCGGGCCGGCTTCAAGCAGTTTCTCGAGGCGGACGCCAGCATCAACGAAGTGGGGGAAGCCGGCAGCGGCAATGAAACCCTGGATCAGCTGCGAAAACAAGAATGGGATTTGGTGCTTCTCGATATTCATATGCCGGACCGCAGCGGGCTGGATATTCTCAGGCACATTCAAACCGGGCACCCGAACGTCAGGGTTCTCGTCATGAGCGGGTTGCCTGAGCAGCAATACGCGGTCAATGTCCTGCGCGCAGGAGCAAGCGGCTATCTGTCGAAGGACAGCGACCCCGAGGAAATGATGAAGGCGGTGCGTACCGTATTGTCCGGACGGCGTTATGTCAGCGCAGCGCTGGCGGAAATCCTGGTGGCCGATCTCGGCGGCGACGCCGACAAGCCGCTGCATGCGCGGCTCTCGACTCGCGAGTTTCAGATCTTTTGCAAAATAGCGGCGGGCAGGGGCGTCTCCGATATAGCCAATGAACTCAGCCTCAGTGTGAAAACCGTGAGCACATATAGGAGCCGCATATTGGAGAAGATGAGTTTCACGGCCAATGCAGACATTACCTCCTACGCGTTGCGCAACGGACTCATACAATAAGCGAAACACCGTGAGAGCTTTACCCGCCACCCACTGCGACACAAATTCGCCCTTCTCGAGGACGCAATGCTAATGGCCCAGTCATTGCGGGTCTTACTCGTCGAGGATTCCAAAGTATTGACGGAGCGGCTGACTGAAGCCATCGGGCAGATCTCCGACGTAGAATTGGTCGGAACGGCGGACTCCGAGGCCGGGGCGCTGGCAGCGTTCAAACGCGAGCCGGTTGATGTGATCATCCTGGATCTGCACCTGAAGCAGGGGACCGGATTTGGGGTGATGCGCGCCCTGGCCACATCGCAGCAAAAGCCGCGAATCATCGTGCTGACGAATTATGATTTGCCGGAGTACAAGAATGCCGCGATCGCGCTGGGCGCCACGCATTTCTTGGACAAAGCGCGCGACTATGGGCGCCTTCCGGAATTGCTTCACGAAATCTGTGCGGCGCATCTTTTAAAGCACTGATCGAAGAGTCTAATCAAGCGCCATTGGCGGATATCCCGCGGCGGCGCACGCCGTTTCATTGTCATGGTCTGTCCGACATCGGCGTAATGTCTACCGATTGCGCCGGCAACATCTACACAAGAAATCGCCGCAACTGCGAAACGCACCAGCCGCGCTTGCGCTGGATCGATTTTCTCTTGGCACGCACCTTGCTCTTATCTGCTGCAGACCAATCAGCGGCGCGCCGGTTTCGCAGAACTCCAAGTACGCCGGTTTACCGCAATCATGAGGAGATAGGACATGTCAGCAGGATTATCAGATCTGGCCAGAGGCGCGAGCCTTTGCACCGCGATGGCGCTCAGCATCGCCGGGTGCGCCACCACCCCGATGCCAAACGAACAGATCGGCGTGGCGAAGTCGTCGGTGCAACGCGCCGAACAAAGCGGCGCGCCGGAATTCGCGCCGGTGGAAATGGCAACGGCCCGCCAGGAATTGGCCAGTGCCGAAAAGGCAGCCGCCGATCGCAAGACGCGGCCTGCGACCGAGTGGGCCGAGAAAGCGAATGTCGACGCGCAGCTGGCTGAAGCGACGGCGCGCGAACACCGGGCGCACGCGGCGGCTGTGGAATTCGACGCAAGCATCGCAGCCCTGCGGCAAGAATCGCAGCGCAGCTCGCAACCCACCCAATGAGGATCTGTCCATGAACGCAAAATTTTTAACTGGAGTGAGTCTGGCGCTGGTCCTCGGAGCCTGCGTATCGATGCCGCGGCCGAATGCCGCACTCGAGAGCGCGCGCATGGCCGTGCACACGGCTGAGGCCGATCCAAACGTCAATAAGTATGCCGCGCTGGATCTGGACGTGGCGAGGAAGGATTTGAGCAACGCCGAATACGCCGCGCTGCATCATCAGGATGCGGTAATCGCCCAATCAGCTTATTTGGCCACACAGAATGCGCGACTAGCGCAGGCGCGCGGAGCTGCCAAGGCCGACGACGCTCGAGTGGCGGCGGGTCAGGGCGAACGCGATCAGATCATGCTGGCCGCGCGCAGCAGCGAAGCGGCGAACGCGCAGTACGCTGCTGCGAACGCGAAACAGGCTGCCGTGAATTCAAAGCAGGTCGCGGATTCGGCGCTGGTCCAGCGCGATCAGGCCAATGAAGAAACGGCGCGCGTGCAAGCAGAACTCGACGCCCTGAAAGCCACACCCACATCCCGTGGAATGGTATTGACCTTGGGCGATGTGCTGTTCGATACGGGCAGGGCTGAACTGAAGCCCGGTGCGACCCGCAAGCTGGACCAACTGGCGCAGTTCCTGGCCGAACATCCTGACCGGCGCGTACAAATCGACGGGTTCACCGATAGTGTCGGCAGCGACTCGTACAACGAAGAGCTTTCGCAGCGTCGTGCGAACGCGGTCAGGACTGCATTGCTGTCCCGAGGCGTTGACGCTTCGCGAATCGGCACCGAGGGTTACGGCAAGTCCTATCCAGTCGCGGATAATGCCGATTCCGGCGGTCGGCAATTGAATCGGCGCGTGGAAGTGGTCATCGGTGGCAACGACGGCACGCCGATCACGCCGCGATCCGGTTTATGAGAGTGTGAAGTTCGCAGCGGAGGTGAGCGCAAGCTCGCCTCCCTCGGGCTGTTCCGGCAGCAGCATCTTGTTCAAGGGAATCACGGCGGTCACGATGGTGCCGCCGGTGCCTGGGCTGAAAACCTGCCACGTGCCCCCGAGTCCGGCTATGCGATGCCGCATCGACACCAGACCGTGGGATGTGCTGTTTTTGAGACGGTCGGTGGCGATGCCCTTGCCGTCATCCGAAATACGCAAAGTCAACGTATCGTTCTTGATTTCGATGCTGAGATTCGCGGACTTCGCCTCCGCGTGCTTGAGAATGTTCGTCAGTGCTTCTTGAGCGACCCGAAAAACGCCGATCGCGGCATCCGGACTCATTTTCAGCTCGGACTCGGGAATCGTTTCAGTACAGCGAAGGCCCGTGCGCCGGCAGGTTTCTTTGAATTGCCAGCGCAGCGCCGTAAACAAGCCCATGTTGTCGAGCAAGGTGGGGCGCAGCTCCTCAACCACGCGGCGTTTCAAATCGACGCCTGCGCTCAAAGAATCGTGAATGCGCTTGAAGCGCTGCTCGATGCCGGGATCCGTGGTGGGCAGTCGCTGCTGCAGCCAGGATAGGTCCATGCGGGCGGCCACCAACAGGCCGCCCAGTTCATCGTGCAACTCGCGCGACAAGGCCGACTTTTCCTGTTCCGATACGCCCTGCAAATGCGTGGAGAGCGCGGCCAGTTCGCGCGTCCGCGAATCGACCTGTTGCTCGAGCTCCAGCTTCTGGTCGCGCAAGGCGATCGCCTGGTGCGCGCGGCGGCGCATGTCGTTGTAGACCAGCCGGATTGCCAGCAATACCAAGCTGATGTTGAGGACTGCTCCGGCGGCCGACAACCAGCGCGACAGTAGAAAATCGGCCTGCCAATTGGCCGTGGCCGCCGACATTTCGCCTGCTTCCTTGCGCAGCATCGTGCCGACGATGGCTGCGATTTCGTCCATCGTGCGCTTACCCACATCCGTACCCACGACATTCACGGCTGGTGCGACGCCCCGCTTCTTGTACAGCGCGACGCTATCCTCGAGTTCCCCCACTTTCTTGCCGGTTAAGATCCGCAGGTCGCGAATCTCGCGGCTGCCTTCCTCGCCCTTGTAGGCCTCCTGCAAGCGGTCGAGCGCGGCTCCCGCGTTCGTGACCGCATTCTCGTAGACCTGTAGATAAGGCGCCTCGCCCGTCAGCAAATACCCACGCTGCGCCGATTCGGCACCTGTGAGCAGACCCGCGAACTCGGTCAGGGCCAATTGCCGCGCTTGCGCATCGTGCACGCGCTCGTTGGCCATGTTAAGGCGCGTTTGGCCGGCGACTGCGACAAAAAAAAGGCCGGTGAGGAACCCGATCAGCAGAAGGGGCGGCAGGGCGATATACCACCGGCCAAATCGGCCCAGTTCTTCACCAAAAATTTTCATGTAATGCCCGCCCTACTAGCCTAAAGTCTAGCATGTGGGGCGAGTCCTACAGTCGGGGCCTTGGCTTAGCCGATGGCTTGTTGCCGGGGCGCAGGCATAGTGGTGATACAGTTACCTCATCCACTCAGGAGAAAGCTATGGAAGCGAATTTCGACAATACGGCGGACCAGGCGCGTGCCACCGGCCGCCGTGTGAAGAACGACTTGAACGACGGCGTCAGCGATATCAAAACGGCCGCATCCGGCGAGATCAAGAACTTGATCGCGGACGTTGAGGATCTCATGGCGCGCATCGCGGATTTGAAGGACGCCGACGTGGTTCGAGTGCGCGGCAAGGTGCAGCGCGCAATCGATGCCGCGAAGCAAAGTCTTGCGGACGGCGCCGGCTCCTTACGGCGTCAAGCGCAGGACATTGCCGGCACTGCCGACGATTATGTTCGCGAGAGTCCCTGGCAGGCGATCGGGATCGCGGCTCTGGTCGGAGCGGTGGTCGGTATTCTGGCGACGCGCCGCTCATAGGCTGGCGCGCGACATGCGAGCTCTGTGGTCACTGCCAAAAGCCGCGCCTGCACTGCTCCGTCATATCGGCGCCTATCTCGACCTCGCCGAGTTGGACCTGGCAAGGACGCAGCGCGAATTCACCGCCCAGTTGGCAGCGATCGCAGTCGTCGCAATCTGCGCGCTTTTTGCGCTGTTCATGGCTTGTCTTTGCGTCGTGGCGCTCACCTGGAACACGCCCTATCGGGTGGCGGCCATCGCCTGGATGGGCGGCGGGTTTTTGGGATTAGCCGTCGCAGCCGCGATTTATCTATCCCGGGTGAGGCGCGCGCGGTCGCCGTTTCTAGCCGACGTGCGTCGCGAGTGGCAGGAAGACCGCGTCATTCTCGAGCGCATTTTGTCCTCCGACGATGATTGAAATGTGATGGACCGCGACTCAACCGCCCGAAATGAGATTCGCGCGAAACTTGCGCAGTCTCGCGAGGAAGTGCGCAGCTTGCTCGACCCGCCGCGCGGGCAGTCAGCGGGCAACGGCGACGCGAGCGGGCCGGGACGCGGTGACTTTCCCCGCAGCCGCACCATGCGCATGCTCATGAGCGGCCGCGGGCTGGGAACCGTGGGCGCACTGGCGGCCGGCCTTCTCGTTGCCCGCCCGGTCCTGGCACTGCGCCTGTTGCGTATGGTGCCTGTCAGCGCGGTAGCGAGAATTCTCATCGCCCGAGCCGTCAGTGCGCTTAAGGGAAGACCCGAAGACCGCGGGGCCTAGCAGACAGGCTCCTAGCCCAGGGTGACTTCGCCGTGATGATCGCGGCCGTCATCGACCAAGGTTATTTCACAGATTGGGCCGGCCAATTCCTGGCCGTCCAGCGATGCATGCGCGATGCCGCGGCTGACGCCGCGGGGGTTTTTTACCCTGATGCGATAGCGTGACGATCGGTACCTGTAGGTGAACTCAAAGCCGATCCAGGCACGCGGAATGCAGGGGTCGACCTGCAGAAGTTGGCCGCGCACCTGAATGCCTAGAATCCCTTCAGTTCCAGCGCGGTACATCCAGCCGGCAGAGCCCGTGTACCATGTCCAGCCGCCTCTGCCGACGTGCGGCGCCTCCGAGTAGACATCGGCACAGATGACATACGGCTCTACCTTGTAGCGAAGAATTCCGGCGCGCGTGCTCGCGTGATTGATGGGATTCAACAGCGAAAACAATTCGCCCGCCGTGTCGCCGTCGCCGAGCAGTGCAAACGCCAGCGCCGACCACACGGCGGCATGAGTGTACTGACCGCCGTTCTCGCGCAGGCCCGGAGGGTAGGCTTTAATGTAGCCCGGGTCGTGAACGGTATGATCAAACGGCGGCGTGAACAAACGCACGAGGCCATCGCCGCGGTTGACCAACTGCGCATTGACTGCCGACATTGCGCGAATCGCGCGGCCGCGTTCCGCGGCACCCGAGATTACTGCCCACGACTGGGCGATGGAATCGATCCGGCATTCATCGCTGGATGCCGATCCTAGGGGCGTGCCGTCGTCGTAATAGCCGCGCCGGTACCAGTCGCCATCCCAGGCTTCGCGCTCGATCGCACGGCTCAAGGCGAGTGCGTGCTCGCGCCACTGCGCCGCCTTGCGGGTTTCGCCGCGCTGCTCCGCGATGGGCGCAAAGCGCAGCAGCGTCGCATTCAGGAACCAACCCAGCCATACGCTTTCACCTCGCCCGGCGACACCGACCCGATTCATGCCGTCGTTCCAATCGCCCGTGCCGAATAACGGCAGGCCGTGCGCTCCGACGCCCAGACTCGAATCGAGCGCGCGCACGCAATGCTCGAAGAGCGTCGCGGAATCGGCCGGCCCGGGAGCGGAGAAATTCTCCATGGCATCCTGCGCCAGGGGACCACCGGCCAGGAAAGGCAATTGTTCGCCCAGTACCTCGAAATCCGCAGTGACATCCAGATAATGGGCCACCACGAAGGCCAGCCAAATGCGGTCATCCGACACGCGCGTCTTGATGCCCGCACCCGATGTGGGCAACCACCAATGCTGCACGTCCCCCGCGGCGAACTGACGCGCGGCGGCCCGCAGGATGTGCTCGCGGGTGACCGCGGGCGCGCAAACGCACAGCGCCATGACATCCTGCAGTTGGTCGCGAAATCCGTAGGCGCCGCTCGATTGGTAAAAAGCCGTGCGTCCCCAGACGCGGCTGCTGAGCGTTTGGTACAGGAGCCATCCATTGAGAAGAACGTCCATGGATCGATCGGGCGTCAGCACTTGCACGGCGCCCAGGGTCTCTTGCCAATATTCGGTGACGCCCTTGTGCACTGCATCGAGATCAATGCTTCGGTAGCGTTCGACGAGCGCGACGGCGGCGGCGGTCGAACTTTCCTCGCCGAGCAGAAGCGTGAGTTCGACGCTTTCCCCCGGCTTCAAGAAGATCTCCGTTTGCATCGCGCCGCAGGGATCGAGACCGCCGCCCACCCGCCGCCCCAGGGGTTCCATCCTGAGAAGCGCCGCCGGCTCAGCCAATGATCCTAATCGGCCGATGAATTCCGCGCGATCGGCGGTATACGATTGCTGCCGGCCCAACATGTCCATGAATGCGACTTGCAGCTGGAAATCCACGCTCCAGGGATTTCGCGCCAGCAGTGCGAGCGTCTGCGGTTCGATTTCAGTAACGATGTAGGGAGCCGCCCCATTGTTCTGGTTTCCGAGCACCCAGTCCGCGTAATAAGTGATCGACAGTCGGCGCGGCTCGCCGCAGCTATTGGCGATTTTCAGGCATGAAATCTTGACTGGATCCTCGAGCGGGACGAATTGCAGCAGTTCCACCGAGATGCCGTGCGATGCATGCTGCGACCGCGTGTAGCCGAAACCGTGCCGAACGGTATAGACCGAGGACTCGCGAATGGGCAGCGGCATGGCGCTCCACAGATCCCCGGTGGTCTGGTCGCGGATATAAATCGCATCCGCGGGCGCGTTGCTCACCGGATCGTTGCACCACGGTGTGATCTGATTCTGCTGCGCGTTCAGCGACCAAGTACTGCCGGATCCATCGGCGGAAACCAAGCAGCCGAACTGCGGATTGGCGATGACATTGACCCAGGGGGTGGGCGTCCACTGATTCTCGTTCAGAACGACTACATACTCGCGCGCCGCAGCATCAAAGCCGCCGAAACCATTGAAGAATTCGAGCGCCGCGCAGTGCGCCGCATCGTCTGCGCTGGACTCGGCGGCGGAAACTTTGAGCCGCGCCCGCGCTAACGGTACCGGCCCCTGCGGCAAGATCAGCTGATCGCGCAATGCGCCGCGCCGCGCGGCGAATATCGCGCGTGCAGCCCACTGCAGAAGATCGCGGTGGCCGGGCGGCAGCGCAGCGGAGCGCAGCACTGAGACCTTGCTGCGGCCGCCGCCGCTCTCATCGCGCCCTTTCAGCTGAAAGCCCTTGATCGCGGCATCCAACGCCGTATCGACAGCCGATGGTGCGGGTGGCGGACTGTCATTGAGAATGACCAGATCCACCGGCAGGCATTTCAACCGCCAAAACTCGAGCGCACGCAGCATTTGCGCAACCACTTCGAGGCCCTTCACATCATCGATGCTGATCAATACGATGGGCAGATCGCCGGAGATACCGTGGCTCCATAACGTCGATCGTCCCAGCCTGTTGTTGCCGGGAATGTGGGAGGAGGCGCGCGGCGACGCAACGGCGTACAACAGCCGGCTCGCGATATCCTGAAACAATTGCGCATCCCCGGGGCCGATGCCCAGATCGAGCAGCTGCATCTCTGCTTTGGCTTTCGCCTGCCGCTGCACGCGCCCGAACGCGGGTTCATCGCCGTATTTGTCGGCCAAGCTCAAGGCTTGCGCGCGGGTCGCAGCGACACCCGTCCAGAACGCGATGTGCACGGTTTCGCCCGGCGGTATTCGCACGCGACGCCGCAGGGCGAGCACCGGGTCAAGCACCGTGCCCGCTGTATTGGACAGTGCCCGCGGGTCCACGATGGACACGGCGCTGCGCACATCCCGTCCCCTGCCCAAGAATCGGGCTCGATCTGTCTCGAACTGCAATCCACCGCGGGTCTCATCTTGCAAGGAACTGAAGTGCACCATCCAGAGCTGGGCTTGCCCGGGTTCGCGGGGCCGCCGCGTGGCCAGCAGCGCGCCCCGTTCGCCGGCGAATTCGGTCTGCACGAACATTTTGGAAAACGCGGGATGCGCGGAATCCGCCGCCGGCTGGCTCAAGACAACCTCGGCGTAGCTGGTCAATTCGATTTCCCGCAACTCTCTGCCCTGATTGGTCAGGGATATGCGGCGTGCTTCCGCATCATCCTCGCTCAACACCACGATCTGCATCGCGGTGAGCAGCGATCCGTCTTGACGGCTGATCTCCGCGCGATCCTCGAAAAACGCGGCGCTGTAGCTTGCGGGTTCGCATCCGGTGGGCTGATATCCCGCCGACCATACCTGGCCGCTCTGCACGTCGCGCAAGAACACGTAGTAACCCCAGGGATCGCAGGTGGGGTCCTCCCGCCAGCGAGTCAGCGCAATGTCGCGCCAACGGCTGTAGCCGGAGCCGGCAGCAGTCACCATCACCGAATAGCTGCCATTCGACAGCAAATGCGCGCGCGGCAGCATGTCGTGTGGGGAGGTCAAGCGGCGGGAGAAATCTACCGGCATTTGCGTGGCGCTAGCGCAGCTGATTGCTGCGGTCGAATACATCGCGCTTGAAATCCAGCGGGGTAGGTCGCGAATTCCGGCTATCGCATATTGCGCGATTAGGCGGATTGGCAGAGTTTACTTTAGCCCCTGATTCTCGCAGTGACGTACTCGACGCAGCCAATACAGATTGATCGGTTCCTTCTGCAATTGCGATCAGTGCATCTACGCCAGCGAATGTAATCCTATACCTACAAGGATGCAAAACAGCACACTGCTTCGCCGCGCGCAGCATCATGGATTTAGTTTCCAGATCGCGAGATTCATCGCCGTCGCCATGGTTACCCAAAAAAAATACGGCGCCAGGGTCCACGCGGCCAGGGGTTTCACCCGGGCGAACTCGCGCACCGTCCACCCAACCGCCAACCACATTGCGACGATCTCGAACAGTCCCAAGCCGATATTCTTCAAACCGAAGAACAACGGCGTCCAGGCGGCGTTGAGCAGCAATTGAATCGCATAAGCCGTAATCGCCGCACTACGCGAGCGGTGATAGAGTTCGCGCCAAACGAGCCAGGCAGCAATTCCCATCAGCGCATAGAGAGCCGTCCAGAGCGGCGCGAACCACTTTTGCGGCGGCAGCCATGACGGCTTTACCAGCATTGCGTACCAGTGCGCCGCCGCCGGCGAGGCGGCGGGCGAGAATAGGTACGCGAAAACACCCACGCCCAGCGCGAGCCCGACAAACAGCGCCAGCGCCGGGAAATTCGGCCGGGAATTGCGGCCGCGATACGTGGTCGCACTCTCGATTGGAATTCTCATTCGCCGCGCCACTTTGACGATCTACTCTTGAGGAGGAACAGCAGGATGGCGGCGCCCAACTGCAGCCAGCCGGGCCATTGATATTGCGTGGCCAGGCTCAACCAGATCATTCCGGACAGCCACAGCACGGCGGCGACGATGACCGTTTCACGCCGCGCTTCGGCGCGCCGCGATGTCTCGCGCAATTCCGCCAAACGGGTCGCTTCCGCGGCGGCGGCGGAAGAGTCCGTCGTCTCGCGCACGGCGGTCTGCAAAATTTGCGGTATCTGCCGCAACGTCAGCAGCGCATCCGGAATGCGCGCGCGAATCTCCCTGACGATGGTGCGCGGACTGGTACGTTCGCGCATCCAATCGCGCAAAACCGGCTGCGCGGTCTTCCACAGGTCGAGTTCCGGGTACAGCTGTCTGCCCAAGCCTTCGATGTTGAACAGGGTCTTCTGCAGCAGGATCAACTGCGGTTGCACGCGCATATCGAAGCGCCGCGCCGTGGCGAACAGCCGCAGCAATACTTGCGCGAAGGAGATCTCCTTGAGCGGCTTGTTGAATATGGGCTCGCACACGGTGCGCACCGCCGACTCGAGTTCATCGACCCGGGTTGCGCGCGGCACCCACCCGGATTCGATGTGCAGAGCCGCGATTCGCGCATAGTCGCGATCGAAAAATGCCATGAAGTTCTCGGCCAGATAATGTTGATCGCGGGGCTGCAGCGTCCCGACGATGCCGAAATCGACGGCCGCGTAGCGCGGATTCTTCGGATCCTCGACTTGCACAAAAATGTTGCCCGGGTGCATGTCGGCATGAAAGAAATTGTGGCGAAATACCTGGGTGAAGAATATTTCGACGCCGTTTTCGGCAAGCTTTGCAATGTCGGTCCCGCGTGCGCGCAATTCCTCGATTTGACTGACGATGATGCCGTGAATGCGCTCCATGACCATGATGTTGGGGCGGCAGTACTCCCAGTGGACCGCGGGGACGTACAGCAACGATGAGCCGGCGAAATTGCGCTTCAGCTGCGCAGCGTTGCCGGCTTCACGCAGCAAGTCGAGCTCATCGGTAACGGTCTTGCGGTACTCGTGCACTACTTCGATTGGTCTTACCGGACGCGCCTCCTCCCAATACTGGTCCGCCAGCTTCGCCAGCGCATCCAACACCTCGAGGTCGAGATCGATCACCTCGCGCATGCCGGGGCGCAATATCTTGACCACGACTTCGCCGCCGCTCTTCAGCGTGGCTGCGTGCACCTGCGCAATGGAAGCGGCTGCCAGGGGAGTTGATTCAAAGCTGCCGAAAATCTCGCCGAGCGGTAAAGCAAAGGTCTTTTCGATCGTCGCCACCGCGATGTCGCCAGGAAACGGCGGCACGCGATCCTGCAATTTCGCCAATTCGTCCGCGACATCGACCGGCAGCAGATCGCGTCGCGTCGAGAGGGCCTGACCGAACTTCACGAAAATCGGACCCAACTCCTCGAGAGCCAGCCGCAGACGCGCGCCCCTGGTCGCGCCTTTGCTGCGCTGAAACCAGGTCCAGGGCGACAAATAGAACAGGAAGCGCAATGGCCGATACAGATGCGTTGCACGCACGAAGTCGTCCAGCCGGTGTCTGACCAGCGCGCGTTGAATTTGCAGCAGCCGGGCGAGAACTCGGGGTCGCATCACGGCATGCCTTTGGCAAGCGGCCTCATCAAGGCCCGCTCGATTCGTTCAAGTCGCGCCTCGATCCTGTCGACGGCTTCCCGCACGTTGTCGACGCCGCGCAGGAATTCCTCCAGTTCGGTCTTGGTTACCAGGTCGCGGCCTTCCTCCTGCAGATACTCGGCGATGTTTTCGCCCGCGGTGCGCCGTGCGCGGCGCGCCCAGGACCTGACGCTCTTGGCAACCTGCGCCAGGCGCCGCGCCGGCATATCGCCGATCCAGCGCGACAATTCCTCCTCCAAATCCGGGCGTGCCGCCGCAAACAGCTCACGATACAGATTGGCAATCTCGGCATCGCCGTGAATCTGCACCGGGGGCTTGTTCTGCGTGGGCCGTCCGGCTCTGAGCATTTGCAGAAGCGCCGGCGCCGATCCCGAGATGACCGCATCTGCCGGCGTCGCATCGGCCGTAGCCGCCTCGCCGGCGAGCAGTGCCAGCCGGCCGTGCAGGATCGCGGCGCGAATGCGCGCGATGGCCTCGATCTCGATTTGCAGTGTGCTGCCCTCCAGGCGCCGCGCCAGCGCCGCGGCCGGCGTGGACGCCGCAATGCTTCTATTGAAAACAGCTTCTGCGGTTGCCAACCAGGCGGCAGTCGCGGGCATGTCAGATCTTGTAGCCGCGATGGACAGCGACTATTCCACCGGTCAGATTGTGATACCGCGTTTGGGCGAAGCCGGCGGTGCGCAGCATTTCGAGCAATGTTTCCTGATCTGGATGCACGCGGATCGATTCGGCCAGATATCGATAGCTTTGCGCGTCCTGCGCGACGAGCCGGCCCAGCAGCGGCAACACGTTGAAGCAGTAAGCGTCGTAAATCGATTTCAAACCGGAAGCCACCGGTGTCGAAAACTCGAGCACCAGCAACTGACCCCCGGGTTTCAGGACGCGGCGCATGGATGCGAGCGCCGCTGCCTTATCCGTGACATTGCGCAGGCCGAAGCCGATCGTCACGCAATCGAAAGCATTGTCCTCGAACGGCAACGCTTCGGCATCGGCAACGATGCACTCGACGTTGCCCACGAAACCCGCATCGAGCAATCGGTCACGGCCGATTTCCAGCATATTTGGATTGACATCCGAGAGGATCACCCGCCCGGACTTGCCTACTTGCCGCAACAGGCCGGCGGCGAGGTCGCCGGTACCCCCGGCAACATCCAACGCGCGTTGCCCCGGCCGTAAACCCGTCAACGATAGGGTGAACTGCTTCCACAATCGATGCGCGCCCAACGACATCAAATCGTTCATTACATCGTACTTGGCCGCCACCGACGTGAAGACCGAGTGCACGCGCGCCGCCTTGTCCGCCGCAGCGATCCTTTCAAATCCAAAATCCACGGTGCGATCGGAGTCAGCCATGGCGCCCCTTTGTAGTGTGAGAGAGCATTGTAGCCGACTGCCAAGCAAACCTTCGGGCCGCTATTTAGCGAGTTTTTTGGCCTCGGCGCAGCGCTTGAGGTAGCGCGCCCAATTCGACTCCCGGTCGCGCCCCAAGTCGTGCAGCAGGTTCCAGGCATACAACCCGGTATTGTGGCCGTCGTCGAAGAACAGCCGCAAGGCATAGTTTCCCACCGGTTCGACGCTGCTTATCCCGACATTTTGCTTACCCGTCTGAAGCACGCCCTCGCCGCCGCCGTGACCCTGCACCTCGGCGGAGGGAGAGAAAACCCTCAGGTACTCGAACGGCAGTTCGAAGTGCGATCCGTCATCGAAACGTATGTCCAACAGCCGCGACTCGGTTCGCAGCTTGATTTCGGTTGGCTGTGGCATGCTCACTCAAAGGATATAACGGGACAGATCCTGATCTTTCACCAATTCGCCGAGATTGCCCTCCACATACTCGCGGTTGATGAGAACTTTGGTGCCGTTGCGATCGGCGGCATCAAACGACACGGTCTCCAGCAAGCGTTCCATGACGGTGTGCAGGCGCCGTGCGCCGATGTTTTCAGTGCGCTCGTTGACTTCGAACGCAACCTCCGCGAGCCGCTGCACGCCGCTATCGGCAAATTCCAGGGTTACTCCCTCGGTGGCGAGCAGCGCCGTGTACTGGCGGCACAATGAGGCGTCGGGCTCGGTCAATATGCGCACAAAATCTCCGACCACCAAAGGCTCGAGCTCCACACGGATCGGCAAACGGCCCTGTAACTCCGGGATCAGATCCGAAGGCTTCGACATGTGAAAAGCGCCGGATGCAATGAACAATACGTGATCGGTCTTCACCGTGCCGTACTTGGTGTTCACGGTGCAGCCTTCCACCAGGGGCAATAGGTCGCGCTGCACGCCCTCGCGCGACACATCGGCGCCCACGGTTTCCTGGCGGCGCGCAATCTTGTCGATTTCGTCGATGAACACGATGCCATTTTGCTCGGCGTTCTCCACGGCGCGCAGCTTCAAATCTTCTTCGTTGATCATCTTCGCCGCCTCCTCGTCGACCAAGAGCTTCAATGCTTCCTTGATTTTGAGTTTGCGCGGGCGAGTGCGGCCACCGCCCAAGTTCTGGAACATCCCCTGCAACTGCTGGGTCATCTCCTCCATGCCGGGGGGCGCCATGATTTCGACGCCGTGGGGTATGGCCCGCACTTCAATTTCGATTTCGCGATCGTCCAATTCCCCTTCACGCAGCATTTTGCGAAAGCGCTGCCGGGTATCGCTGTCGCGCGGCGCCGCATCGCCGGTGAATCCGGCGGAGGCGCGCGGCAGCAGAATATCGAGCACACGATCTTCCGCACTGTCGGCCGCCCGGGGGCGCACTTTTGTGATTTCTTCCTCGCGCGTCATTTTCACGGAGATATCGACAAGATCGCGGACGATCGAGTCAACTTCACGCCCAACATAGCCTACTTCCGTGAATTTCGTGGCCTCGACCTTGATAAAGGGCGCCTTGGCAAGCCTGGCGAGGCGACGCGCAATCTCGGTCTTCCCGACACCGGTCGGACCAATCATAAGAATGTTCTTCGGAGTGATCTCCGGCCGCAGGGATTCTGCGACCTGCTGGCGCCGCCAGCGGTTGCGCAGGGCAATTGCCACCGCCCGCTTGGCCGCCTTCTGGCCGACAATATGCTTGTCCAGTTCCTCGACGATTTCGCGCGGGGTCATCTGCGACATGGACCCTACAGTTCCTCGATCGTCAGATTGCGATTCGTGTAGATACAGATGTCGGCCGCGATGTTCAGCGAGCGTTCGACGATATCCCTGGCGGACAGTTCGCCCTGCATCAAGGCGAGGGCCGCGGCCTGCGCAAAACCGCCGCCCGAACCGATTGCGATCAAATCGTGCTCAGGCTCAATCACATCGCCGGTGCCCGAAATCACATAGGTACTCTGGACGTCGGCCACACAGAGCAGGGCCTCCAAGCGGCGCAAGCTCCGGTCGCTGCGCCAGTCCTTGGCCAACTCGATCGCAGCACGCGTGAGATTGCCGAATTTCTCCAGCTTGGCTTCGAAGCGCTCGAACAGAGTAAATGCGTCGGCGGTTCCGCCCGCAAATCCGGCCAGCACCTTGTCGCCGTATAGCCGGCGCACCTTGCGGGCGTTGGACTTCATCACCGTCTGTCCCATCGTCACCTGGCCATCGCCGCCGACAGCGACCCGGCCGTTACGCCGTACGGCCAGGATCGTGGTGCCATAGATGCGGTCGGGATTGTGACTCATGTGATCTACAGGGTGGGGCCGGCGACTTCCCTTTCAAGCCGAGCGAGTTCGACGTCGCGCTCGCGGATGTGCGGCGTCGTACACGCTCGCCAGATGCTGAAAGTCGAGGTGAGTGTAGATCTGCGTGCTGCTGATGTCGGCATGACCCAGCAATTCCTGCACGCCGCGTAGATCACCGCTGGATTCGAGCAGGTGAGTTGCAAACGAATGACGGAACATATGGGGGTGCACGTGCAGCGCCAAGCCTTGGCGGCGGGCCCAAGTGCCCACCCGGAGCTGCACGGCTCGAACCGACATGGCGCGCCCCGTCCTGCCCACGAACAGGGGGCAGGCCTCTCGGCCCGCGCGCGGTGCGGGAATGTCGGCCGCCTGCTTGAGCAGCCCGGCGCGTTGCACCAGCCACTTGTTCAGCGCGCCGACGGCATGCCGGCCGATGGGCACAATTCGCGTCTTGTTGCCCTTGCCAACCACCCTTACGGTTCGATCCTTGAGGTCAATGGCGGACAAATCCAATCCGACGAGTTCGCTCAACCTCAATCCCGACGAATAAAACAACTCCATTATCGCCTTGTCGCGCGAAGTAAGGGTGTCGTCGCCGCGAAAGTCCAGCAGGCGGGCCATCTGATCCGCATCCAAAGTCGCCGGCAGGCGCTTCTTGGTTTTCGGCGCCCGTACGTCCTGCGCGGGGTTGTGCGAAACCGCCCCTTCCCGCAGCAGGAATTCGTAAAACGAACGCAGCGCCGACAATCGCCGCTGGATACTGCGCGGCGCCATGCCGCCGGCGTGTTCGGCGGCTGCAAAGGAGCGAACCTGAGAATTATCCAGTGCGTCCCAACGCCTGAGACTGCGGCGTTGGCAGAACGCGATCACCGTGAGCAAATCGTGGCGATAGGCGGCCACCGTGTGGCTGCTCATTCGCCGCTCGTGCGCAAGATGCGCTAGAAACCGCTCGATCCATTCGCGTTCGCTGGGCTCCACGGCAATTTACGTCTTCAACGCATCAGAGCGTAGGTCACGAGATCACCGATGCGCGACAGAAATTCCGTGCTCATGCCCGGATGGAAGCGTTCCATGTCGCTGGCGCCAATACCCAAGATTCCCAGCGACCCCTTTTGCCCCAATGGGGTGAGGGCAACCGAACCGATCTCAATCGAATCCTTGCCGAACAAAAAGTCGCGCTGCGCGTCGCGGACCTGGCCGCAGCGCGGCTTACCCGACGTCAATAGCGATTCAAAGGTCTTGATCTCGTCGTCAGCCGGACTGCGGATGCGCAAGAATCGACCCACTTCAGGTTCCAGCAACCGCGCTTCCTCGAGGAACAGCACCAGCACCGAATGCATGGAGTCGAAATCCTCCCGCAGCGATGTCTCGACGGCGCTGATCGACTCCAACAGGGTATGCGCGCGGATCAGCCGCTGGCTGAGGCGGTGAATGCGATCCGCCAGTCCGTCATTGGCGCGAGCTACATCGACAAGCTCCTTCAATTTTCGCTCGAGCGACTGATTGCGTTCACGCAGCACTTCGATTTGGCGCTCCACCAGGCTCACGGTGGCTCCCGAGTCGCGCAGGTGCGGTAGACGCAGCTTGGTCAACAGCTGCGAGTTGCGCTCAAAGAAATCCGGGTAGGTCTGCAAATACTCGCCCACACTTGCGTCGCTGAGAACATCTTGCTTGATCCCGCGCGCGTGACTCGTCGTCATTGTTTGGCTCCCGTAAATCGCGTTAAATCGATAGATCCCGTATAAACCGTGGTTGCAGGCCCGGTCAGCCACAGATGCTGATCGAGATCCGCCCAAGTAACCAGCGCAGTACCGCCCGGTAGATCGACCCGCACTTCCCCATCGAGGAGACCTTGCCGCCTGCCCACCGCGACGGCTGCGCAGGCGCCCGTGCCGCAGGCCAAGGTCTCGCCGGCGCCACGCTCGAACACCCGCAGCAATATGTGGCTGCGATTGACAATCTGCATGAAGCCGACATTGGCGCGTTTGGGAAAACGCGGGTGCCGCTCTATTTTAGGTCCAAGCTGCTCGACCGGCGCGGATTTCACATCGGCCACGCGCAGCACCGCGTGAGGATTGCCCATCGACACCGCGCTGATCTCGAGGTCCGCGCCGCCGACGTTCAACGAATATGTTTGCGCCGGAGCATCGGCCTGCATCGGCAGGGAGCGCGGATCGAAGTTCGGCATGCCCATGTCCACCGAAACCAATCCGTCGTCTCTGACTCGCGCATGCACGGTCCCGCCCGGGCTGCCCATCGTGAGGTCGCGACCCAATTGCGGTGCTCGACCATAGAGCAGCGCCGCGATACAGCGCGCGCCGTTGCCGCATTGTTCGACCTCGGTACCGTCGGAATTGAACACCCGGTAGTAGACGCGGCTGTGCGCATCGCGCGGATTTTCCAGCATCAGCGCCTGATCAAAGCCGACGCCGGTGTGACGGTCGGCGAGAGCGCGCAGCAACCCGGAGTCCAAGTGAGTGTCAGCGTCGATGGCGGCGGCGTCGAAGACCAAGAAATCGTTGCCCAGCCCCTGCATCTTCAGAAACTCGATGCGCATAGCATGAGCATAGCTGATGCGGCTCATTGCCGCGAGGGCGCGACTCGAATAATTTCCTGGTGCCGGGGGTTGCGCACTGCGCCTCTCCCGTTCTACCTTAAGCTTCAACGAAGCTGGGGGATTATGCGTCACGTAATGGTCTTGAATTCGAAGGGTGGATGCGGCAAGAGCACTCTGAGCACCAACATCGCCGTCTTCTTCGCCCGCGATGGGCATCAAGTGTGCCTTGCGGATTTTGATCCGCAGCGATCCAGCCTCGATTGGCTTGGATTGCGGCCGGCCGAACTGCCGGCCATCAAAGGCGTGGCCGCCTTTGAAGAGGGACTGCGAAATGTACCGCGCAGTACCGATATCCTGGTGATCGATGCACCGGCTCGTGTGCACGATACGGAACTGAACGAGCTCGTGCGCCGCGCCGAAACCATCATCGTGCCGGTGCTGCCTTCCAGCATCGACATGAAGGCCTGCGGGCATTTCATGGCGGAATTGCTCGAGATCGGCAAGGTCTCGCGCAAGCAGGCGCGCTTGGGATTAGTCGCCAATCGGGTCCGCGAACACACCTTGGTGTACGAGGAATTGGAACAATATTTGAGCAAACTCAAAGTGCCGTATTTGGGCCATCTGCGCGAGGCGCAGAATTATGTGCGCGCCTATGCGCGAGGCATGGGCGTGCTCGAGTTGCCCGAATACCTCGCGTGGCCGGATTGGAAGCAGTGGGAGCCCATCGGCGAATGGCTTGATAGCAAGCGCAGCCAGCCAGCGGCCTGAAGTCGACTGGCAAGGCCGCCGACACGCGCGTGCGCATCAGTCTATTCAATTCAAATCTGGAGTTCAGCGCCGCAACCGGTCAGACGCTGCTGGATGCGGCGTTGAACCTCGCGTTGAATTTGCCGCACAGCTGCAAGGGCGGCAACTGCGGCGCTTGTCGCGCCCGCTTGCTGCGAGGCGAGGTTCACTACCCCAATGGCTCGCCGCTGGGGCTTTCCGACGCTGAAATTGCCGATGGTCTGATTTTGCTGTGCCAGGCGCGCGCACGCACCGATCTTTGCATCGAGACGTTTGAAATGCGGGCGGCGGATGCGGCCACGATCAAGCGCCTGCCATGCCGCATCGAGCGAACGCTGGCTTTATCGCACGATGTCATGGGTGTTTTCCTGCGGCTGCCCGTCGCGGAAGCCTTCACTTTCCAGCCCGGTCAGTACATCGACATCATTTTGCCCGGCGGCCGGCGGCGCAGCTTCTCCATCGCGTCGCCGCCCCACGATTCACGGCCGCTGGAATTGCACGTGCGGCGTGTCGCCGGCGGCGAATTCACCGACCGGCTGTTTCACGAGAATCCAGAACGAGAGCTGCTGACAATAGAAGGCCCGCTGGGCCAGTTTGTATATCGACGGGGTGTCCCCACGCCGGACAGCCAACCGCCGGGCGTCACCTCGGACAGACAGCCGCCGGCCGGCGCGCCGCCGATGCTGCTCATTGGCGGCGGCACCGGAATTGCGCCGCTCATCAGCATTCTTCGCCACATCATTGAAAACGGTATTGAGCGCGACCTGCACGTTTATTGGGGAGTACGCAGCGAGCGCGATTTATACGCGGATGCGACACTGCGAGATCTTGCCAGTCGCGCCGCACGCTTGCGCTACGTACCGGTTCTGTCGGAGCCTTCACCCGAGTGGCGGGGCCTGAGCGGCTGGGTGCACGAGGCCGCTCTCAAGGATATCGAGAATGTCGAAGCGTATGAGGTGTACGCGGCCGGGCCGCCGGCCATGATAGCCGCGGTGCGGCGCGAGTTCGCGGCGCGCGGAGTACCCGATTCTCGATTGTATTTTGATTCGTTCGACTATGCGCCGGACACGCTCGAGCGCCAACGGATGAGCGCCGCTACCAAATCCTGATCTTCGGCGGATTCCGCTTGCAGCAGCGGCGCGTTCAGGCCGCGTTCGCGCAACCCAGAGGCGATGCGCGCGCCTGGGACGAGCCAGTGCACTCGTTCGAACTCGCGGAGTAGCTCGGGCGTCGCCATGTCGAGCAACGAACCCGCCAGACTCAAGCTGGTCGCCGTAATCACGTGTATTGCGCCGGCGGTGAATCTATCGAGTACCGCCGCCAAGGTCGCCGCGCTTGGAGTTGCGGGCACGAGTTCGTAGACATCGGCCTGCACCACCTCCGCGCCGCGGCGAGTGAGTTCTTGCTCGAGCAATTGCCGGCCGTCGCTTCCCTTGATCATCAATATGCGGCGGCCGGCCAGGTGTTCCAGGCGCGGATGCATGAGCAGACCTTCGGAATCCGTGGTTCCCACGGGGAGCACGGCCACGCGGTAGCCCGCCAGGTTCAGGGCACGCGCCGTCGCCGGACCGATGGCGGCGAGCGTGAGATCGCGTTTTTGATCGAGCAAAGAGGCGCCGAATCTCACGGCGTTGGCGCTGCTGAAAATTATGAGATCAAAGCTTTCGAGCGCGCCCAGCTGTGCCGCCAGCGCGCGCCGATCGCCGAAAGATTTGATCTCCACCGCGGGCAAGCGCAGCGTGACCGCGCCCTGAATTTCCAACAGCCGGCACAGCGGCATCGCCTGCAACTCGGGTCTGGTGACGAGAACGCCGACTCCGTGCAGTGGAGGCATGAGTTATGCCGTGCGCAGGCGCTCTAGCAGGTGTCCGGCGCCGGCGGCCAACAGGCGCTCGGCCAGGCGCCGCCCCAGCGCAGCCGGATTTTCGATGCCGCCGGATACGCTGTCGCGCAGCAGCCGCGAACCATCCGGTTCGGCAACGAGACCTCGGAGCGTGATTTGATTGGCCTCGAGCTCGGCGTATCCGGCTATCGGCGATTGACAGCTGCCGCCCAATCGGGCCGCAAATGCCCGCTCCGCGTCCATCATGAGACGAGTCGGCGAATCCTCGAGCGCTTGCAATAAAGAGCGAGTGTGCGCATCGCCGGCGCGGCATTCGATGCCGATTACGCCCTGGCTCACCGCCGGCAAGCAAAGCTCCGGATCAATGCGCGCCGTGATGCGCGATTCCAAACCCAGTCGAATCAAACCGGCGCAGGCCAGTACGATCGCATCCATGTCACCCGCGTCGAGCTTGCGAAGCCGCGTATCCACATTGCCGCGCAGCGCTAGGATGCCAAGATCCGGACGCAAGGCGCGTAGCTGCGCTTGCCGCCGCAGGCTCGAGGTTCCGACACGAGCGCCTCGCGGCAAGTCGTCCAGCCGCTTGACGCCTGGGTTCGCGACCAGCGCGTCGCGTGCGTCGGCGCGCTTCAGCACCGCGGCAATCATGAGTCCCTCGGGCAGTTCCGCAGGCACATCCTTCATCGAATGCACGGCAATATCGGCGCGATGATCCTCAATCGCGACCTCGAGTTCCTTGATGAAGAGACCTTTGCCCCCGATGGCCGCCAGACTCCGATCTTGAATGCGATCGCCCTGCGTCAGCAGCGGCACAAGTTCCACGCGCAGGTCCGCATGAGCCAGCCGCAGCAACATCGCGACATGCTCCGCTTGCCACAGCGCCAGCTGACTTTTCCGCGTTGCTATGCGCAGGGTTGCGCTCACATGGACTCTGGATTGTCGGGAAAAAGCTTTGACTTCAACCGATAAATGGCCGAAATATCTTCATCGCCAAATCCCTGTGCAATCAATTTGGCATACTGCTCGAGCGTCGATTCGACAACCGGCAGCACGGCGCCGTGACGCGCCGCCATGTCGCGGCAAATCCGCAAATCCTTGTCATGCAGTCGCACGCGAAAGCCCGCGGGAAAATTGTTGTTGGCCATGAACGGCGCGCGATTGACGAAGTACCAGCTCGAGCCTGCGCCCTTGCCCAACACATCGATCACGCGCTTCAGCGGCAGACATTCCGCATGCGCGAAGGCCATTGCTTCGCCCACCGCCTGGATGATGCCGGCGCACATGATTTGATTGGTGGCTTTTGCCGCTTGCCCCGCGCCGCTAGGGCCCATGTAGGCCACAGCTTTGCCGAGCTTTTCCAAAATCGGCTGGGCGCGGGTGAATACCGGTTCGTCGCCGCCGACCATGATGGCAAGCGAGGCGGTCCTTGCGCCTTCGACGCCGCCGCTCACCGGGCAATCGAGAAAGCCGACGCCCAATGCGGCGAGCTGGCCATGTATCTCGCGCACCGTATTCTTTCCCACGGTCGAACAATCCATCACTATCATGTTCGGGCTCAAACCCTGGTCCAGCCCGGCGATCACAGCGCGCAAATCGTCGTCGGCGGATACGCAGATGACCACGGCTTCACAGTTGCCGGCGAGTTCCGTCAAGCTGGCGAAGCAGTGAACTTTTAATTCCTCGGCGAGCGCCGCGGCTTTTTCAGTGGTTCGATTCCAGACGCCGGTGAGTAGACCGGCGCGATGGAGATTGCGCGCCATGTGCGCGCCCATGGCACCCAATCCGACGAAGCCTGTTTGCATGTGCGCTGTCCTCAGGTCTGGCTCGTAAAGAACCGTAGCCTAAGGCTTATGGTGGTCCGCGGCAAAGCGCGTGCTAAAAAACAGGAATTTAGCGAGCCGAAGTTTCGGGCGGAGTATCTAAGTGGTGCTGTTGCAAATCGTATCGATGTCGCGCTTGGCGTTGAGGCGCTCGGTATCGATTTCCTGGGAGCTCATGTACTGGCGCTCGCCGTCGGGGCCTGGCTTGTAGATCCGCCGGCCCTCGATGAGCTTCTTGTAGCGTTCCTGCGCATCCGTGCATTGCTTTTCCTTGGTTTGCGCAACGTCCTGGTCCACGGCGCGCTTGGCGTCGCTGTCTTTAGGTGTTGGGTTGTTGGCGGCAGTCTTGGGTGCCGTTTCGGCAGCCCGGGCCGGCGCCGGGGCCGAAGCGTTGCGGGCAGCGTGCGTGCCGAGCAGTTCGACCACTTCTGCATGCACGCCATCCGGCGGCCGATCGCCGTACTGCAACTTACCTTGTGCGTCGACCCACTTGTAGACGACAGCCGAGGCCAGCCCTGACCAAGCAAGCAACGCGGCACATAACAAAAGGCGTTTCATCGTCCGACCCTCGCTAAAAGCTACAGCGCATGCGAACCAGCCTCTCCGGTGCGAATGCGCACCGCTTGGCCGAGATCCGCGACAAATATCTTACCGTCGCCGATTTTTCCCGTGCGCGCCGTGTCAATAATGGCCTCCACGACTCGATCCACTTGCTCATCATCTACTGCCAACTCGAGCTTTACTTTGGGCAGAAAATCGACGACGTATTCCGCCCCTCTATAAAGTTCAGTGTGGCCCTTTTGCCGGCCAAAGCCTTTGACCTCTGTCACGGTAATGCCCTGAACCCCTACCTCCGCCAACGCCGCACGGACATCGTCCAGTTTGAAGGGTTTGATGATGGCAATCACCATTTTCATGCAACAAGCTCCAAGTCGGACGAACGCGCAGTCTACCAGCGGAATTTCAAAAGAAATTGCTGCATCACAGCATGGAGAATTGAGTTCTTCTGATGTATAAACCCGCAAGCGTCTTGCGTCGGGCGCGTGTATATAAAAAACGGCGCGGGCCCTGTTAAAGACCCGCGCCGCCGGGATATCGCACCGACGGGGGAGTTGGCTGGCTTGCCGGCGCGAGATGCTCCTAAATCGTCAGATATTACGGCCCTGCTTAAAAAAATCGTTACCCGTTGCTCGCGGTCATTTAAATGGCATCCGGGCCGGTTTCACCCGTCCGCACACGCAACGCCTGCTCCAATTCGAGCACCCAAACCTTTCCATCGCCTGTTTTTCCAGTTCGGGCCACGTTGCAAACCGCCTCCAATACCTGCTCAGCGATCGAATCGTCCACGGCAAGCTCTATCTTGGCCTTGGGCAGAAAGTCGACGCTGTATTCAGCGCCCCGATAAATTTCCGCGTGCCCGTGTTGCCGGCCATATCCTTGAACTTCGGTTACCGTGACGCCTTGAATGCCAATGTCTGCCACCGCCTGCCGGACCTCGTCCACCTTGAAGGGTTTAATGACGGCGGTGATCAGCTTCATGCATTTGTCCGCGCTTTCACCGGTAATCCGACCGCCCCCAACGTCGCTTCCGCGTAATATTGAATTTATGCGGTGCAGTTTCCGTGCCAGCAACAGATGGCAGAGGAATCAAAGAGTTGCGCGATAACAAGCCAGGCGATGCACCGAGGTGGCGCGTCACGGCCTTTATTGTGCGTTACCGAGGTGCGATCGTAGACCCTTGCCGGCCTCATTTGCGGCGGGTTTGTTGGAGGTTTCCGCGATGAATTCAACTGGTTTAGACGATTTGGCGCGCCGCCTGGCCGATTCCGTGCCCGAGTCGCTGCGTGCCTTTGGCCGCGACATGGAAAACAATTTCAAAGCAGTGCTACAGGCACAGCTCAGCAAACTTGATCTCGTCACTCGACAAGACTTCGATGTGCAGGCAGCGATATTGGAACGGACGCAAACCAAGTTGGCGGCGCTGGAAGCGCGCCTGAAGGAGATCGAAGCGAAGCTTCCGCCGCAATAGCGGAAACCAATGGTTTCGTATGGCCACTCACAAGGAGGTGAGCATAGTTTTCAGCCGCGCGCCGGCGGGAGTCGTTGCGCCGTTGGTGCGTGTCGAAGTTCACCTCGGGCTGGGCCTGCCGGCATTTGCACTAGTCGGCCTCCCCGAGGCGGTGGTTCGGGAAAGTAAGGAGCGTGTCCGCGCCGCGCTGGTGACCGCGGGTTTTGAGTTCCCGGCGCGACGCATCACCGTCAACCTATCGCCCGCGGATTTACCGAAAGAAGGCGGCCGCTTTGATTTGCCCATTGCCGTCGGCATCTTGGCCGCCGACGGGAAAATCCCGGCGCGCGCGCTCAAGCAGCGGGAGTTTTACGGCGAATTATCCTTGAGCGGCGAACTGCGTGAAACCCCGAAGCTGTTGCCCGCGCTGATCGCCGGAGCGAAATTCGGCAGTGAGATGATTCTGCCGGCCGCCAACGCGTTGGAGGCAAACCTCGTCGCCGATGCGAAATTCGGCCTGGCGGATCACCTGCGCGAGGTGGTTGCCGCGCTAAGAGGCAACGCGGCGCTATGCGCGACGCCGCGCAGCAAACTAGCCGCACGCTGCGCAAGTTTCCCAACTCCAGCCGACCTCGCCGACGTTCGCGGCCAATACGCCGGCAAGCGCGCCTTGGAAATAGCGGCCGCCGGCCAGCACGGGCTCCTGATGATAGGTCCCCCCGGCGCAGGCAAGACACTGCTGGCGCAACGATTGCCCGGATTGCTTCCGCCTTTGTCGGAAGCCGAGGCGCTGGAAGTCGCCACCTTGGAATCGGCCGCCGGGCGCAGACCCACTCTAGGGGCTGGCAGGCCATTTCGCAGCCCACAGCATACGGCGTCGGTGGCCGCACTGATCGGCGGCGGCGCACAGCGGCCCGGCGAACTATCGCTCGCGCATCTGGGTGTCTTGTTTCTCGACGAGCTTCCGGAATTTCCGCGCAATGCACTCGAGGCATTGCGCGAGCCCATGGAAAGCGGGTTAGTGATCCTGTCGCGGCTCAAACGCAGTTGCGAGTTCCCGGCGCAGTTTCAGCTGGTTGCCGCCATGAATCCCTGCCCTTGCGGCTACGCCGGAGATCCGCGCGGACGCTGCCATTGCACGGCGGAACAGATTGCGCGCTACCGAAATCGGCTCTCGGGACCGCTCATCGATCGCATCGATATCCATGTCGAACTCATGGCGTTGCCGGCAGAGCACTTGGTGGGCGAAAGCCTCGAATCGACAGAGGCGTCGGGATCCGTCGCTCTGCGCGTGGCCGCCGCGCGCGGCCTGCAGTTGCGGAGACAGGGAAAACTCAACTCGCGCCTCACGCCTTCCGAGGTCGCACGCATTTGCCGCCTCGCCGCAGATTCCCGCGCATTGCTGGCCACCGCGATTGTCCGTCTCGGCCTATCAGCCAGGGCGTATCACCGCGTGCTCAGATTGGCGCGCACGTGCGCGGATTTGGCGGCCGCACCGGATATTCGCATGACCGATGTGGCGGAAGCGGTGAATCTGCGCGCGCTCGACCGGCTGGAAGTACGCCGATAACGCCCGTGCTTGGGACTACAATTCAAAAATGAATCGATATGCTTCATTTTTCTTGTTGATCATCGCTGTCAGCGGTGTGATCGCATTTGTTGCCTGGAAGGACTTTGATACCTCGTCATCATCTAACTCGGCGCTGTCTGCTCGACGGTCTTCTACGACCGTCGAGCGCACCGAGGCAAAGTCTAAAGTTTCTATGAGCGTGACATCATCGGTCTCGCAATCGTTGGCGCCCACGCTCAATCAGCGCTTTCGCGAAGCGAAGGACTATGCTCATTTCGTTGCTGAGATTCGACCAATGGCGACCGCTGGTAACACGGAGGCGCAGTACCTTACCGCGAAGGCGCTAAAGTGGTGCGCTCAAACAATGCATTTATATTTCATCAGACCGAATGGGGAGGTTCACACCTTGGAAGAAGTTCAGGCAAGATTTGCCGCAAGGCCTGTCGGAATCTCTCAACAAGATCTCGCAATGATTTATTCGCGCTGTCAAGGATTTTTGGAAAGCCCTGAGCTTCGAAAAAGTACAGAATCCTGGAACGAGTGGTTGGATAAATCGGCAGATGGAGCCTATCCGGCCGCGATAGCACAGCGCGCCGCAAACCTGGAATTGCAGCTAATTCTGGAATCGGGTAGTTCGTTGCCCCACGAAGATCGAGGTGTTGGTGCGGAGGCGCAAGCAAAGGAACTCGCGTTGAGTGCCGCTGAATCGGGGGACCCCGATGCTATTTTCCTAATGAGCGATTGGGTCCGTACTGGCAACCGCACCGACGATGAGACCGCAACACTTATAAACGCCTGGCGGATCCTTGCGTGTCAGAAGGGCTACGACTGCGGACCACACTCTGATTGGATGATTTCCGTATGTAGCTGGGATCCCCAATGCGCTGACGGCGGTACCTACGTGAACTACTTTCAGAGGCAGCTGGGGAATCAGTACTATGATGCACTAAGGCTGGCGAAATCAATCGACGAAGCGATAACTGCAAACGATGTACAGACTCTTCGGTCGTATTTGTGAGAGCGTCAGTATGACTCGAAGGGTTCCATTGAAACATGCCGTTGCGCTAAGTTTGCTTCTCTCCATCGCATCGTCCACTGAGGCTATGCCGCCGATGGTTACGCCTGAGCGCCAAATTCGCCAACTTGAGCAACAACTGAATGACGCGCTGAGCTCAATAGACGTCAAAACAATCGACAAGATTTGGGCCGATGACTTCGTGTTCGTCAACCCGTCCGGCCGGGTCACCAACAAAGTGCAGCGCATGGCGGGCCTCAAGCCCCGGGATACTTCGATGCCATCGCTCATGAGTACAATCGATGACGTTCAGGTCCGCGTATTCGGCACAATGGCCGTTGCAATCGTCAAGACCACTTGGCGCGGTACTGTTGACGCAAAGCCCATTCTTGATCGCTATGTGGCGACTCATGTGTGGAAGCGATCCGGGGCGCGATGGCGGCTGACCTCCGCGCATGTGTCACACGTGGAGTTAGAGCATTGATAGTCGGCTGCCGCGGTGCTCTTGTCGGGTTGGTTCTTTGTGCGCCAAGCGCTGGCGCGGCCACGCCTCAGCCTTGGACGTTCGTAGTTTCTGTGGGTGGAATCACGGTGGGCGACCCGGTCCAAGCGAACGGCGCATGGACCTTGCCTGTGCAAGCAGATGTATCGGGTTTGGAAACGTTCACTTCAAAACCCACCGCGCTCAATTCGGCCCTGGTTTGTTCCAGCGTCGTGGCCAAAATTATCGACAACCATATCTATTTGACCATTCACAGTGACTTGGCCGGCGCCATCAAAAGCGCGCGCTGTCCAGCAGCGCAGCTTGGCATCATTCCTTCAGGGGCGTACAAGGTTTTTTATAAGGGTCCGCAAGACGCGCCAGTTCTGCTTCGATCCGTTCATGTGGGACTCTAACAATAGGGTAGATCCGCGGACCTCATCGCGAGGCGTCACGAAAAACCATCCGACGAGGTGCTCGATGTCTTCTAGAACAGCTTCTTGTTCCTGCGGGCAGCTGCGCATTCGGGTCGAAAGCCACCCGCGGGGGGTTGGCATTTGCCACTGCCTCGCCTGCCAACAAAGGACCGGCAGTGTCTTCGCCGCACTGGCCAGCTTCGCCGCTCCGTTCAAGGTTTTCGGTACCGCCACGGAATACGTTCGTGTCGGCGATCAAGGAGCCAAGTTCATATTCAGGTTCTGCCCAGTTTGCGGGTCGACCGTCTTCCACACCGAAGATGGTGACGATGGATCTGTGAGCGTCGCCGTAGGCGCTTTTGCCGACCCCGCCTTTCCGGTACCCCGGGTTTCCGTTTACGACAGCCGTAGACACCCGTGGGTTCAGTTGCCGCCCGGCACGCTGGCGTTCGACAAAGATCCCAGCTGAATACCTACGCTAGCCATGCCGTGGAGCGGCCGAATTGACGCCTAACTCTTGCATTGGTAAGCGCGCTTTGGGCGCCGCGGTAATTTTGATCCTGGTCTCATCGTGCGCTACGGAGGGCGGATACAAATCGACGCTGTTACGCTGGGAGAATTTACACAATCAGCCGGGCTTTGAGACTTACGTAACCGCATTTATAGGCGCGCAAAACGCCGCGCACCTGGACAGCAATTCCGGATGCTACAACTTCAACGTCGGAACGACTGTCGATTTGCTACTGGTCGTGGAATCATCGGGCCGAATTAGTGCGGCATATACCGGGACGGAGTCAAAAAAGGCGAAGTGCTTTCGCAAGGCATACGTCGGCGCAAAAATGCCGATTCCGCCGTTCAGCCCTTTCCCCCTGCGCATGAGAGTGCGGTGACGCCAAGGGAATGATGTGCGAGAGTCGGCGATCATCCGGGCCATGGACTAGCGAGCCGCCGCCTGACCCAGCTCACGTTGACCGCGGCCCGGCTGTGCCGCGGGACGGCGGCGCTCCAAAATAGTCAGCATGCCGTTTTTAGGGCGCAGGGTGATGCGAGCTTTCAGCTTGATCTCTTGAGGTTCCTTGAGCCGCAGGCGAAATCGCTGCGCGAGCACGGCGAGGATCAATGTCGCTTCAGTCATGGCGAGGGTTGCGCCGATGCACACCCGGGGGCCGCCGCCGAACGGCAGGTAAGCGAAGCGCGGGCGCTTTTCGCTTAGCTCCTTTGAAAATCGAGTCGGGTCAAAGCGCTCCGGGTCATTCCAGAGCCGGCGGTGGCGATGCAGTATCCAGGGCGAGACGATAATCTGCAGTCCTGGAGTCACCTTGAATCCGCACAGCTCATCGGCCTCCTTGGCTTGCCGCAGCGAGAGCCCAGGCGCCGGCGGGTAGACCCGCATCGCTTCCTCGATGATCATGCGCGTGTACGGCAGATTGGGCAGGTCGTCCACCGTCGGCATTCTTCCGCCGAGCACCGTATCCAATTCCTCGTACAGCTTTGCTTCTTCCACGGGATGTTGCGACAGCAGGTACCACACCCAGGTCATGGTCACAGCGGTGGTCTCATGGCCGGCCATGAAAATAGTGATCACTTCGTCGCGCACTTCAGTGGCGTCCAAGCCCGCACCATCGTCCGGATCCTTTGCCGCAACCAGGCGGGTCAAAAAATCCTTGGGCGCTTCGTTGCGAATCTTTTCGCGCTCGCCGATCAAGCGATAGATGGCCGCATCCATGCTTTTGAAGCGCGCGCAGATCGCATCTTGCTTGCGCCTGATGCGCGGGGGTCCTATCAGAGGCAGAACGTCGAGCAAGCCGAACTCCATCGATTTCTGCGCGAATTCGAGCGCCTCGGCGGCATGCGCCGCCAATTCCTCGGCGTCCGAGGAAAACATGGTCCGGCAAATGATCTTCAGCGTCAGCGCATTCATCTCTGCGACGATGTCCATTTCCGCCGATTCGGGCAGTGCATCCCAATGCTTTGCGAAAGCAACCGTGGTCTCGACCATGGCCGGCGCGTAAGACTCTACCGAACGCGTACCGAATGACGGTGCCATCACCTTGCGGTGGTTGCGCCATTTGGGTCCCGGCGCGCTCAACAGGCCTTCGCCGAACATGGCCGTAAAAAACTCATCCCCCAATTTCTCCTTTGGATAATTGGCGACATTATCCAAAAGCACCCGACGCACGCCTTCCGGGTCGTTGACCATGAGCACGCGACCTAAAATCGACTTGAACACATAGAATGGCTGCTCGAAGGCCTGCAGCGGAATGATTTCAAAAGGATTACCCCTGACGGAGCGCAAATTAGCCAGAAACGAGGCAGACTTCAGGGGCGGAGGCGCGAGGCCCGCCAGGGTCTTCTTAGGGATGGCTGGTGTCGTCACAAATTGCTGCTCCCCGAAATCGCGCAGGATAAAGGTACTGCTCTTAGTATAGGCGTTCCGGCGCGGCGCCAGTTCGATGCCGATTTTTGTAAGTGCGCGGTTGGCGGCGAGGACGCTGGGCTATGCATTGCGGTACGCTTGAGCAGATGGTCGCGTTTCTCACAGCGGCGGCGTCGCCTGGCGTTGTGCCGGCGAAGCGGAATGCAAAGGATTGTTGGGCCACTTAAGGGGAAGTACGGATGAGGAACTCAGGATGTTTTCGCAGTCGACCCGGCTGGGCGGTATTTGGTGTCGCCATGGCGCTCGCCGGGTGCGCATCGGGTCCGAAAGCGGTGGCGCCGCGGCTCTATGGAGTGTGGGTGAACACCGCATCCGGGCCGCACAATTGGATTGAGATCGAGGCCCATCGCGTGGTTAGTTTTGCTGTGACGCAGTCGAATGGACGTTGTGCCGCGACTGACATCGACATCGTGGCGAAGGATCGGGTGAGCGTGCCCGTGAGCGCGTTGGGATCCGGGGAATTGTCGCTGCGGTTGGATGGCCGCGTTTTGGTGGTCGCTGGGAAATACGCGACGCAGCGCTACCAGCCGGCATCACGCGAGTCGATCTGTCAGGGGCCCGGCGGGAGCTACTTCCCCGGGGCGCCGTATCCTAAGCCAGGGAGCTGACAAGTGACCGTCCTGACCGGCTGACAGCAAGGAGCGACATGAAGTTCGGAGTCTTCTATGAGCTGCAATTGCCGCGGCCCTGGCATGCCGGCGATGAGGCGGGCCTGTTTCACGAGGCGCTCGACCAAGTCGTGCTCGCCGATCGTCTCGGCTATGACTACGCGTGGGAGGTCGAGCATCATTTTCTCGATGAATACTCGCATTCCTCTGCGCCCGAGGTATTTCTTGCCGCCGCTGCAGCGCGCACCAAGACCATCCGCCTCGGCCACGGCATTCGACAGGTCATTCCCAACTACAACCATCCCGCGCGTACGGCGGAGGGCTTGGCAACGCTCGACATCATCTCTCGGGGACGCGTCGATTTCGGAATCGGTGAAGGCGCGACGCGCCTCGAGCTTGGCGGATTCGCCATCCCGGCGAAGGAGAAACGCGCGATGGCAATCGAAGCTGCCGAACAGATTGCCAATATGATGGTCCTCGAGCCCTATCCCGGATTTTCCGGCAAGTACTTCACGATGCCCTGCCGCAATGTGCTGCCAAAGCCAATCCAACACCCTCATCCGCCGATGTGGATGGCGTGCACCAATCGCGACACGATCAAGGTCGCGGCCTCGCTCGGTCTCGGTGCTCTGGCCTTCTCCTTCGTCAATCCCGACGAGGCGCGGGTCTGGTCCGAGATCTATTACGGCATCATCAAATCAGAACACTGCATTCCGTTGGGCCATAGCGTCAACGCCGAGATCGCGATGGTCTCGGGTTTCTCCGTGCATCGCGACCGGGCCGAGGCGATCCGGCGTGGTCACGAAGGGTTCGAGTTCTTCGCCTATGCGTTGAACGCGCTGGTGGCGCACGACACGGTGCCCGGACGCACGAATCTCTGGGGTGAGTATCTCGCGCGGCGCGGCGACCGGACCGAGGAGATCGTCGCTCTCACTGCAGGCGTCGGCGACTATTCGTCGGGCATCGGCACGCCCGAGGACATGCACAAGCATCTGAGCGGATTCCAAGAGGCCGGGATCGATCAGGTCATTTTCCTGCAGCAAGCCGGGCGCAACTCGCACGAGCACATCTGCCAGTCTCTGGAGCTCTTTGCCGCCGAGGTGATGCCGGAATTCAAGGCCGAGGCCACCGCCCGCGAACAACGCAAAGCCGCGGTGCTCGCGCCCTATGTCGAGGCTGCGCTGAAGCGCAAGGCGTGGATGAAGCCGCTCGCGGATCACGAGATCCCCGTCGTGAAAGCGTCCGTGGCACGCGCCCAGGTCGCGGGGGCGCCCAAGACGGCAGCGGAATAGCGAGCGAGCAGGGTAGGATACACCTACCAACTTAGAAGGAATTCGATATGGAACTTGCACAACTTATCCAAGCCGCATGCAGCATCGCCGGGGGAATGGCCGCGGCTCACTACGGCAAGTTCAGCGGGCTGGAAGCATCCAGGATCACGGAAATAGCTGAAACCGCAGTGAAGATCGCGAAAGCAATCGAAACCGAAGCTCGCAAGCACCCGTAGCAATGCTAGTTCTTGCAGGTCCCGTCCGGTTCTAGCGAATCTCAGGGTGCGACTTGGGCCTCTTAAAGAATCCCGCGCTGCGCGCAGCGTTGATGGCCGCGATTACCCTATCGTGCGGGTCAGTTAAGGCGTTCGCGCAGGCGCAGGATTCCGGCGACGAGGATCATGCCGTGATACTGGAAATCGGCGGCGCCGGGGAATGGCCAATCCGTGGCGCCGGCGGGACAAATTATGGGGGAACTGTTGCCGCCGAAGTAACACCGATCGAAAATTGGCTGGAGCTGGAAATAGGCGTCACGGCGCTCGGAACGGCGGGCCACACAGAATTGTCCGGGGATTTCTTGTTCAAGAAACCGTATCGCCTTTCTGCCACGACCGAGTTCATGTTCGGCGCCGGACCTTCGCTCTCCAAATCGTTGACCGGATCCGAACGAGGGACATCGTGGAGCGCTGAATTTGTCCTGGACTTCATGTTTTGGCGCCGCAAAAATATCGGTTGGTACTTGGAACCGGGTTGGAGCATAACTCCCAAGAACGGGCAGCAGTCCTTGGGACTCAACGTGGGCCTCATCTTTGGACTGCCGTAGGCCTCATGGGCAACCTGAGGGCGTGCGGGGCATCGTCGCCGGAGTACCCGACGCGAGCGTGCCTTTGAACCTCTGTCACGCGGGTGAATCGTCGCAGAGGTGGTATCGTTGACGACAAACAATCGTGTCGAGCGATCGCACGGCGGGTCGATGCTCAATAATTCGCGAGGCAAGCAATGTCGAAACTCCGAGTCCAAAGTTTTGCAGTTTCAATCGATGGCTACGGCGCTGGGCCGAACCAGGATCTTCAAAATCCGCTGGGTGTGAGGGGTCCGGAGTTGATGGAGTGGTTCTTCCATTCACGCTCTTGGCGCAAGATGCACGGCGAGGAGGGTGGAGAAAGTGGCATAGACAACGGAATTGCCGAACAAGGCTTTGCAGGTATTGGTGCGTGGATTCTCGGTCGCAACATGTTCGGCCCCGTCCGCGGCGCGTGGCCGGACGACAGCTGGAAGGGCTGGTGGGGCGAGGAGCCGCCCTATCACACGCCGGTCTTTGTTCTCACGCATTACGCGCGACCCCCGCTAAGAATGCTCGGAGGTACAGAGTTTCATTTCGTCACGCAAGGCATTCACGCCGCTCTGGAACTGGCCGCCGCCGCGGCGGGTGGCCGCGATGTTCGCCTCGGCGGCGGCGTATCCATCATCCGTCAGTATTTGCGCGCTCGTCTGGTTGACGAGCTGCATTTGGCCATTCGACCGGTGCTACTCGGATGCGGCGAGCATCTATGGGATGGTATCGATATGCATGGTCTAGGCTATGAGTGCACGAACTACGTGGCCGGCGAGCGAGCAACGCACGTTTATCTGCACAAGCGGACATGACTTACCCAGCCGTGATGAGCAACACGACAGGCGCAGGACGAATCATCTAGGATCTAAAAATGCTTCGCAGACTATGCGTGTTTTGCGGCTCTAGTTCGGGCGTGCATTCAGAGTATGCACAGGCCGCGCAGACCGTTGCGCGCTTGCTTTGTCGCCGCGGAATTGAACTGGTGTACGGAGGCGGCAATGTCGGCCTGATGGGTACGCTGGCAGACGCGTGCCTGCAGGCGGGAGGGCGCGTCATCGGAGTAATCCCGCAGGCCCTTGCCGACAAGGAAGTTGCGCACACTGGTGTGACTGAATTGCGCGTGGTGAGTTCGATGCATGAGCGCAAGTCTGTGATGGCGGATTTGTCGGACGCCTTTGTCGCGCTGCCCGGCGGCTACGGCACCTGGGAGGAATTGTTCGAGGTGTTGTCCTGGTCGCAGCTTGGGATACAGCGGAAGGCCTGCGGCCTGCTTAACGTCAAAGGATATTACGATCCGCTGCTGGAATTGGCCGACAAAGCCGTGTCGCAAGGCTTTCTTCGTGAAGTTCATCGTGATTTGCTGTTATCGGATGATGATCCGGAGCGCCTGCTGGACCGCTTGAGCAGCTACATCGCTCCGAGCGTCGAGAAGTGGATTGGTCGTCGCGATCGCTGAAGCGGAGGCCGGGCTGTATCGGCACTCGCAGCATCGGGGGGCCGCATGAGCCTCCTGCCAACCCCTCAATTCACTAGCCGCAAACCGAGAAATCGGGCCGTTCGCGAACGGGAAAAATGCCGCCTCGAAAGCAGGATTTCGCTGATTTCGAGACCCGGTAGATATCCTGTGGGCCCCGGACGTGTGGAAATAGGAGCACGAAATAGCGCCGCGTTCATTGTTGGACGCTGGCCGAGGGATCTGCACCCGGCCGCCCAAAACGTGACGCATTCGACACTAAGGAGAGTCCGTGCTGCGCGGTTTCAAGTATCAAGTCGTGTTGCCTGTCGCGGGAATCACGCTGCTGTTGATCAGTCTCAGTGCGGTCGGGTTTTCGGTTTGGGCGATGCAGCAGGAGCAATCGCGGGTACGGCAGCAAGTCGCAGACAAGGTGACTTCGATTCAGGGCGTGTTCGCCACGACCACCGTGCTGATGCAAGATCGCGTCCGCGCGAGCATGGCGCTGCTTCAGGAGCAGATCAAGGTGCGAGGCGGCGCCGACAAGGGCGCTCTGGTCTCGGTCGCCGGCAAAAACGTCAGCGACATCTTGATCGGCGGTAAAGGGCAGGCCGGCGATTTCGATATCGTTGATTACGTGACGCGGCTGAACAAAGGCACCGCCACGATATTCTCCAAGGACGGCGACCGCTTCGTGCGCATCGCGACCAACGTGATGAAGGACGACGGCACCCGGGCCGTCGGTACGGAGTTGAACAACACCACCCCGGCCTACGCGGCGCTGAGAATCCGAACCCCGTTCTATGGTGTCGTCGACATCCTGGATCATCCCTATTTCACGGGTTACGAGCCTCTTTTTTCAAGGAGCGGCGAAGCCATCGGCATCGCTTACGTCGGCTACAAGACCGAATTGCCCGTGCTGACCCAGGCTCTTGATCAAGCGCACCTGCTGCACAGCGGCTTTGTCGCCGTAGTCGACAACAGCAAAGTGCGTTACTTGCCGTCGTGGATGAGCGCAGAACAGGTGCAGCAAGCCGTCGACAACAAGGATGGCTCCTGGGTCGTCAATCGCTTACCCCTGGCGGATTGGGGATTGACAATCGTCTCTGCCTATCCTGGTGCCGAATTGCGCGCCGAGGGCAGAAAAGTCGGCTACGGTGTCGCGTTGGCGGGAGTCATCCTCGGCGCCGTCATTTCCCTTACATTGTTCTTTCTGTTGGATCGAAAAGTATTGCATCGGCTCGGCGGCGAACCCCGTACCGCAGCCGATTACATGAAGAGAATCGCCGACGGCGATTTGGCCGTCGAGATCGCGGTTGTGGGAAAACGGCCGGACAGCTTGATGGCCTCGCTGAAGGTGATGCAGCTGAAGCTGAAGAATCTGGTCTTGGCTGTCCGTGGCGGCGCGGCTGAAGTCAGCGAGCAGTCGCACAAGTTCGAATCGGCCTTTGCCACTTTCCAATCCGAACCCAGGGAAGCCTCTTCACAGGAACTGATGCGGCAGGCCAAGGGAGTCAGCCGCACCCTGTCGCTGCTGGAAAAAACCATCGCCCGATTCAAGCTCTAGGATCCGCTCGCATTGACGGGGTAGGTCCGCCTGGTGCGGCTCAAAAATCCGTTTCGTTGATTTCGCGCACGCAGACGACGAGTGCCGATCGCTTATCGGGGCCGAGCTTTTTGACCTCGGTTCGAATATTGTCCAGCGCCATCTGCAGGCTGGTGACATCGGTACAGAAATCGACCGCATCGGCAAGAACTTGGCCAGCGGCGCCGAATTGATCCAGGCAAAAGTTCGTCAGCAAGAAGCGCGCTTGAGCGGGCGATATGCCGGGCTTCAGGCGCAGCCGCTCGCTGGTCGAACTCGAGACGGAGCTCGTTGAATCGGGCGCCCCCGGCGCGGCTGTCCCGTCACTCGTGGCCGTTGCGACGAACCCGTGTCCTATGAGCGAGCGCAGGTGATCGATCACTTCCTCGCGAGTGGATTTCGAGCGTTGCAGTATTGCTTCCGGGCTGGTGGCGCCGAGCTCGATGAGGGACAAAATGTTCCTGGCGCCGGCGTCGAGCTTGTGAGCGTGCAGGCGCAGCTCTTCCATCCCTTTCGGCGTGAGCATGAGATACTTCTCGCCTGCTTTCATATACTGGGAACTATATGCCAATTGAGGCAGGCCGCACATCATGCCGCGCGCGCATGTTGACCGGGTAATATATGGACGCCGGGCATATTTATGCATCACTCGATCGGACAAATCGCCCTTATCGTACGCGACTACGATGCTGCCATTCGCTTTTACGTCGACGCGTTGGGATTCCGATTAGTCGAAGATCGGTTCATTCCTGAGCAGGATAAGCGCTGGGTCGTCATCGCCCCGCAAGGAGCAAATTCCGGCCATCTTCTTCTCGCCAGGGCCGTGGGCGAGGAGCAATCCTCGCGCATCGGCAACCAAACAGGGGGTCGGGTATTCCTGTTTCTTCACACCGACGACTTCTGGCGCGACTACCAATCCTTTAAAGCCAAAGGCGTGGTGTTTGTGCGGGAACCCAAAGAAGAAAGCTACGGAACGGTTGCGGTCTTTCAAGACCTGTATGGAAATCTCTGGGATTTGCTGCAGCCCAAAGCCAAGTAGCAAAGGGACCGCTTCGCCAGGCAATTGCTACGCGGAGCGCTGCGCTCGATCCTTCTGATTTTGAGCTTCGATACGCGCGCGCGCCTCCTGCCACTGCTGGTCGGTCCAGTTGCGCAATTCGTAGAAATTGCCACCCGTTGCGAGGTAGCCGCCGCCGTCCATCATGATCGACTGACCGTTGAGCCAGGGACAGCCGTCGCTCATCAGGAAGGTTGCGAGATTCTGCAATTCTTCCATGCGGCCTGCTCGTCCCATCGGATTGACTTTGGCGCTGCGGGCTCCGGGTTCATCGCCGGGACTGAGGCGCTTGCTCATGCCCTCGGTTGGGATCTCGCCCGGTCCGACGGCGTTGAGCCGGATCCCAAAGCGGGCCCATTCGGTGGCCAGGGACATGGTCATCGCGTGAACGGCGCTCTTGCTCATGGCCGATGGGACGACATACGGCCCGCCGTTCAAAACCCAGGTCGTGATGATCGACATGACGCTGCGGTAGGGATCGCCGGCGTGCCACTGCCCGTCACGCGCCATCTGCACCCAACGCCGGCCGACGGCGTGCGTGACATAGAACGTGCCATGCATGACGATGTTGGCGATCGCATCGAAGCCGCGCGGCGAGAGCGCCGCGGTCGGGGAAATGAAGTTGCCGGCGGCGTTGTTCACGAGGCCGGTCAGCGGTCCCTGCGCAAAAATGTCCTCGACCATGGCATCGACCGCGGAGGCATCTCGAATATCCACGCCATAGGCCTTGACCGAACCGCCTCGTTCGGCCATTAGAGTTGCCGCGGTCGCATCGCAAACGCTCTTGCGCCGCCCGCAGATGTAGAGCTCCGCGCCCAGGCTCAGAAACTGTTCCGCCATGGAGCGGCCGAGTCCCGTGCCTCCCCCGGTTACAAGAATGCGCTTACCCGACAGTAATCCATCTTTGTACATGGTGTTGCTCCTCTGATCGTCTCTGGGCGGTTACCATTGGTCCCGCCTGGGCACGTGGTCCAGTATTTGATAGTAGTCGGACTTATCGCCGACAAAGATGTGCTTCTCGATGGAAAGGCCGGTCGGGGCGTCCAGCGAACCCGCCGTGATGCTCATTGCATCGCTGCCGATGGGGTGCCAAAACAAATTACTTCCGCACGTATCGCAGAATCCGCGCTCCGCGCTCCCGGAGGAACGAAACCAGCGCAAGGACTTCGAGCTCGTGAAGTCGATGTTGGCTACGAGGGTGCTGGTCATTGCTGCGAAGTGGCCGCTGGTTCGACGGCATTGTTCGCAGTGGCACGCGACGATGCCCCGCAGCGCTCCCTTCACTGCATAGCGCACCGCTCCGCATAGGCATCCGCCGAGATGAGTTTCAGCGCCAGTCTTCATCCCTGCAGAATACCTGGAATGCTTCTAATATGAGGCGGATCATGCATCGCGTAAGGCAAGCCCATGACAAGTCGAATTCCTGAAGCCTCGCCGCAAACCTATGCACGGGTGGGCGGGATGCTCTACCTGTTCATCATCGTGGCCGCGCTTTTCGGCGAAAGCTACGTCCGCGGCAGCCTCTTCGTGCCGCGCGATCCCGCCGCCACCGCCGCCAACATCCTGGGTTCCGAGACGCTGTTCCGCGTGGGCCTGGCCGGCGAATTGCTCACCTGCGTGTGCGACGTCGCGGTGACGTTGATTCTGTACGTACTGCTCCGGCCGGTGAGCCGGAACCTGGCCCTGCTCGGGGCGTTTTTCAGGCTGACGTTTGTCGCCATCTACAGCACCGCCAAGCTCTTCGAGGTTGCGGCCTTGGCCGCGCTGGACGGTGCCGGTTATCTAAAAGGCCTCGATTCGCGCCAATTGGACGACTTGGCGTACGTGGCGCTCAGAGTGCATGGACTTGGCTACGGCGTCAGCCTGCTGTTCTTTGGCGTCTGCTGCATTTTGTTCGGCTACCTGATCCGTCAATCAAAGTACCTGCCGAGGATCCTCGGCACCCTGCTCATGATCGGCGGCGTGGGCTATGTCACCTTCAGTTTGGCTCAAGTCTTGGCCCCGGCATTCGCCGCCCAGTACCTGTTCCCCTGGCTCATGCTGCCCGCCTTCCCCGCCGAGCTGGGTCTCGCCCTGTGGCTCGTCGTGAAAGGCGTGAATATGCCCAAGTGGCAGGAGCGGATACCGGCTTGAGAGCGCAAGGCATACCAACCGCCGCATGTCCGTAGCCACGCCAATCCTAACATCGAGACTTGTTCTCCGGCCGCCGGATGCAAAGGATGCGCCCATGATCTTCAGCCGCTTCGCCGCCGATGTGGAGGTTACTCGTTTCGTCGGCTGGCCTCGACATACCGGCATCAGCGATACCGATTCGTTTCTGAAATTCTCGTCGTCCGAATGGACGCGCTGGCCCGCGGGTCCGCTGCTGATTGAATCGCGGGCTGATGGCACGCTTCTGGGCTCGACCGGACTGGCTTTTGAATCGCGGCATCGGGCATCGACCGGATACGTACTTGCCCGCGACGCCTGGGGATTCGGCTATGCCTCGGAGGCTCTGGCGGCGGTTGTTGCACTTGCTCAATCCTTGGCGGTGACGCGCCTGTTTGCTCTGTGCCACCCCTCCCACTCGGCATCGATCCGCGTACTCGAACGCTGCGGCTTTTCGCGCGAAGGCATATTGACCGCGCGGCTTGTATTTCCCAACCTCGGCGACGATACCCCGCAGAATGTTGCGTGCTACGTGTGTGCCGGCAGCAGCGCCGCGGCGGTGTAAAATCACATCGAACTTCACCCCGCCAGCATTTGCATTTTGCCCAGCGGCATCTGAGGCCACATGACTGAAGCGATCAAGGTCCGCCCCGTTCAGCAGGCTGATTTCGAGGCGTGGATGCCGCTCTGGAACGGATACAACGCCTTCTACGGCCGCAAGGGAGAGACGGCCCTGCGCGCCGAGATCACGGAGACTCTATGGCGGCGCTTCTTCGACCCCAATGAACCGGTCTTCGCGCTGGTGGCCGAAGGCGAGGGGAACCTCATCGGCCTGGTGCACTACCTGTTTCATCGCGACACGACGCGCATCGAGCTGACCTGCTACCTGCAGGATTTGTTTACCGCGCCATCCGAACGCGGTCACGGGGTCGGAAGATCGCTGATACAGGGCGTGTACGCTTGCGCGCGGGCGGCGGGAATCAGCAGCGTTTATTGGCAAACGCACCAGTCGAACACTGCCGGCCGGCTGCTTTACGATAAGCTCGCCCGCCATGCCGGCTTCCTTGTCTACGAGCGCGAGCTATGAGCGGGAGTTCTCCTCGATCAGCTCGTCTCCAAGACCGGGGAACCGTCCAAGTGCCATCGAGGATCGACGGCGGCTCGTCTTTCGTGTCGATTATTCGTCTCACCCAACAATGACTTCGCTAATCTGAATCACAGGCGAAAGATCGGTGTAGTTCGGAATGTCAGCCATGATCTCCTTTGCGTGAGGTCCGAAGCCGCGCTGGAAGGCGTCGACGGAATCGCAGTAGATATGGCACATGGCCACGTAGGTCGCGGGCGCGCCCGCCGTTCCACCCGCCAGTCCCTTGTCTACCGTGTAGAACTTGCAGCTCTCGCCCATACGGCTCTTCACCAGCGGCATGTGCTTGTCGCGATAGTACTCATGATTGAATTTCGCGCCGGGCGTATTCGGGTACATCACGCTTACTTTGATCATTTCCACTCCTCGCTGGCGATGCGGAAGCCGATCATGCATCCGCAGCGCCCGCCAACGCTAGTCCCGAACACGCGGTGTAATCTATGCCTCGCCGATCGTCGGCGGCAAGTAAGGCCTGATCGTTATGCGCCGCGCCAAACGTAGGCAGCTTCGCAGGCTTGCAGGATGCTGCACGCAGATTGGCTTATTGCTTGGGGCCTTAAGTTGGGTGGCGCTGGCGCAGGCTCCAATGGAGCTTTCCCGCGCCGTTAAGGCTTATGGACGTGAACACGGTAGAGCAGATAGCTCAGCGTTTCGTTACGCCTTGGCGGACCTCAACGACGATGGCCGGGCAATGCGCGTTCTGTGGGTGTTTTTGTCCGCACCGAAAATACGCTAAAATTCTCGGCATCCAGGCAAGGTACGGACAAACGCCACACGCTAATGGCAGCACCATCGATTTTCTCGGGCGGTTGTGCGTGCGGGGCGGTGCGCTACGATTGTTCGGCAACTCCTGTTGCAATGCTCAATTGTCACTGCCGCGACTGCCAGCGAGCCGGTGGCTCCGCCTACTCGCCGACCGTAATTATTCCCAAGGCAGCGTTTCGGCTTGTGAGTGGCGAGCCGCGATATCGGGAAAGTACCGCAGACAGCGGCAGCGCCGTACGCCGCGGGTTCTGCGAGAAATGCGGATCGCCCCTGTTCGCATCGAGCTCCGCCCGTCCCGAAATGCTGGGAATTCGAGCCGGCAGCCTTGATGATCCGAGTTGGTTTCGAGCGGAACGGGATGTTTGGACCGGCAGCGCGCAGCCCTGGGATATCTTGAGTCCCCATACGGTGAAAACATGATCCGAGGCAAACCATGTGCGGCTTGCCGCTGTTCCTGTACCTGCGCGAACGTCAGTCCGCGACTGACAGGTGATCCTGCATCGCTTATGCTTTGCGGGACATAAACGGAATTGACCGGGCCGGGGGAATAATGTCGACGAAACGCTGCATCGTGCAAGCTGCGTTGATTGTCTTGGTTCAGCGAGGGAGCGCTCAGTTAATATGAACGAAGAAAGATATCGCACTTTCGGCGACTTCTATCCCTTTTATTTGAGCGAGCATGCGAATCGAACCACGCGACGGCTGCATTTTATAGGGACCAGCGTTGCGCTCGTGCTGCTGATCACATCCGTGGTCACGCAGAACTGGTGGCTCATTGCAGTGGCGTTGGTGCAGGGCTACGCATTTGCATGGGTCGGCCATTTTTTCTTTGAGCACAACAAGCCGGCGACATTCAAGTATCCCGGGTTCAGCTTCATGGGCGATTGGCGATTATGGTGGGAAATTTTGACCGGCAAATTGCCGTTCTAACGTGCAAAATCACGGGATCAACGACCGAAGCCGGAGCCATATGCGATTGATTCCAAGATTCTTCGCCGTGATGCTCACGCTGCTTGGCTGTGTGGGCTGCGATCAGGTGTCGAAATCGGCCGCGCGCGCCTGGCTGGCTTCCGGCGCTCGCGAATCGTTTTTCGGCGACTCGTTGCGCCTGCAGCTCGTGGAAAATCCGGGCTCGTTCTTGAGTCTTGGTGCCTCGCTCCCGGAACATGTTCGCTTCACGCTGTTTACGGCGGCGGTTGCCGTACTGCTGCTGTGCTTGGTCTCCGCATCGCTGTTTGCAGGCCGACTAGGGTTCTGGCGCTGCATTGCGTTGGCGCTCGTTGCCGGCGGCGGTACCAGCAACTTGATCGACCGGCTGATCTACGGCGGCCGGGTGACGGATTTCCTCAACGTAGGAATTGGATCATTCCGCACCGGCATATTCAATGTGGCGGACATGGCGATTCTTTTAGGAGTGCTGCTGCTGGTATTGAAGCGCGCTGCGCCGCCGGCTCCGAACCTTCCGCCGCAGCCATAGGCCCAAGCGCCCGGAATTTTAATACCGGCATGGGACACTTTCATTACGCGCGGCACTTCGCCGTGCTTGCCGCCGCCGCGATCGTGTTGTTTCTGCCCGGCCGCTGGGATTTTTTTGGCGAGGCGTTTCTGCCGACCTTCGCCATCAGCGGCGCGCTGCACGCGCTGGCCTTGGTATTTGCCCTGCGCGCCACTCATGCGCTTTTGCGCAAATGCGCATTTGTCCTGGCAGCTGCGGCTTTGAGCGTCTTGACCCTGTATATCGGAATTCTAAGCCTGGAGCTGTTTGCAGGCCTTCCGGCCGGCGTGCGGCTCTACCTGGCGCTCGGACTTTGTTCAGCGTCGGGTGCGATCACCTACGGGTCCCTGATCCGCCTTTTTTGGCTGCCGGAGTTTTCCTCCAGATCGATTCTTGCGATTGCCTCAGGCTGCGTGCTCGGGACGCTCGTCGCATTTCTCGCCAGGGGCTATTTTCCGTTTCTTGCAGGATGGTGGCTCGCGGCGGCGTGGTGGTTCGCATTTTCAGCCGGGCTTTGGTACTTCGACACTCACCCGCGGGGCGGGGGTCTTGCGGCCTGAGATCACTGCGGCGGCCCTGATCTCGCTGCGGCGGCCTGCGGCGAACGAACATGTTCGGGCCGCACGCCGACACCGAGTAACTGCGCAGGCCAGCGCCTGGCCCATGCGCTGGCATTCAACACCTGCAATGGCCAGGGCACCGTGAGTTCCACCGCCTCGCCCGAAACCCTGGGCTTCAATATGCGATTCTGAATGGCGACCTGCAGCCCCTGAATCATCTTCACGGGGAACAGGCGCCGCCGGCGCACCGCATCGAGATCCTCGTCCCGCAGGGTTCCAGCCTTGAGCTTCGCCGCCAGAAGATTCGCGGTCGCCACCGCGTCCTGGACCGCGAGATTGATGCCCACGCCGCCGATGGGCGACATGGCATGCGCCGCGTCGCCGATGCACAGCAATCCCGGCTTGGACCAGGTCGTCAGCCGATCGACTGACACGCTCAGAAGCTTTACGTCGTCGAAGGACTTAAGCTCCATTACCCGGTCGGACAGAAAGCGTGCTCCGTCGACCACAGCCGCCTTGAACGCTTCGAGTCCGTTGGCGCGTACGCGCTCCATACCCCCTTTATCGATGACGAAGGCACACTGCCAATAATCGGTTCTATCGATGGTGACGAGCATTTTGTCGCTTCCCAAGTGTCCGGCCACCTGCCCTGGATCCGTGTTTTTCTTGGTAAGGCGAAACCACAGCACATCGATGGGCGAGCCCAGATCCTCCACAGCCAAGCCCGATGCCGCACGCACGGTGGAGGCGCGGCCATCACAGCCAACCACGAGATCGGCGCGAATCTCGAGCGGGACGCCCTGCCGCGCCGCCCTCACCCCCACGACGCGTCCGTCCGTTTCAATGAGACCGGTGACCTCGGCCGACATCATGATCTGCAACGAAGCAAAGCCGCGCGCTTGCTGCGCCAGGAAATTCAGAAAATCCCATTGCGGCATGAGTGCCACGAAATTGCCGGGAGGCGACAAGCGGCCGAACTCGGCGATTTTGAAACTGCGCTCGCCGATTTCCGCGCTCAAGGAACGAATCTTCGAGTGGGGCAGCTTCAGGAAGTCCTCCAAAAGGCCCAATTCATTCATGATCCTCAAGGTCGAGGGATGGACCGTGTCGCCGCGAAAGTCGCGCAGGAAGTCGGCATGTTTTTCCAGAACGACGGCCTCGATTCCGGCGCGGCCCAGCAGGTACCCCAGCATCATGCCGGCGGGACCGCCGCCGGCAATGCAGCAGCGAACGTGAATTTCATTCGTCATGGAACCGAATATACTCGCAGCGCTAGGGCCCCCCAAGGAGCATCGATGACGCGCCGCTTGATCAGCTCGGGATCGCAGTTTGAACACGACATCGGATATTCACGGGCGGTGGTCGACGGAGAATGGGTTTTCGTATCCGGTACCACCGGTTTCGACTACGAATCCATGACAATTTCCGATAATCTGTTGGAACAAACCGAGCAATGTCTAAAGAACATTCAAACCGCTCTGCGCCAGGCGGGCGCCGAACTGGCCGATGTCGTGCGAGTGACATACATGTTGCCGAAAGCCGAGAGATTTCCCGACTGCTGGCCGATATTGCGCAAGTACTTCGGCGCCATTCGACCCGCCGCGACGATGATTTGTGCAGGGCTCACTGATCCTAGAATGCAAATCGAGATCGAGGTTACCGCGCGCGCTCGCGCGCCTTAAGCAATCTACAGGCGACACATGGATAAACCGGAACATACTTACGAGGGCGGCTGTACCTGCCGCCAGGTTCGCTATCGCATGACTTCCAAGCCTCTCATCGTTCACTGCTGCCACTGCAGCTGGTGTCAGCGGGAAACGGGGACCGCCTTCGCGCTGAATGCCATGATCGAGTCGGACCGCGTGCAAATGCTGCAAGGCGAGGTGGTGGTCATCGACACGCCTTCCAATAGCGGCAAGGGCCAACGCATCTCTCGATGCCCGAAATGTTTGGTCGCGGTGTGGAGCAATTATGTGGGCGCCGGCGATGCGCTGCGCTTCGTGCGCGTCGGAACGCTGGACAAACCCGGGGCGCTGCCGCCCGACATTCATATCTTCACGTCGACCAAGCATCCCTGGTTGGCGCTGCCGCCGGGGATGCGTACCGCGGCCGAGTTCTACAAGAGCGCCGAGGTGTGGTCGAAGGAGAGTTTGGAGCGGCGTGCCGCGTTGCAGACGAAAAACAGCGCCGCTCCGCGCTAGCCCGGGGTACGGAGCACGGGGAGGTGCTCATGTTTGGCACGCACGATATTTGGTTGTTCGTCATCTCCGGTTTGCTGCTCAACATCACGCCGGGTCCGGACACTCTGTACATCGTCGGCCGCAGTTCCACTCAAGGCTGGCCGGCCGGCGCCGTTGCGGCGCTTGGCATCGGCGCCGGCACCCTGATACACATTTGCGCAGCGGCGCTCGGCTTGTCGGCGATTCTTGCGGCATCCGCTACCGCGTTCAACACGGTCAAAATCATCGGCGCCATCTACTTGTTGTATGTCGGCCTTGGACTCATTCGTTCCGCCGGCGCGGTCCGTTCCCCTGCAATCGCCCCGGACAATCGGCTTACCTCCATGCGCGGCATCTTTCTTCAAGGCTTTCTCACAAATGTCTTGAACCCCAAAGTTGCGCTGTTCTTCCTGGCGTTTCTTCCCCAATTCGTGGGTTCTGCGGCGACGTCGAATCCGCTGGCATTTCTCTTTCTGGGCGCGATCTTCGATATCAACGGCACGCTGTGGAATTTGCTGATGGCTCGGCTCGCGGCGCAAATCAGTAGTACGCTTGCGCCAAGCGTTGCTTTCAAGCAATGGTTCAATCGTTGCGTCGGCGGCATTTTCGTCCTGGTCGGGCTGCGGCTCGCCCTGGCCGATGATCGCTGACTTAAGATGCCTACCAAACCAAAAAAAGAAGTTGCCGCCATCCGGGTTCCGGATCTTTCCGCGCGCCCTTTCGATTTAACGGTGGAGCGCACCTTTGGCGCGAGCGCAGCTGCACTGTACGAGGCCTGGACCTCCGGGTTCGACCGATGGTTTGCAGCCCCCGGTTCCGTGCTCATGCGGTCTGAGGTGAATGCGGTGTATTTCTTCGAAACTGAATTCAAGCACGAATCGGCGCCGGCACCCCAGCGCCATCCCCATTACGGACGATTTCTGCGGCTCACTCCGGATCATCTGGTGGAGATGACTTGGGTTACCGGGGCGCTCGGCACCGAAGGAGCCGAAACCATTGTCACGGTTGAACTCGAGCCCAATCCTGCGGGCACGCGGCTGCATCTCAAGCATGCGGGATTTCCCAATGCGGCAGCCCGTGACCGTCACCTAAAAGCCTGGCCGCTGGTGTTCGATCAAATCGAAGCATCGCTCCGACAGCAATGAAAAGCAGCAACATGCCGGTATTCAAAAAGCTCAATCTTGGCGAGCACGCCGAAATCGCGGTCTTCAACGTGCCCAAATCCTTCGAGCCGGAATTGGCGCGTCTCAAAAGCGTCAAGATATTGCGCGACCCCAAAAAACCAAAAGCGGTCGTGTTCGGGTTGGCCTTTGTCGCGGCGCAAGCAGAATTGGACCGCCTGTCGGCGATTCTCGCGGCAGCATCCCTGGGCGATGCCGTGCTGTGGTTTGCCTATCCGAAAGGAACATCAAAGCGCTACGCTTGCGAATTCAACCGCGACACCGGGTGGCAGCTCATTCGCGACGCGGGCTTTGAGTCGGTTCGTATGGTGGCGATCGATGAGGATTGGTCTGCCCTGCGGTTCAGGCGCTTGGAGTATGTCAATCGGAGCCGGTGATGGCCAAACGTAAATCCGCAAAGCGCGAAGAGCAGACGTTGAAAAAACTCAGCCAAATTTGTCTCGCGCTGCCCGAGACCGTGCGGCGCGACTCCGGTGATCATGCGGATTTTCGCGTCCGTGGCAAGGTATTCGCATATTTTCTGAACAATCATCACGGCGATGGAATCGTCGCGGTTTGCTGCAAGGCGGCGCTCGGAGAAAACGTGGATCGGGCTTCGCGGGAACCGAAGCGCTTTTATCTTCCGGCGTATATCGGCCCGCGGGGTTGGTTTGGCTTAAGGCTCGATGGAGCGGGGATCGACTGGTCGGAAGTTCGAAATCTGGTGGAGTTGAGCTTCGGATTGGTCGCACCGAAGCGCTTGGCGAAGAGTTACCAGGGTTGAGCAGGCCTTCAGGCAGGTGATGTCAATCGAAGTCTCAACTGATCCATCGCGTCTCGACGTGGCGATGATTCATGACTTTCTAGCGAATGAATCTTATTGGGTGCCCGGCATATCCCGATTGAACGTCGAGAACAGCATCAAGCACTCGCTGTGCTTCGGCGTCTTTGTCGATGGCCGCCAGGTCGCGTTTGCCCGGGTGGTAACCGACTACGTGCGTTACGCTCATGTGCTGGATGTATTCGTGCTCAAGGAGTTTCGCGGCCGCGGCTTCGGCAAGCTATTGGTGAGCAGGATTCTCTCGCATCCGAAATTGAGTACGATTATCCGCTTTACCCTCGGCACCGCGGACGCACAGGGCCTTTACGCGCAGTTCGGGTTTACCGCGCCGGCAAATCCGGAGCGGCAGATGGAGCTCATCCGGCCAAATGGTGCTGCGGCGCGGGCTACGGCGGCAGACCGAGAGGTATGGTAAAATCGCCTGCAGCAAATAGGGGACGCTCGGTGAAAACCATGCTTTTGTTCGTCGTATGGTGCCTGTTGTTGGTGTTGTGCTGGCCGGTTGCCATCCTCGCCATTTTTCTCTGGCCCTTGGTATGGCTGGTGTCCTTGCCGTTTCGCCTGGTCGGCATTTCCATTGAAGCGCTATTCGCACTGCTGCGGGCCATTCTGTTCCTGCCCGCGCGCGTTCTCGGCTACCGCGATACCTCAGCCCGTCGCTCTTCGTAGCCTAGGTTTGCGGCCGGATGATCGCTGCTCGAGAAGCGCTGGCGCTGCTGCGCGAGGGAAATCATCGCTTTGTGTCGAATGTCAGCAGCCGCGACGCCTTTGAAAGCCGGGCGCGCCGAATTGAGTTGGCGGCGGGCCAGGAGCCATTCGCGGCGATTCTAGGCTGTTCCGATTCTCGCGTCCCCGTCGAGATCGTCTTCGACCAAGGCCTCGGCGACCTGTTCGTGATTCGGGTTGCCGGCAACATCGTCGCCGCCTCGCAAATCGGCAGCGTCGAATTTGCGGCCGAGCAGTTTGGCTCGCGGCTGGTCGTGGTGCTCGGACACTCGAGCTGCGGTGCCATCGAAACCACGCTGGAACAACTCCAACGGCCGGTGGAGAATCAATCCCGCAATTTGCATTCCATCGTGGACTTGATCCGGCCCGCCGTCGAAGGTTTGTTGGCGACAGATCTCAAGCACGATCGCCAGGCGCTGCTCCGTGCGGCGGTTCGCGCCAACATCCGTGCGTCCGTCACGCGCCTGCGGCATGGGTCGGACATCATTGAGAACCTGATCCGGAATTCCGGCCTCATGGTGGTCGGTGCCGAGTACTCGTTGGAGACTGGGGTGGTCGAATTCTTATGAGTGCGCCCAAGAGCCGCGCCATGTATGCGGATCGAATGCAGCGTGTTACCGAGTACATCGACAGGCATCTTGATCGGCCCCTCGACTTGGATACCTTGGCTGCGGTGGCGCATTTTTCGCCATATCACTTCCATCGGCTGTTCTCGGCGTGGATGGGCGAAACACTGGGGGACTACCTGCGGCGCAGAAGATGCGAGATCGCGGCGACGCGGCTGGTGGCCCAACCGCGAGTTGCGGTGCTGCAGCTTGCCCTGGCGGTGGGATTCGGTTCGGCGGAAGCCTTTGCTCACGCCTTCAAAAGCAGATTCGGCGTTTCTCCCACATCTTGGCGTCAGCAGCAATCCGCGTTGCGTTCCGCGAAGCGCAATTCCAGTCAGATAAACCGCAAGCCGGATCAGGATCAGCAAGAGAAATCAGGAAAGAATGCAGCCGTCCATCACCCTGGAGCGGAGGCACCCATGAAAGTTGAAATTGTCGAACGCAAGCCGACCAACATTGTCTGCCTGCGGTACGTCGGTCCGTATGGCGAACCCATCAGCGCGTTTTGGCAGCAAACCGTTTATCCTTGGATGGCCGCGAGCGGCCTGCTGCAGCAGCCAAGGTACGGTGTCAGCTATGATGACCCGAATGTCGTCGATCCTGCGCAATGCCGATACGATGCGGGCTGCGAGGCGCCTGCGACTCTAACCGCGCTGGGCAATGCACAAAAGACCACCATACAGGGCGGAAAATATGCCGCGTTCAGTTTCAAGGGCACGGTAAACCAAATCGAGGAAGCATGGACGGCAATGCTGCGCGACTGGCTTCCCGCCAGCGGTCTGCAACTCGATGGCCGACCCGTGTTCGAATACTATCCGGAGGGCACCAGCTACGATCCTAAGACCGGAGTCTTCGATTGCAAACTATGCATTCCGGTAGTGCCGCTGTGATGCGTGAGCGGTCGGCTCTGGACGGGCCTTGCCAACGGCGAGTACTATCGCCACCCCGTACAATGCGCCTGTAGCTCAGCTGGATAGAGTGTCGGCCTCCGAAGCCGAAGGTCCCGCGTTCGAATCGCGGCAGGCGCGCCACTACCCTTGAATCGGTAGGTTCATCGCCCGGTGCAGATGACCCTGCGGCAGGGCTCGGCCATTCAAATTTCATTGCGGGGCTGTCGAAATAACAGAGGCTGGATCGTCATTAGGTTAGACAGCCGTACGGCGGCCCGGCGGGCAGCCGGGTTCGAGGAAACCTGGATTTAGGGGGACGCAATGAAAGTCATGGTGTTGGTAAAAGCGACCAAACAGAGCGAGGACGGGGTGATGCCGAGTCAGACTCTCCTGGCGCAGATGGGCAAGTTCAACGAGGAACTGGTGAAAGCGGGTGTCATGCTGGCCGGCGAAGGCCTGCGCCCGAGTGCCCAAGGCAAGCGCGTGAAGTTCGCGGGCCGCAGCCGCACGGTGCTGGACGGCCCGTTTGCCGAGACCAAGGAACTCGTCGCGGGCTTCTGGCTTTGGCAGGTAAGATCGATCGATGAGGCTGTCGAGTGGGTGAAGCGCTGCCCAAATCCTATGCCGGTGGACTCGGAGATCGAGATTCGCCCGGTATTCGAAATGGAAGACTTCGCTGTCGAGTCCACGTCGAATCCGCGCTGAGGCTGATATGAGCTACATGTTGTTGATCGTTGAGCCTGTTGGGTTGCGCCAGAGCCGGACCGAATCCGAGGGTCGCGCGCTGTACGACAGCATGGTGAGATTCAGCGAGACACTGAAGGCCCGTGGCCTGCTCACGATGAGTCAATCATTGAAGACGGATCACCAAGGTGCGCGCGTGAAGGTGCGCGGGGAAGCAACGATTGTAGTCGACGGTCCTTTTGCCGAAGCGAAGGAAATGATTGGCGGGATCTTTTTGCTCACCTGTGAGACGCGCGAGCAGGCGATTGCCATCGCGAGCGAGTGCCCGGTAGCGAGATCGGCAACGATTGAAGTCCGTGAACTCGGCCCCTGTTTTGAATGATTGGGACGGCGCGCCACAGCGATGGTTGAGTCCAATATCCAATGCATCGTCGAGACAGTTTGGCGAATGGAATCGGCGAAGATCATTGCAAAACTCGCGCGCATGTTGCGCGACGTAGGACTTGCCGAAGAGCTGGCGCAAGACGCACTTGTGACCGCACTCGAACAATGGCCCAAATCCGGCGTCCCAAGCAACCCTGGAGCCTGGCTGATGGCAATCGCCAAGAACCGCGCGCTTGACCAGCTGCGGCGCTTCAAGCTCTTGCAGCGCAAGCATCAGATCATCGCGCAGGAGGCCGAATTTCTCGCCACCGAAATGCCGGCGCCGGATGAGGCACGCGCCGACGATGTGGGGGACGATTTATTGCGCCTCATATTCATCGCGTGTCACCCGGTGCTGTCGACCGAAGCACGGGTCGCACTGACGCTGCGTTTGTTGGGCGGCCTGACCACAGCGGAAATCGCCCGCGCCTTTCTGTTGACGGAACCAACCATCGCGCAGCGAATCGTGCGCGCCAAGCGAGCGCTGGCCGAGGCGCATGTGCCCTTTGAATTGCCGCAAAAGGAAGATCTGGCGACCCGACTCGCCTCCGTACTCGAGGTGATTTATCTAATTTTCAATGAAGGCTATGCGGCGACCACGGGCGCCGAATGGATGCGTCCGGCATTGTGCGAGGAGGCCTTGCGCCTCGGACGCATCCTCGCCGAACTCGCTCCTGATGAACCGGAAGTCCACGGATTGATCGCACTCATGGAGATTCAGGCGTCCCGGGCGCGCGCCCGCGTCGGCCCTTCAGGGGAACCGATCCTACTGCTCGAACAAGACCGGGCAAGGTGGGATCAGCTATTGATCCGCCGCGGGCTGACGGCCCTGGAGCGCGCGGAAGGATTGGGGGGTGCGCTGGGACCTTACGCTCTGCAGGCCGCCGTCGCGGCGTGCCACGCCCGTGCTCGAGCGCCCGGTGAGACGGACTGGGTGCGCATTGTTGCGCTATACGACGCACTGGCACAGCTCGCACCTTCGCCGGTCGTCGATCTCAATCGAGCCGTAGCGGTATCCATGGCCTTCGGCCCGGCCGCGGCACTCGAGATAGTCGATGACCTGAGCGGCGATTCGCGACTTCGCAGCTACCATCTCTTGCCGAGTGTGCGTGGGGATCTACTGGAGAAGCTTGGGCGCTTCGAGGAAGCGCGCACCGAGTTCACCCGCGCGGCGGCGCTCGCGCAGAACGGCCGCGAACGCTCGCTGCTGCTGGGACGTGCTGCCGCCTGTGGCGCGCACATCAGCTGAGGGCGGCGGATTCTTACGTCGTCGGCAGCCTGGAAAACTTCGGCAAGTCCGGGTGCATCAAATCCCAAGGCTGCGCCCGCGACGTGTAAATATCCATGCTCGGCCGAAACCAACCGGGATCGTCCAGGCTGCCGGCGCGAATGTTCACTGTGTCCGGCCCCGGCCCGAAAAGCGTAGAACCACATTCAGCGCAGAACGCGCGGGTGGCCGTATTGCCGTTATCGGCTATTACATCGAAGTGTCTTGGCGTACCGCGTGTGACTGTAAATACCGCGGCGGGAACGATCAGAATCGGCGCGAAGCCGCTTCCCGTTTCGCGCTGACAATCCCGGCAGTGGCATTTGAGGCTCGCCAAGGGTTCGCCCGTAAACTGATAACGAATGGCGCCGCATGCGCAGCCGCCGGTCATGCAAGAAGGCATCGTGTAATCCTCGAAGCCCTCGCCGCAGCCGGCACACTTTCCGCCGTCTCGAGCGATGGACAACCCTGCCGCAAAGCATGATTATACCGCGCGGTTGCCCCGTGCTGGAGAATGCATTTGCGAAATCTGGACTCGATGATCCTGCTCGCCGCACTGATATTGCCGGCGCTGCGACCATGTGCTGCCGCGTCGGTCGAAGCGAGCGCTGCTGCCGCAGCCAAAACCGAAGAGTCAAAGATACTCAGCTTCAAACCGGAGCAGCAGGCGACCAAAGGAGTGGTCACTGTGGCGGGCAAACGACTCGATTACGACGCCTGCGCCGGCACCATCGTGGTTCATCTGAAGGGCTACGACGACGTGCCGCAGAATCTCAACAAGGAAGAAAAAGTGGGGCCTGCGGAAGCCTCCATGTTCTATGCGGCCTACTTCAAGAGCGGGGTGCCGAGCGCGCAGCGGCCGATCACTTTTCTATTCAATGGCGGACCCGGATCATCCAGCGTTTGGCTGCACATGGGCGCCTTCGGTCCGCGCCGCGTCGTAACGGCAGACAATGCGCACACTCCGGCGGCACCCTATCCGCTGGTAAATAATGAATACAGTTTGCTCGACGCGAGCGACCTGGTTTTCATCGACGCTCCGGGTACCGGATTCAGCCGCGTTGCAGGAAAGGATAAGGAAAAGGCGTTCTTCGGAGTCGATGCGGACGCTCATGCCTTCGCAGATTTCATTACCCAATTCCTGTCGAAGTGGGGCCGCTGGAATTCGCCCAAATACATCTTCGGCGAGAGTTATGGGACCACACGCGCCGCCACTTTGGTCAATTTGTTGGAGACGGAAAGCAGCGTCGATGTCAATGGAGTAATACTTCTGTCTCAGGTTCTGAACTACGACGTGCTGCCGGATTTTCCGGAACTCAATCCAGCGGTCGATCAACCCTACGAACTCTGGCTGCCGTCCTATGCGGCGACCGCATGGTATCACCACAGGCTTGCTGAACCGCCCAAAAGCTTAAGCGCGCTGGTGGACGAAGTGGAACACTTTGCGTCGGGCGAATATGCAACAGCGCTGCAAGCCGGCGGCGCACTGGACCCAGAAGAACGAAAAGCCATCGCCAAAAAGCTGCATGCCTATACCGGGCTGCCGGTCGCCTATATCGAGAAAGCTAATCTTCGCATCTCGCAAGGCGAATTCCAGAAGACCCTGTTGGACGACGCCGATCTGACCACCGGTGCACTTGATACCCGGTTCTCCGGTCCGACCATGGATCCCATGAGCAAGGAGGCAGGTTACGATCCCCAATCCGCTGCAATCGGCTCGGCGTACGTCAGCGCATTCAACGACTATGTGCGCAAGGAATTGCAATTCGGCGAGGGCAAGGTCTATCGGCAACTCCTTAGAATCGAGGATTGGAACTTCTCGCATCGGCCGCCGGGCAGCCGCCAGATGCTGAATCAGCAGGTCAACGTCATGCCCGATCTAGCTTCGGCGATGAAACGCAATCCAAACCTCAAAATCCTGGTGAATGGCGGCTATTTTGATTTGGTGACGCCATTTTTCGAGGGAGTCTATGAAATGCGGCACCTGCCCATCTCGGCGTCCCTGCAAAAGAACATCGATTTTAAATTTTACGAATCCGGGCACATGGTGTATGCCCACGAGGCGTCTCTCAAGGCGCTGCATGAAAACGTCGCGGATTTCATCCGGCACACGGTAAACGTTGGCGGCGTGCAGTAACCTTAAGACGCGTGGCGGGCGAGGTACGACGCTGCATTCGTTACAGATAGGTGGCTGCGGCTTCGGCGGCGAAGCGCGACGGCGCGCCTTCCCAGACGATGCGCGCGTGCTCCAAGACGTAAATCCGATCGGCGTGAGGCAACGCAAACGTGACATTTTGTTCCCCGAGCAGAACAGTGATGGGCGTGTTGCTGCGCAGCTGTTCCAGAGCGTTCGAGATTTGCTCCAGGATCAAGGGGGCGAGCCCGAGCGTGGGCTCGTCCAGGATCAGAAGCTTCGGCCGCATCATCAGCGAGCGCGCAATGGCGAGCATTTGCTGCTCGCCGCCGCTTAATGTGCGGGCGATCTGGCGCTCGCGGTCCCGCAGCCGAGGGAACAGGTCGAACAGCCACTTAAGCTGCTGCGCTGCCTGGGCCGCGGCTAGATGTTGACCGGCAAGATCGAGATTCTCGCGGACGCTCATGTCGCCGAACAATTCACGGGTTTCCGGACACTGTACGATGCCGCCGCGCGCAATGGCGGCGGGGCTGCGGCCGCGCAAATCCGAACCGTTCCAACTGATGCGCCCGCTGTATGGCACCAGACCGGATATCGCGTTGAACAGCGTGGTCTTGCCCGCTCCGTTCAGGCCGACGATGGACACGAATTCGCCTTCGTCCACATGGATCGCGACGCGGTCCAGCGCCTGCGCTTTGCCGTAGAGGACGCTGACATCTTGAATTTCCAGCAGTGGTGTGCTTCGCGCCGTGCGAGCGGGGCGGCTGGCGACATCGATGCCGCCGCCGAGATAAACCCGGCGCACTGTGGGATCGCCGGTGACTTCCTCGGCAGTACCCTCGGCGATGCGCTCGCCCAAGTACATGGCGAAGATACGGTCCGCCAGGGCGGCGATGCTCTTCACGTTGTGATCGACCAGCAGTACGGCGCGGCCGTCGCGGCGGAATTCCGCAATCAGCCGGGAGAAGGCAGCTACTTCGCCGGAGGTGAGTCCTGCAAACGGCTCGTCGACCAGAACCACCAGCGGGTCGCGCGCGATTGCCTTGGCCAGTTCCATCCGGCGCAGATCCGCAAATGCCAGGCTGCTGGGTTTGCGGTTCAATACGCCGCCCAGTCCGACGCGTTCGGCGATCTGCCGCGCCTTGTCATGCACATGCCGGTTGGTGATCACCTTCAATAGATTGTCCGGCAGCAGGCCGAGCATGATGTTCTCGAGTACGGTCTGGCGGTGCAAGGGCCGCGAGTGCTGAAACACGATGCCGACGCCCTGGCGGGCGATGCGGTGCGGCGGCCAGCCCGCCACATCGACCCCGGCAATGTGCACTGAGCCCGCGTTCGGGCGGTGCAGGCCCATGATGAGCTGCATCACCGTGGATTTGCCGGATCCATTGGGCCCGATCAGGCCCAGGATTTCGCCGGGCCGCACTTGAAAGGTGATGTTCTTCGCCGCCACGAGCCCGCCAAAGCGTTTGGTCAGACCCTGCACTTCGAGCAGCGGCGCAGCGGCTGTCCCGGGCGCCCGCAATTCGGCAACAGCGTCTATGATTCGTCCCGCCGCCGCTGTAGCAAACCCATCAACCCGTCGACCGAGAACAGGATGACCAGGAGGGCGACTCCAGACACCACAAACGTGCTGAGCTGCCCCAGAGGCCGTAACGCCTCGCCTGCAAGAATTAGAAATATTGCGCCGATCCCGGCGCCCACGATGGTGCGCCGGCCGCCAAGCACGGCTGCAATGATGACCTGCACACCGACGGACACGTCGACGACCGTTCCCACCGAAGCGGTGCCCAGGTAGAACACCAACATCGCACCGGCAAGTCCCGAAAACACCGCGCTGATACAGAATGCGGCAAGTTTATGCTTGACGACGTTGAAGCCGAGCGCCGATGCGCCGAATCGATCCTGTCCGCTGGCCTGCAAGATGAGGCCCACCGGCGAGCGCGACAAGGCGAAAAGAATGGCACCGGATACGGTCATGAATGCCAGGGCGTACCAATAGTTGGTAATCGCCTCGGTTGACAAGATGTCGTTCATCGTCAGGCCGATCTCGCCTCCGGTGCTGCCCGCGAAAACGATGATGAACTGCTGCAGCAAAAGAACCGCGACCAGCGTCGACAGGCCGAAGTACGGGCCGGTCAACCTAAGGGCGGGCACCGCGAGGACCACGCCGCCCAACAGCGCCGCTGCAGCGCCCGCGATAAGGCACAACCACAGCGGCACGCCATGCGCATTCAGCAGTCCCGCTGCGTAGGCGCCGCTGCCGATCAGAAAGGTGGGCCCAAAGTTGACCTCGTTGGCGAAGCCAAACAAGAGATCCCACGACATGGCGAAGACGCCGAAGTAATAGGCGATTGTCAGAACACCGAGAACATAGGCCGATACCCATAGCGGCAGCGTGAGCAGCACGGCGAGCCCGAAAAATGCAATCCACAGCTGCCGCGATGCGACCATTGCACGAATGCTGTCAGTCACCGTCGACCCAGCAGCCCGCGCGGACGAACATAGAGGACGATCACCAGCAATACGAGCGCCGGCATGGATCGGTAGGTGGGGGAAATCAAGTAGGCCGTGAGCGTCTCGAGATAGCCGACCACGTAAGCCGCGAGAAGCGAGCCCGCGACGCTTCCGAGGCCGCCCAGCACGACGATGGAAAAAGCACTGGCCGTGAGCTGGCTGGCCTGCGCCGAGCTGGCGCCGAGAAACGTGGCCAGCAGCACGCCGGCGATGCCCGCGAGTACGCCGTAGATCGCCCAGACCGACAAGTACACCCGTGACAGCTCAAAGCCCAGTAGGGTCAGGGCGCGCGGATTGATCGAAGCCGCCAGCAGCACCTTGCCGGCCTTGGAGCGATGCACCAGCAGCCAGAGCAGGCCGATCACCGCCCAACAGATCACCGCAATCAACAGTTCATTGATCGGTGTTCGCACGCCGCCAATCTGCATGACGCCGGCGATCAACGGCTGCACGGACTTGGGATTGTCGGTGTAGAAATAGGCCACCGTCTCTTGAATCATGATGCCCCAGAGCAGTGTGCCGGTAAGAACAAAAATCTCCTTTTCCGCCGCGGGCACCGACTTGGAGCGCTGTATTGGCCGCACCACTAAAAAATAGGTCGCGAAGGCCGTGATTACACCGGCGGCCGTTCCCGCAACAGCCGCCATCCAGGGACTGGCGGCGAGCTGGCCGGCCACCACCCAGGCGGCTACCGCGGCTACCACCATGGTTGCGCCATGCGCCAGGTTGAGCACGCCGGATACGCCGAACATGAGCGTGAATCCCACGGCGCCCAGGCCGTACAGCGCACTGATGGCGAAACCGTCAATCAGTATCTGAACTGCGAGCACGAGCTCTCCCGGTGGGCGTGTGCGCCATCGGTGCGCAGATCATTCAGGGCTTCTGTAATTGAGTGAACGCAGGGAAACTGAATTTGGCTTCCGGGGAAGCCTTGGGCCACAAGGTCACCTGCTTCGCGTTTTGCCATTGCAGCATGATGCCGGTCACGTATTCGGGTCCGTATTTCATGGCATGCGTGAACTGGCTGTCGCGGCCATAGAATTGCACGCGGCCGATGGTCCCCACATAGTCGGTTTGCTCGAGCGCCGCCACCAGCTTCTCGCCGTCCGTGGAGCCGGCGCGCTTGACGGCTTGCACCAGAACATTCACCGCATCATGGGTGGTGTATGCGGTGTAGTTCGGCGCTTCGCCGAATCTTTTGATGTAGTCGTTTATGAAGGGTTGCGTCTTGGCAGTCAGGTTCGCACCGTCTGCCGCGACCGAAAAAGTGACGATGCCCGCAGCGGCGCCGTTGGTATCCTTCCAGAATGTGCCCGATGTGGCCTGCGAGGACATGCCGATCATTGGAATGGGCACTTGCTGCTGCGCCCATTGCACCGTCGGCTGAACGCCGGTATGGCTGATACCGGTGACGATGACATCCGGTTTCTCACCCTCGATCTTGTTGTACAGCGGGGTGAAGTCGCTGGTATCAGGCGAGAAGCGGATGTGGTCGAGCACCTTCACGCCAATTTTCGGAAGACACACGAGATATTCGGCATCGAGCGGCGTGGTCCACGCCGCGTCCTCGCTGAGCACGACCGCTGACTTGATTGAATACTTGCGCTGCAGCAGGTCTTTTACCGAATCGCAGATCGAATCGGCGATGAATGCCGAAGTCATGTATTCATGAAAGGTGTATTTGTTCTTGTCGTAATCCTCGTGGATGTGCCGGCTGATTTCGTTGCTGGCCGCGCCGCTGGTGATGAAAGGCACATGCGTGCGTGCCGCCCAGGGCTCCAGCGCCAGGGCAACCTCGCTGATGTAGGTACCGATGACCGCCACGACCTTGTCCTGGCTGACCGCGCGCTGAAAGGCGCGCACCGCGTCTGCGGCCGAGGAATGATCGTCGTACTGCATGATTTCAAGCTTGCGGCCGTCGACCCCGCCCGCGGCATTGATCGCATCCACCGCCAGGTGTGCACCGTTGACTATGCCGGTGCCGCCAATCGCCGATTCCTCGGCGATAACTCCGATCCGGATGGGCTCTTTTGTCTGCGCCTGGACACTTTCCGCCGCGGAACACGCAAGCGCAGCGGCGGCGATCAAAGCGAATCCACGCATCTGAATCTCCCTTTACATGATAGTGATGGACTCTTTGTGAGACCGAGCCGGCGGCCGGCCGAAGCATAACGTCATTGTATGCTGGATGTCTAAAGCAAGGCCGCAGCGGCGGGCGATGAGTTGGTCAAGTCCGGAAGTTCGCGGCCAACATCCTCATTGGCATGGAGATTTGACCGAAATTAACCAGTCGTTCATCCTCGGTCCGAAGGCGCGCCGCACTCGCTTTTGGATTGCGGGTTACGGATAGCCGCACGCGCTCTCATAACTTGTCCACGACTAAGGTCCGGTCATGCAAGCAAAAAAGCTCTCGAAGTCTCAGCCTTTGGCGTTCCAAGTGTCGCTGCGGGTCCGCCACCCCTCGATGGATCCTGCGTCTATATCACGAGAGCTTGGAATCGAGGCTGAGCACTCCTTCCGGGCGGGGGATCCGCGCCCGTCACGCAGTGGACTTGCGCCCGCATCGATTCACACCGAAACCTATTGGTTGGCGCCAATGATTCCAGCGTCGTGGCTCGGGGACATGTCAATTGCTGAACGCCCCGGCCTGGCCGCCGCGGATAAACATATGTATGCCGCCGTGACGACGAATCTCGGTTTGGCATTCTCGTTGTGCGCGTTGCGCTTTCGCACGATGCATGGTGCGCTGCTGCGTCAAATTCGGTCGGAGGGAGGTCAAGTGAGTTTGCTCGTTGCGCTGTCTGCGGCTGTGAGCAGCTTCAGCATCGCGCCTGAGGTCAGCCGGTTATTCAGTGATCTGGGGATCACAATCGAATTCGAAATGACGAACGATTGAGCGCCGGTGCCCCGGCAGGGAGCGCCAAGCATCGAAGACTGATTGCACCGAGATTTCATTGACATGACAAACCCTGGGTGCTCCGCCGAGACCGATTACCGGCGCTCCGCAGAAACTGCGCGGCAGGAACTGGCTGGGCGAACCGTTGCCAAACAAAACGACCAGCGGTGAACCCATCGCCGCCGCGACATGCGCGGGGCCGGTATCCACCGATATCATGCTGTGCGCAATCTCGCACAGTGCGAGCAGCCGGCACAGCGATAAATTCAGGGCAATCACGTCTTTGAGCTCGGTGATTTCGCGGATTTGACGCAGCAATGTCCGCTCTTGCGGCGACCCGCAGAGCACAATTTGCGCCTCGGGCAGGCTTTCATGAACGCGGCGGAGCAATGTGGACCATTTCGAGATAGGCCATGCTTTGGCATCGAATCGATCGCGCCGCCATGGATACTGCCGCATGCTGCGCCGGTTGCCCGGCTGCACCAGGACCAGCGGCCGCCCGGACCAACCCTGGGCTTTGATCCAGGCGTCGCATTCGACGCGGTCTGAATCCAGCACCTTGAGCCGCGGCGCAGGGTTGACCTCTTCCGAAGGATAGTGGGCAGCTTGCAGCGCGGAAGGGGTCTGTCTGCCGAAGCGCAGCAGGCCGTCGATGCGATGCTCGCTGTCCTCTTCCGGCAGGAATACGCAGCGCTCAGGGGCAACACCCGCGAGCATCAGCAGGCCTTTGATTCTGCCCAATCGCCGCGATACCGCAGTTTCGCATATGTAGATCGGAGACTTCCCGCTATGGCGCAACGCCCAGAGCACCCGCCACCAGGTAGGACCGAGCAGCAGCGGCGTATGGCGCCCGCCCAAGGACCAAATCTGCGCGATGTCAGCATGACCGCGATAGAGCTGCGTGGACCACGGGCCGGCGCCGACCAGCCAGCAGGGCATGCGATAGCGGCGGCGCAAAAGACTCAGCAGAGGGCTTAGCATCACCATGTCACCGACCCGGCCAAATCGAATGACAATTGGGCGTAGCGCGGGCGCCGATGCTGCGGCAGCGAACGTAACTTGCCCGGATTGGACGGCGATCGAATCGGCGATCCGGGATGCTTTAAAGGTTCGGATCATTACGTTAGCGGTACCTCATTTCAGCCCGCTATGAGAAATCTGTAAGAAATCTGCAAAGCCAGCACCAGATCGTTGCGGACCAAAGTACGCTGGCAGACCTTGTAAGTGCAAGAGGTATTTAACAGTGGTCGAGCAGGCGTTCCAATTCGACCTCGCACTGCCGAGCGTCGCGGAACCAAACGGTGTGCATCCCGAGCGCTTCCGCAGCTTGGATATTCGGCGCATGGTCGTCGACAAACACGGTCTCGGCAGGGGATAAATCATATCGGTGCAGCAAATACTCGAAGATCTCTCGTTCGGGTTTCATCATTTTAATCTCACCGGATATCACTATGCCGCGAAACGTATCCCAAAATCCGTGCTGCGCGCGCAAGTACGCAAATGTGCTCGACGCCATGTTCGACAAGCAGTAAAGGGGGACCTGCCGCTTTGCAAGGCGCTCCACCAGCGCCACCGTATCCGCCTTGGGCTGCAATGAACTTCGCACCGCCTCGAACAGCCCACTCAACTCCGCGAGCGGGCGGCCGGTTCGAGCCTTCAGTCGCTCCAGCACTTCGGATTCCGTGAGCGTGCCTCGGTCCATCTGCAGCCAATCCGGCT
>Ga0210394_10000188_pt1 | contig 148296 bp, 121 predicted proteins | sample IncBWC12MmetaG_FD_160121 | JGI IMG/M metagenome (GOLD analysis project Ga0210394, IMG submission 160121) | Forest soil microbial communities from Barre Woods Harvard Forest LTER site, Petersham, Massachusetts, United States - Inc-BW-C-12-M | ecosystem: Environmental > Terrestrial > Soil >... | reverse complement strand
CGCTTCTTTCAGACGGCTCCTCGCGGCAGCCGCCCTTGCGCTTTGCTAGCCCTTCGGTTCCATCAACCTGGGCAAAGGACTTTCACCTCCTAGCTATCGAACATGCTCGGCACACCCTGCTCCCGGCTGGCGTCTCGCCCGACGGTGGTTTCCGTGACTCCGGACGACAGGAACGTGAGTCACGCGAAATAGATTGTTACAGGCAACAGAACCGTCTCGCGTTCGATCCCACCGCCGGGCGAGGACGCCCGGCGGAAGCAGGCAGGGATGCCTGCTCTACAACGCACCCCGACGCCTGCGGCGCGCTAGAAGCCGAAGCTCAATCCCACCGAGCCGCTCAAAGCGGAGTCCCCGAGGACCGAATAGCTGGTGCCTATGATCCTCTTCGCGTCGAAGCGCAACCCGAGATTCGGACGAATCTGAAACGTCACGCCACCGGACACCTCGGGATCGACGAAGCGCTGGCTTAAACGCTGGACGCCGGTTGGGAGATCGAGACGGGTTTTGAAGTCCAGGTATCGCAGACCCCCGCCAACATATGGCTTCCAGCGGCTTCCGGTAAGGAAATGGTAGGAGATGTTGGCGTCGACCGGATAGAGCTTGTCTCGAAACGTGGAGTAGATCGCCTGCTGGTTCACAACGATGATGCTCGTTTCTTGAAGCGGTTGGCTTGTGACCGACAGCTCGGCGGACCAGTTCCTGTTGAACATATGACCGAACGCCGCTCCGTAGCTGGTTTCCAGGTTTGTGCCTGCCTCGGCCGAATGGCTGATCGCCAGGTCCGACACGAAGACCGAAACGGTATTCGAATGATTGGGCTGCTGGGCGAATGCCGTCGCCACGACGAACAACAGCGACGTTGCCACGATGATGGATTTCCGCATGGTTGACCTCCAAGTCGCCACACCTATACATGCTTTGACGGTGAGGCACCAGCGGGTTACGCACAATCATCAGTGACGCATCACACCCTCTCCACGATCATCGCCGCCGCCTCGCCGCCGCCGATGCAAATGGCCACCATGCCGCGTTTGAGGTTTTGCGTCTCAAGGGCGTGCAGCAGCGTGACCAGGATGCGCGCGCCGCTGGACCCGATCGGATGCCCGAGGGCCACGGCGCCGCCATAGACGTTCATCTTTTCGTGCGGGATGTGTGCGTCCTTCATCGCCGCCATGGCCACGACCGCGAAGGCCTCGTTGACCTCGAACAGGTCGATGTCGTCGACCGTCATCCCGGCGCGTTTCAGGACGATATCGATCGCTTTGGCCGGAGCGGTCGTGAACCATTCCGGCTCCTGCGCCGCCGTCGCCTGGGCGATGATGCGCGCCATGACCTTGCGGCCGTTCTTGGCCGCCCAATCGGCCGAGGTGACCACGAGGGCCGCCGCGCCGTCGTTGATCTTCGACGCGTTCGCGGCCGTCACCGTGCCGCCGTCCTTCTGAAAGGCCGGCTTGAGCGATCCCATCTTGTCGAGGGGCGCCGCGAACGGCTCCTCGTCGTCGACGACCATCGACGTCCCCTTCTTCGAAGGAACATCGACGACGGCGATCTCTTTTTTGAACTTGCCGCTGCGCACCGCATCCTGCGCGCGGCGGTACGACTCGAACGAGAAGGCGTCCTGCTCTTCGCGGGTGAAGTGATACTTCGCCGCGCAGAGCTCGGCGCAATTGCCCATGTGCTTGTCGCCATACGGATCCCAGAGACCGTCGTGGATCATGATGTCGACCAGTTTGCCGTTGCCCATGCGGTAGCCCGCGCGCGCCTGAGGCAGCGCGTACGGCGCGTTGGACATCGACTCCATGCCACCGGCAATGGCGACGTCGTACTCGCCGCAGCGGATGTCGTTGGCCGCGTACATCACCGCCTTGAGACCCGAGCCGCACACCTTGTTGATGGTCACGGCACCGGCGCTGACCGGGATGCCGGCGCCGATACCGGCCTGCCGCGCCGGCGCCTGACCGACGCCCGCCTGCAGCACGTTGCCCATGATCACCTGCTCGATCTGGTCGGCGGAGACGCCGGAGTTTTCGAGCGCGCAACGGATGGCGATCGCGCCGAGCTTCGGCGCGGCGATCGACGAGAGAGTTCCCTGGAACGAACCGATCGGCGTTCGGGACCCGCCGAGGATGACGATGTCTTTCATTCTGTCTCCATTGCTGTCGTGGTCAGTGGATTCGTAGATTAGTGGATTCGTGGATCAGATGTCAGTGATCTGCGGCTCCGGTTCGCTCTGAACCTGATCCACGAATCAACTAATCCACTCCGACCCCCGACACCCGACACCCGGGTCCACGATATGATCCGAACGCTTCACAGGAGCCCTTTATGTCGATTTCCGCCATCACGGACCGGCGCGTCCACATCCAGCCCAGCGAAGTCCACAGCGTTCTCTCGCGGCACATGCTCGCCGACGGCTACGACGTGGTCATGGACCTTACCAGGTCGAAAGGCTCCTGGCTCTTCGACGCGCGGCGCGGCCGCGCCGTCCTCGATTTCTTTACCAATTTCGCTTCCTGCCCGATCGGGTACAACCATCCCCGGCTCGACAACCCCGAGTTCCGCGACCGCATCGCTACCGCCGCCATCAACAAGCCCGCCAACTCCGACATCTACACGACCTACATGGCCGAGTTCGTCGAGACGTTCTCCCGGCTCGCGGTCCCCTCTTCCCTGAACAAGCACATGTTCTTCGTCGAAGGCGGCGCCCTCGGCATCGAGAACGCGGTGAAGACCGCCTTTGACTGGAAAGTCCGCAAGAACTTCCGCAAGGGCCTCACGTCCGAGCGCGGCACGCAGATCATGCACCTGCGCGAAGCCTTCCATGGCCGGACCGGCTACACGCTATCGCTCACGAACACCGCCGATCCGCGAAAGACGCAGTACTTTCCCAAGTTCGACTGGCCGCGCATCGACAACCCGAAACTGCGTTTCCCCACCGACAACGACGTGGAGCAGCGCGAACAGACCGCGCTCGATCAGGCGAAGCAATTCATCGCTGAGCGAAAAGACGACATCGCCGCCTTCATCATGGAACCGATCCAGGGCGAGGGGGGCGATAACCACTTCCGCCCGGAGTTCTTCCGCGCCGTGCGCCAGCTCTGCGACGAAAACGACATGCTCCTAATCCTCGACGAGGTCCAGTCCGGCGTCGGGCTGACCGGAAAGATGTGGGCGTTTCAACACTACGGCGTCGAGCCAGACATCATCTGCTTCGGAAAGAAGACGCAGGTCTGCGGATTCGCGGCCGGCCAGCGCCTCTTCGACATCGACGACAACGTGTTCGCCGTCAGCTCGCGCATCAACTCCACGTGGGGCGGCAACCTGACCGACATGGTCCGCTCGCAGCGCTACTTCGAGGTGATCGAGGAAGAGAGTCTGGTCGAAAACGCCGCCACCGTCGGCGCCTACTTCCTCACCGAGCTGCAACGCTTCGGCGAGGAGTTCCCGAACCTCGTTTCCAACGTCAGGGGACGCGGCCTGATGACGGCCTTCGACCTCCCGAGCGGCGACCTCCGCGACGCCGCGCTCAAAGCCTTCATGGCCAACGACGTGATGGTGCTCTCCTCCGGCCACCTCTCGGCGCGCTTCCGTCCGCCCCTGAACCTCTCGATTGATGAAGCAGCCGAGGGGATCCGGAGGATGGAGAAGGCGCTGCAGGAGCTGGCGTGATGTCGTCTCAATGACAGGGGTGTGGTTTCTGCGCCGCCGAACACGACGATGAACCGCGAGAAACTCACCCGCGGCGACTGGCTCCTCATCGCCGCGTGCGTCGCGGTCGCCGCCGCTTCGATCTTCGTCGTCGTCAACTGGTTCGGCGCCGCGTTCCCCGAGGCCTCGATCGAGTTCCGATACGACCGCGACTCGTCGCGACAGATCGCGGACCGGGTGCTCGCTGCGCAGCACATCGACACCAGGGGGATGAAACACAGCGCCACCTTCGACTCCGACGAGGAGGGGCGCATCTTCCTCGAGCGTTCCCTCGGCCTGAAGGCGACGAACGACATCCTCAAACGCGACGTCCGCCTCTGGGACTGGTCGCACCGCTGGTTCCGGCCGCTTCAGGAGGAAGAGCTCAACGTCAACGTCGCCCCGACCGGCGAGGTCATCGGATTCAGCGATCGCATCCCCGAGGACCGCGCCATCAACTCCCCGGACGTTGCCACGGCACGGCGAATCGCGGAGGGATTTCTCAAGAGCATCAATGCGCTGACCGACCTGCAGCTCGTCGCACAGAGCGAACGGCGGCTCCCGCATCGGATGCAGCGCATCTTCACCTGGGACGCGCACACGATCCATCCCGCCGGGGCGCCCTATCGCACCACCGTCACTGTCGACGGCGATCGAGTCAGCAGCTTCTCGCGCAACATCAAAGTTCCCGAGGAATGGAAGCGCTCGTATCACGAGCTGCGCTCGAAGAACCTTCTGGCCGGCAACGTCGACACCGTCTTTCTCATCATCACCATGGTCTGCATCGTGGCCGTCTTCGTGACACGCCTCATCCGCGGCGATCTGCAGCTCCGCCTGCTCCTGGGCATCGGCATCGCCGCCGTCGTCCTCGTCACCGGCACGGCCCTCAACTCGTACCCGAGCGCGCTGGCCGGCTACAACACCACCGACTCGTATCCGGCGTTCATGGCACGCTTCGCCTTTGGCTCGGTCCTCCAGGGGATCGGCGTGGCCATGATGCTCATCGTCATCGCCGGTGCCGGCGAGGTGATGTTCCGTGAGCGCCTGCCGGGCCAGCTCTCTGTCGCGCGCATCTGGAACCGGCGCGCGCTGACGTCGAAGCGGGTCTTCCTGGCCTTCATCATCGGCTACACGCTCGTGGCCTTCTTCCTCGGGTATCAGGTGGCGTTCTATCTGATCGCCGACAAGTTCGGGGCCTGGGCGCCGGCCGAGGTGCCGTACGACGACATGCTCAACACCGCCTTCCCCTGGATCGCGGTGCTCTTCGCCGGATTCTTTCCCGCGCTCAGCGAAGAGTTCATGGCCCGCGCCTTTTCCATCCCGTTCTTCGAGAAGGTCCTCCGCTCCCGCGTTGCCGCAATCGTGGCGGCGGGATTCATCTGGGGCTTCGGCCATGCCACTTACCCCAACCAGCCGTTCTACATCCGCGGCGTCGAGGTCGGCTGCGCCGGAGTGTTGATCGGATTCCTGATGATGCGTTTCGGCATCCTGCCGCTGCTCATCTGGCACTACACCGTCGACGCGCTCTACACGGCCATGCTGCTGCTGCGCTCCGGCAACCGCTATTACGTCGTCTCCGGAGGGCTGGCCAGCCTCGTCTTCGCCATCCCGATGCTGCTCTCGATCGTGTTCTACATCCGCAACAAAGGCTTCGTCCCGGATGAGGATCTTTCCAACGACAAGCTGCCGATCAAACCAGCGCCGGAACGCCGCGAAGAGACCGCTCCCCCACCGTGGACCTTCCCGTCGATGCCGGTCACGAGCCGCAAGCTCCTGGCCTGCGGCGTGGCCGTCGTCCTCGCAATCGGCGCCATCGCGCTTCATCTGCCGTCGATCAACGATGCCGTCGACTACCGCATCTCGAAGGAAGACGCCAAACGGATTGCCGCCACGCTCGGGCCCCCTCCCTCGGCGGCCATGCGCGCGATCGCCGCGCCCGTCGAAGGCTTCCGATCCTGGGACCGCGACTCCCCGCGCGAAGACGGCGGCACGCCAGGCGGTTTCGACGGGCTGGCCGTCGACTACCTCCTTCGCAACGGTATGTCGATGCAATCACTCGGCGACGTGATGCGGACGAAGATCCCCACGGCCACGTGGATGATCCGCTCCTTCGCGCCGCAGGTGAAGGACGAGTACTTCATCGAGGTCGATCCGCGCACGTCGCGGGTGGCCGGCTACCACAAGTATCAGGACGAGCGGCGTGCCGGTCCGCGGCTCGAACAGCCGGAGGCGCTGGCAATCGCGCAGGGCGCCTTCGCGCGTTATGGCGCGGATGCGACTGCGTTCGATCTGAAGGAAGCGCTCAACTTCCAGCAGCCGAACCGGCGGGACTGGCTCTTTCACTTTTCGGAGAAGAAGCCGCTCGTCGCCGACGCCTGGCGGCGCGTAAGCGTGCGCGTCGACGGAGCGGAGGTCACGCAGTTCACGACCACGATCAAGGTGCCGGACAGCGTCTACCGCGAGCCGACAACTCTTCTCAATGTCGTGCTCATCATCCTTCGCGCCCTCGGCGCGCTGGCCATCCTTTCGCTCATCGTGGCCGGATTCGTCGTGGCCCTGAGACGGCAGCGATTCCCCTGGCAGCGCGCGCTGCGCTGGACGCTGGGGCTGGCCATCATTCCGCTGATCGGCGTGGCGGCACGATGGGAGCTGACGCTCTTCGAATACAACACGTCGATCACCTGGCAAACCTTCATCAGCAATCAGGCCATCAACATCATCCGCTTCGTCGGCCTGCACCTCGGGATGATCTTCCTCGCCGTCGCAGCCCTCGCCGCGGCGTATCCTCAGGCGTTCCACCTCGGCCGCCGCGAATCGCGGGCACGCCTCGGCCGGTCGGCGGTCGTTGCCGCGCTAACCACGATCAGCATCGCGATCATCTTTCGGTTAGCCGAACGGATGATCTCCCTCCGCTTTCCATCACTCGCCTCGCCGCACGGCCTGAGCGCCCCCGAGGCGGTCGCGCTGCCGCTGCCCGGGCTGCTCGGCATCTTCTCGACCATCCTACTCACCCTCAGCCTCTCCGCCGTCTTCGGTCTCTTCCTCCTGGCTCTGCGCAGCTTCACGTCGAAGAGCTGGCTGCCGGCCACACTCGGGATGGCGATGGTCTTCCTCGCTTCGCTCGATTCCTCGGCCAACCTGCACCAGACGCCGATGATGCTCCTGACCGCGGCGGTGACCGCGCTGCTCGGGTTCGTCATCATTCGATACGTGCTCGGCGTGAACCTTCTCGCCTATCCCTTGACGATCGCGGTGACAGTGCTCCTCGGCAATGCTGCCGATCTGCTGCAGAACCACCGGCCCGATCTCCAGGCCAACGGCATCGCGGAGATCGTGGTGGCGGTGGGGTTGCTGGTGTGGGTAGCGTGGCCGAGCCTGGAAATCAATGAACCACAGAGACACAAAGAACACGGAGAAGCACCTCGGTGACCGTCTCCGTGAAATCCGCACTCGAGGCTCCGGCGTAGTAGAAGACATGCTCAACGACTACCACTTCGTCACGCGCTGGCGCGTCCGAGGAACGGTCAACGAAGTGATCGACATCCTCGGCGATGCCGAAGATCTCCCGCGCTGGTGGCCCTCGGTCTACATCGAGGTGAAAAAACGCGGTGATGTCGTCGAGCTGTTCACGAAGGGATGGCTGCCCTACACGCTGCGCTGGAGCTTCCGCACAACCGAGACCCGGCCGGACGGATTCGTCATCAAGGCCTTCGGCGATTTCGTCGGCCGAGGCGAGTGGCTCCTGGCGCAGGACGGCGATAACGTCGACATCGTCTACGACTGGCGCATCAGCGCCGAGAAACCGTTGCTGAAGCTCTTTTCGCCAATTCTAAAGCCCATCTTCGGCGCCAACCATCGCTGGGCCATGGCCCGCGGCGAAGAGAGCCTGAAGATCGAGCTGGCGCGGCGGCATGGTGAGCCGCATGGAGTGCCGCCGAAGGCGACGTTCCGGTAGAGGATAAACAAGTGAGGGCCTAAGCCTAAGCTCGGACTCGCAGGGATTTCGCACTCGGACGGCTCACTCTATCGCCTCCGCTTCCACCCGATCGCGGCCTCCCGACTTTGCGCGGTAGAGGGCAGCATCCGCGGCAGCCACGAGTGCCGGCGGCGTCAACGCGGTCGTTCCGGCGCCGCCCGATACGCCGAAGCTTGCGGTTACGACACCGCGCTCCAGGCCGTCGTGGCGGATGCCCGCTTCGCGAACCTTGGTTCGGAGCGTCTCGGCCTCGGCCTTCGCCGCCTCGAAGGCCACGCCGGGAAGAAGCCACGCGAACTCTTCGCCGCCGAAGCGCGCGGCGAGACCGCCGCGGAATTCGGTCTGCCCGGAGAGAAGCGTCGCAACGGCACGCAAGGCCTCGTCACCGTCCTGATGACCCTGGGAGTCGTTGAGCTTCTTGAAGTGATCGAGGTCGAGCAGCACGAGCGAAACCGGCGAGCCGTCCGCGCGTGCCACCGCACATGCCTCCTCCAGCGCCTCGTCGAAGCGGCGGCGGTTCGCCACGCCGGTCAGGCCGTCAACATACGACAGCGCCCGCAGGCGCTCGTTGGCGACCGCGAGCTGTCGGCTTGCCGCCTCGGCACGCTCCGTTTCCGCGCGCAGGCTGCTCGTACGCTCGGCCACGATCGACTCGAGCTCGGCATGGCGGGCATGCAACGCCGCCAGGCGCAGCCGCACGATTCCCCAAAGAGCGGACGCGAGCAGCGCCAGCGCGATGAGACGCGCCCACCACGTCTCGAACCACCGCGGAACGACGGTGAGCTCGAGCCGTGCCTCGCCGCTGCTCCGGACTCCATCCTCGTTCGCGGCCGTTACCCGGAAGGTGTATGGGCCCGGCGCGAGTTTCGTGTAAGTGGCGACGCGGTTCGATCCGGCGTCGACCCAGTTCCGGTCATACGGATCGAGCATGTAGCGAAACGTCACTCGCTCGGGAGCGCGCAGGCTCAGGGCCGTGTAGCGCAACTCGAGGCGTTGTGTGCCGGGAGGAACGCGCAGCAAGCCTTCGCTGACACGTGTACCGTCGATCAGGGCCTCCTCCACGTGCACGAGAGGCGGGACGTCATTGCGCAGGCGGGCGCTGGGATCGATCACGGCAATCCCGCGCGAAGTGGCCACCCAGATGCGTCCGTCCCTTGAGCACATCGCTCCGTGAAAGGCACCCTCGCATTCCGCGGAAGGCATCCCGTCGACCGTTCCATACACGGTGCCTGACAGATCAGCCTTCGCTCCTTGCATCGCCGCCATCACATGCTCGCGCCCGACTCGATAGACCCCGCGATTGCTCGTGAGCCAGAGGTCCGCGCCTGGACCTGGGTCGACGACCTCAAACACCACGTCGTCGTGCAATCCCGCGCGTCTGGTGAGCGATCGCACGGAGCCATTCGCGAGATCGAGACGCCCGAGGCCACCCCCGGAGGTTCCGATCCACACGCCTCCCCCCTCGGCATCCATCGTAAGGCTGAACACACGGTCGCTTTGGAGACCTCGGCCTACACCCGCCACAAGGCTGACGCGCGCTCCGTCGCCGCTCACGCGCCAGAGTCCGGCGCCATCCGTTCCGACGAGGAGGCTCCCATCGGGCAGCGCGAGAAGAGGTCGGAGCTGCCGATCATCGAACTCCTTGATGCGGACGGCCCGGCCGCCCCGTACAAGCGCGAGACCCGCGGACATGCTCACCCAAAGACCTCCGTCCACGGTCTCGACGAGTGCCCGCACGCGATCGTTCGGCAGACCAGCGCCGCGCGTGTCGATCCTTTCCACGAACTTTCCGTCTCGAAATCGAGCGACTCCACCGCCGTCGGTCCCCACCCACAAGCTGCCGTCGTGGCTCTCGATCAGTGCATAGACCGCGTCGTGCGGAAGTCCGTCAGCCTTCGTACGGCATCGCACCGGACCCGGAAGAACCTCGCAGAGTCCGCCGCCTTCCGTCCCAACCCATACGTGCCCGTTCCGAGCTTCGAGAATGGCGCGGATGGTGTCGACAGGCAGTCCCTCTTTCCGCGTGAACGAGAGGCATCGCGTGTCGCTCAACCTGACGAGCCCGCCCGTGGTCCCGACCCAGAGACTTCCTTCACGATCTTCGATCATGCCCCGGACGCCGGGGCTGGGCAGTCCCTCCGCCACTCCAATGACCTCGACGCTCTCCGCTCTCCAGCGCGCAAGCCCTCCGTCGGTTCCAATCCAGAGGCTTCCGTCGCGGTCGCGGCGCAGCGTGCGGATGAAATCGCTCGGCAGGCCGTCGTGCGTGGTCACGGTTCGCACAATGGCTCCCGCACGCCACGCGGCCAGACCGCCGCCGTCGGTTCCGATCCATAGCGTGCCATCCGGGTCGCGCAAAAGGGCGCGCGCGACGTCATTCGGAAGGCCCTCGCGCATCGTGATCCTCTGTTGCACTTTCCCGTCGCGCCAGCGCACCACTCCTCCACCGTGGGTGGCAACCCAAAGGCCGCCAGCGCCGTCATCCGCGATCGTCCAGATCCTGTCACTGGGCAGGCCGTCGCGAGTCGTGAAGCGGGTCACCGTTTCGCCGGCGATGCGAAGCAGACCACCTCCCGCGGTGGCGATGAAGAGCACTCCGTCGGGGGCGGCATGGAATTCCCGAATCCGATCCGATCCCAGCAACTCCGTGCGAAAGGCCTCGATCCGCCCGTTTCGCAAACGTGCCATCCCTCCGCCGTAGGTGCCGATCCACAGCGTGCCGTCCGGCGCCGCGTAAAGAGACGAGATGAACGGGACGCGGAGCGCGGGCGCGGTCTGGCGATCGCTGGTGACGAACCGCACGCCGTCGAAGCGTGCCAACCCCTCCTCGGTTCCCATCCACAGGTACCCGTCTGTCGTCTGGACGATGGCATTGATCGTGGTCTGCGGAAGGCCGGACTCATTCGTCCATACCGAGAGTCGCGCCTGCGTCAGCGCCCGTCCTGTGTCGAGCGCGAAGGCGCTGAACCCGAGGAAGAGCAGGGCGATCAGCACGAGAGCGAGGCGTCCGCGCGCGTCATCCGGGAGCGCATGACTGGCCTTTTTCGATCGTACACTGGAGCGCTGACGCATGAGTCCCACCACGGAGGCACGGGGAGCCCTTCGTGCCATCGTATTGTGAGCCCAGTCTACAGAGATCTCCCCCGTGAGGCGGTAGTCCTCCGTTACTCCTGTGTCTCAGTGGTTGATCGGGTTGTCACCCGGGCGGAAGCCCCATCCGCACTAGCTTAAACGCAACGCCTACGGCCAAACGCCGCGATAGCGGCGGCGGAAGGTAGCCAGGGGTGCGAGCGCTTTTTGCGAGCACCCCTGGTAACGAGGCCCCATGGTTTTTGTGCCGCGTCAGCGGCACTGGAGTCGAGTAGAGTCACACTCGTCCGATGACGTCCAGTGCCGCTGACGCGACACGACATGCATTGACATCGATGACCAGGGGCGCTCGCAAGCGCTCGCACCCCTGGCTACCGTCTTTTGGCCGCTATCGCGACATACACAGCAGGGAATCCCGAGAGGACGCCAGCGTAAGTTAGTGCATATGGGCGGAACCCGGCAACCTCAGTTCTTTGGCACCGGCAGCGCGTCATCGCGCTCCGGAGTCATCACGGGTACTGACCACTGCCCCTGCGACAGCTTCAGTTCTCCGACGAGTTTCCCGTTTTCGATGAACGAGATGCTCTTGTAGGGCCGTTTGGGGATCCACACGGCGAGGTAATTCTTCACGGTGTACGACGCCGTGCTCCGGGGATCGTGAAACCGGTAGCGAAACGTCAGTTGGTGATCTGTCTCGCTGATCTGTTCCACGTCGAAGACTTTGTTCATGTCGCCGGGGGCGGCCATGACGCGGCCGACGACGAGGATCTGTTCCGTCGCAAACATCTTCGCGCCGGGTGCAAACGGGCGCGTGCTGAAATTCGTCGGCGCGGGGTGAAACAACGCCTCATAGTGGGCAGGCGTCTGAATGAGGGCGTAGAGCACGCCCTGTTTTTTATCGTCCCAATTTACGAGAAAATTCTGGTAATCACTCACGCCGATCCGTCGATATGCGATCGCGTGATCCTCGGCCAGGGCAGGCCCCGTCATCAATGAAGAAACGCCCGTCAGGGCGACCACGGCCAGCAGCAACGGAATTGCGAGTCTGCTGCTCATCGTACTCATGCGGGTCATTCCAAGCTCTTAAAGGAAAACTGGCTATCGAACGCACCGCATTTGGCAGACTCCGTCGTCCCCTTGGGCAGGAAAATGGACACAACGGCTTGCTTGTATGGCTCGTCAAAGACGATCTTCAGCTCAGAGCCCGGCTGGCCGCCAAAGCGGACAATCAAGAATTCCGTGCCGCTTGTCCCCCCTCCGCAGATTCCTCCGAACCTGCCCCAACCGTCCGAGAACTCCGTCGATTTCTTTCTGCACTCGAGCTTCCCGTTGGCGTTGACAATGCTGCCGTGGCAGTTCGCCGCGTCCGCCAGCGTGGTCGTGCGCCACTGCCCATCCGCCATCTGGCAATTCGCCAGAAGTATGCCGTCGGCGACGTACTCGTTCTTGCAGCTTCGTTGATAATCTCCGGGCGGCAGCACCTGAGGCGACAACTTGACGGTCAGGCACTGTAGTTTCCCGTCCATATTCGCGATGTCACCGCGGCAGTTCTGCGGATTTGCCAGCGTGGTCATCCGCCATTGCGCATCCGGCGTCTTGCAGAGAGCCACAAGGTTCCCGTCGACGATGCTCGCTTCCCTGCAGCTCTCCTGGTAACTCCCGGGCGGTGGCGTCTGCGCCGTAGCCGGCAACGCGGTGATGAGGCTTACTGCAAAGCCGACGACGGCGATGGTGGAAGAGAGAAGAGACAATGTTTTCTGTCGCATGGGTTTCGGACTCCCTGATGTGAGCGTTCGTGACCGGGATTCCGTTCACGAGCCGCGATGAATTAGTCCAGATTCGCGTAACTGAATATGAGATTGTCGCTGAACGCATCGCAGGTAATCGCGTACGTCGACCCCTTTGGAAGGATTACGTGGATTTTCGACGGATAGCGCTTGTCCCATTCCATCTTCACCAGCGAGTCTGCCCGGCCCCACATCCGAAGCATCAGGTGTTCCGCGCCAATCTTCCCGTCGCACTCACCTCCGAAGGTGGCCATGCCTTCACCGGTCTCCGTGGTGTTCCCCGGCGGCTGACCGGCCACGCATTGGAGCCTGCCATTGACGTTCGCGATGTCGCCGCGGCAGCTCTGAGCGTTAGGGAGGTTTGTCACCCGCCATTCCCCATCCGACATGCGGCAATTGGCCAGCAGCGTGTCATTGTCGCCGACACTGGCATCCTTGCAGGTTTTCTGGTAGCTGCCTGGCGGCACAAACTGCGCCCCAGCCGGGAACGCGACCATAACCAGGCAGCCGAAAAGCACAAAAAGCACAAATCTCCCGAGCGGGATGCGCATGAAGAGTTCCTTTCACAACCGAGAATCACGTTCCACCGGCGAGGAACGATCTGCTTCGAATGGTACCAAGCTTACTCTTCGTCAGCAAGTGCTTCGCGGGCACGCCGCGTACCACTCCCTTTCGGGCCGTATCCGTCGTATCGTGTGGGGCGATGGCCTCGTTCGATGCTCTTCTCGCCTGGCTCGTGTCCGTTGTTGGCGTCGCTACGGGAGCCGCCTACATTCCGCAGGCGTTGCGGATCTGGAAGCGCGGGAGCTCGGACGACGTGTCGATCCTGACCTATCTGCTCTTCCTCGGAGGACAGATCGTCTACTTCGTGTACGGCGTCCGTATCCGCCAGTGGCCGCTGATCGTCGGCATGGCGGCGAACATCGTCGGGAGTCTGGCCGTGATCCTGAGCGCGCTTCGGTTTCGCACCGGAAAGCGCGGCCCGCAGAATCCGATTTAGTGCATCCGCCGGCCGACGATGAATTTCACGATGACCCGATCCGATGCCTGTCTGAGGTCGTATCCGATGCCGGCGTTGAACTCCCAATCAGGCGAGAGGTTCAGATCGATCGACGGAAAGATCTGATGGGATTGCTCCGCGGACGGATCGAAGTGCGACAGAGGACCGAATGCGCCGTAATACTCGATGCCCGCCGCCACCTTCGGCGTGACATCAAACTTCACGTTCATAGCGGGAGCGAGCTCGAATCCTCGTCCTGCGTTCGCGCCATGCAGTGATTTCTCGAGCGCGGGATTGAAGGCCACGTACCAACGGCCGAGGGTCTTGTCGATGATGGGACGGACCTCCCACGACCAGGTATCATCGGCATACCGCGCACGGACGTAACCGATCTCCGTCGACAGGCTGACGCCCACCGGCCACTTCCACTCCGGCGGGACACGGACCCGCGGCCGGATATGGTCACCGACGTAGCTCCAGCCCTGCCCCGAACCGGCCGTCGTGAAGACGTAGAACCCCGTCTCGAACCAGTCGTTGAAGCCGTGCGTCAGCTCCAGCGTCTCCCGCACCGCATGGTCCTCGCCCCGAGCGGTGACGTTGCTGTGTACCTCCACCATCGTCATGCCCGGCGCCACGGTTTCCGCACCGTAGACCTGGATCTCATAGTTGTCCTGCCCCCGTGCCGCGGCGGCGAGCAGAAGGAGAGCGGCAAGCCCAAGCCATCTCGTGCCTATCATTTCAAGATCGCAACGACTCAATCCTCTCTGTGCCGGTAGCCGGGCCTGCCGAGCGACAACGTTGATCTGTCTCCCCTGATCCGAGTTGTGGCTCGAAATGCAACACGCGCGCCGGTTACCCGCTGATGATGTTGTGCACTTCGATGAACTCCGGCGTACCGGGATCGACGCCCACCTCGGCGAGGATCGGCATCAGCGCGTCCCCGAAGCGCTCGAAGTTTTCGTGACCGTCCCAGATATCGGAGACACGCAGCTGATCGGACGGTCCAAAGCAGACGTGATAGAGCCGCCCCGGCGGTGAACCGGCGCCGGCCGCCTTCAGACGTTTGATCACCTCATCGTACTTCTCGGCTGACATCGACGCGGGAGTGAAGCGAACGACAAATGCCATGTTGATCCTCCTTCTTGTTACCGCGGATTACTGCGGATCATCCGCTTTTTCACCTCCGTCCGACAACTCGGTACGGCTCCGGTGGTCCGCTGGCGTTGAGCTTCCATCCTCATGGATCGAGCGGCACCAACGCGGGTATAGAATTAAGACATGCGAAAACTGATTTACGTCGCGCTGCTGGTCGTCGTTAGCTTTGGTTGCGAGCCGCAAATCAAGTATTTCAACGCGCAGCCATCCTCGGTGGCCTGTGGCGCGATCGTGACTCTGAACTGGGGAATCTCCGTCGGCGACGGCGAGATATCGGCCGATCAGCCGGTCGTGCCGTCGCTGAATCCCCCTCAGAAGGTGAACACCCAGGGATCGAGGACGGAGCAGGTCACCAAGACGACGACCTTCAAGCTGGCGCTGCCATACGGCGGGGAACAGACGGCGACGGTGACCGTGAACCCGGCATGTACCTGCGGCAATACGATCCTCACTTTCACGGGCACTTGCTTCTCGGCGAGTCAGGGACCGACATACACCACCCAGACGGTGCCCGCGAACCCCATCGCCGGCAATCTGATGACCCTGCTGAGCGACGCCGATTTCCCGATCCACGTTCAACACGCCAACGCGGACATCGCCATGAAGGCCGGCGGCGGGCCGTTCGGTGCGCTGCCCGCGGTCCCCACCACCGGCGACTACATGATCTACGTCCCGGGACAGGCAGGGATGATGGTGTGCGCGACCGCCACCGGCCCGCTCGGGGGAGGACAAGCGCCGGCGCCGGTGGTACACCTGACGGTGGTACCGACGTGTCCGCCGTGATGCTGGACTGGCCGTTTGTAAGCACAGAGTCCAGCGCGGTCATCCATGTAGAATTGCCGGCCACCGCCGCATGTGGTTCAACTCCTTCTCGTTTCTCTGGTTCCTCCCAACAGTCCTCATCGCTTACTACGCCATTCCGTCCTGGCGTGGCCGCAAGATCGCACTGCTGATCGCCAGCTATTTCTTTTACGCCTGCTGGAACCCGCCCTTCGTACTCCTTCTCGCGGCGTCGAGCCTGATCGACTACACGATCGGCAGATCGCTCGGGCGGATTGAAAGCCCAGGCAGGAGGAAGCTCCTCGTTGCCACGAGCTGTCTGGCGAACTTCGGCGTACTGGCGGCGCTCAAATACGCCGCATTCATTCTCGGCGGGTTCTATTCGGTCTCGCACGTCATCGGCGTCACCTCACTGCCGCCGATCCCCGTATGGATCGGCAGGATCGTGCTTCCGGTCGGGATCTCGTTCTACACCTTTCATGGCGTCAGCTACGTCCTCGACGTTTACCGCGGCCGCATCGCTCCGAAGAAGTCACTCATCGACTTCATGCTGTTCATCGCCTTTTTTCCGCAGCTCGTAGCCGGCCCGATCCTCCGCGCCGCGCAGTTCGTGCCGCAACTCGAGACCAGGCGCGAGAACGACCCTGTCGACTGGATGCGTGGCGGCTATCTCATCATCCTGGGACTGTTCCAGAAAGTAGCGCTCGCCGACAACATCGCGCCGCTGGCGAATCTTGTCTACAACGACCCTGGCTCGTTCAACACGCTGGAGTTATGGGTGGGCACGTACGCGTTCGCGTTTCAGATCTACTTCGACTTCGCCGGCTACTCGAACATCGCCATCGGGACGGCGCGTCTGCTGGGCTTCTCGATACCCGAGAACTTTCGCATGCCCTACATCGCCGTCGGATTTCGCGACTTCTGGCGCCGGTGGCACATCTCGCTCTCGACGTGGCTCCGCGACTATCTCTACATCCCGCTCGGCGGCAGCCGGCGGGGGACGCTGAGTACGATCCGGAACCTCTACATCGTGATGGGTCTTGGCGGGCTATGGCATGGCGCGAACTGGACATTCCTCGTATGGGGACTCCTGCACGGCACCTATCTCGCCGCCGAGCATCTGCTGCAGCCGGTATTGGAGCGCGTCCCGAGCGCGATCCGGCAGTCACGCATCGCCGGCATTGCCGCCTCGGTCGTGACGTTTCATCTCGTCTGCCTGGCCTGGGTCTTCTTCCGCGCGCGAAGCGTGAGCGCCGCAGGCTCGATGCTGGAACAGATGCTCCTGCCCAACACGCTGGTCATGAATTTCCACACGCCGATCATGATCTACCTGGCGATCGGCGCGGTGGCGGTGGCCATCGCACTTCTGGCCTCGGGCCGCGATCTGGCCAGGCACGTGCCGGCCTGGGCTTGGGGCGCAAGCGCCGCGATCATGCTGTTTCTAACGATGTTCACCTGGGGCGATGCCAACGAGTTCATCTACTTCCAGTTCTGAGCGCCTGTCCGTTGCTGTCGCCGTCGCGTCGTTTGCGTTCGTGCTGGGCGCTCTGACCATCTCGTACGAGCTTCTCGTACGCAAGTCCGAGGCGCGTTACGGCATGAGGCGCTCCAACGTCGTCTCGCCGCATTCGTCGTCGCCGAAGATCGACGCGTTGGTCAATGATCTTTCTGCCGGAGTGCACTACGCCGTCTACGCGCTGGGCACATCGCGGACGGAGGAGGGCATCCGCAGCGACGTGCTCGATCCGGATGTCGGACTGACGTACAACCTCGGCATGAGCGGGTCTTCGGCGCTCCGCGGTTTCGAGGTCCTCAATCTCCTCAACGAGCGGCCCTCGCTCATCATCGTCGGAGTCACGCCGATGGACTTCACGATCACGGGGATTCTACAAGGCGCGGTCGGTATTCGACTGGCGCGGGATTCGATTGCGTCGCTCCGAGGCACGGAGCGGGAAGAAGAGCGCGGCCCGGCCGCGGCCATGCGCACTCTGACCTACGCGACCTTGCACGGCGCGGCCCCACGCCGGAGGAGGAGTCTGGGCCAGTGGTTCGATCTGTTTCAAATGCACGGCGATGTGTTGAAGTTCATCAACAACGCCGACGCCGTAGCGAAACAGGAGAACCTCTGGATCCGCGGTTTCCTCGGCGTGCCGCGCGTGGCTACGCCTGAGCATTTTCGCGAGTTGCTACCGACCTACATACCGGGCGAATACATCCTCGAACGCGGGCCGCTGTACGCGCAACTGCAGCAGGCCGTGGCATGGCAGCGCAGCCGAGGCACCGCGGTCGTATTCGTTCGAATACCGCTCGCGCCCGTTCCGCGTGAGATCGAAGATGCCACCGGCTTCGATCGCGACATACGACAGGTGGCCGCTCGCTGCGGTGTGCGATATATCGACGGCCGGGCCCTCGTGGGTGACGGGTTCATCAACGACCGCCGCAATTTTACCGATGGTGGTCATCTGAACGTCTCCGGTGCCACCGCATTTTCGCGCGCCCTCGGCGCCGCTCTGCGTTCGCCGAAGGAAGCACCAGCCAAACCCTGACGACGATTCGTCATTCGTTGCGGATCGAATCGCCGATGACTCGCAGCCGCTTGCGGGCGGCATCGAGCCTGGCGATCTCACGTTCGACCTCTTTGTCGGACTCCGCCACTCCCCAGCCAGCTTAACTGACTGGGGAGTGGTGTCACTCTTCCACTCAGTGGTGCTGCGTCTGGTCGAGGAAGGTCTCCCAGTCCTTCTGCAGCTTGGCGTGCGACTTCTGCTCGAGATAGACCATGTGCCCAGACCAGTAACGCTCGTAGCTGATGTTCGCTCGATACGCGGCGGGAAGCATGAGCTCGTGCATCGTGTATTCGGCCTGGTAGTACGGTGTCGCGAGATCGTAGTAGCCCTCCATCACCAAAACCTTCAGGAACGGATCGCCGACGATGGCCGCGCGCAGCGGCGTGATCTCTTCCTGGAAACCCTGCGCCCCGCCGGGAGCGGGCGTCGCGCCGGACGACCTCCACATGAACATGCCCGACTGCTGCGCCGAAACGTAATACGGTGTGTCCGTCTTGTAGTCGAGCTCCGTCCGCATGTAGTTGTTGAAGGCCATTGTGAAAGGGCCCGTGGTCGCGGTCGAAGCCGGGTCGCTGCCGCCACCACCGCCGCCGCCGCGGCCACCCGGGAAGCCCGGCTCGGGAAGCTTGTACCGTCCATCGAGACGGCCTACGCGCAACCCCTGATCGAGCAGCAGGTAGTGGTCGAACGTGCCGACGTCGATGCGCAGGTTGAATTCGTCGACGATCTCCTTCGAGAGGCCGGTGTACTGCGACAGCCGCTCGACGACAGCCCGATGTTCCTGCTCGCTCATCGAATCGCCACGGGAGAGGGCGGCGGCGTAGTCCGTAATGGCCCATTGCTCCGCCTTCTGCAGTGGTGGACAGGGCGCGTCCGGATTCCCCTGACAGCCGTCGATCGCTTTCTGTAGATCGGGAGAGAGCTTGTGATGGTAGTAGGCGATGGCCATGAACGTCGGAACGTTCCATGGATAGGCCGTGTCATTCGTGGGCGAGAAGGAGAGCGTCTGGAAGTTGAGCGCCATCGAGAGCAGGCCGATCCCGTTGAAGACGATGCCGCGGCCGGCCAGATAACCCGCCACACCCGCCGAACGAGTCGTTCCGTAGCTCTCACCGAACAGGTAGAGCGGCGAGCTCCAGCGCTCGTTTCGCGAGATATACATGCGAATGAATTCGCCGAACGCCTCGATATCACCCTCGGGGTTCTCGAACTTGCGCGCCGCGGCGGCGTCGGCCGGCCGGCTCCAACCCGTGCCGATGGCGTCGACCATCACGATGTCGGTCCGGTCGAGCGGCGTGTACGGATTGTCGTGGAGACGGAACGGAGGCTGCGGCATCGCGCCATCGGGTTGCATCACGACCGTGCGCGGGCCAAGCGCTCCGATGTGCAGCCAGAGCGAGGCCGATCCCGGTCCGCCGTTGTACGCGAACGTCAGCGGGCGCTTCGCCGCCTCGCTTCCGTCGACCGTGTAGGCGACATAGAACATGAGCGCTTCTGTCTTGCCCTCACCATTCTTGATGGGCATACGGCCGGCCGTGGCGGTGTACCGAATGGCATGACCGTTCACGGTGACCTCGTGGTGGGTCACGTTCGGCGCGCTCTCGTGCATGTCGAAGTGAAAATTCGTATTCGTCGCCCCACCGGGGCCGCCCTGTTGGGCCTGCTCCGGTTCGGATCGCGCAGGCTGCTGTCGCTCCGGCTCCGGCTCCCGCGCGTGAGGCGCCTCAGGCTCGGCCTTTTCCGGTGCGGTTGCTGCTTTCGATGGCGGTGTCTCCGTCGACCTGCGTTGGGCAGAGCGCGGTTGATCCGTCGATTGCTGCGCAACTGCCGGAAGGGCCAGGGCGCCGACGAGAAGCGGAGAAACGAGAATCGCGAACGTTTTCATCATCACCTCATATCGCTCGAACCATGAACGTCGTGCTGGTCTCCAGCGGCGCAAAAAATATCACATGGTTTCGGAACCGCATCCGCATGCGCGGCCGAGATGCCAGGATTGCGTTGGAAACGGAGGCGGAGTCAGGAAGGTGGAGCCGGCCGCGAGAAGGGCGTCCCGCCAGCACTGTCGTCAGAGCTTGGCATAAGCCTCTCTTTATCAGAGGCTTACACGTGCGCAAATCTGGTATTGCCTTCGCAATAATCAGGGGCAAGGAGGTTCACCATGACATCCTCAGGAAAAAGCAAGCTTCTGGCAGGAATGCTCACTGCTGCCCTGCTCCTACCGGCCACAACCGCATTGGGAAATGACTGGTCCAAGCCGCAGAGCAGAACCAAGGGCGAGGTAATCGGCGCAGCCACAGGCGCTGTGGTCGGTGGCCCGCCGGGAGCAGTCGTCGGCGCCATGGTCGGCAATGGCGTGCAGTACGCAAGGCGCCAATACGCGCTGCGCCATTACCCCCATCATCGAAGGTACTGACCGTTCGTCCTGGTCAGCGCGCACGCGAGGGGCGAGAGCTCGCCCCTCGCCATGATTCGACGCCGCCGTACGTGTCCGGTTAGAACGGTCCGGATCACAGCGTACATGGGCAGAATCACAGTGTGCACGGTCCCAATCACAGCGTACACGGGCAGAATCACAGCGTGAACGGTCCCAATCACAGCGTACACGGGCAGAATCACAGCGTGAACGGTCCCAATCACAGCGTGAGCGGGGCGAATCACGGCGTGAGCGGGGCAAATCACGGCGTGAGCGGGGCGAATCACAGCGTGAGCGGTCCGAATCACAACGTGAACGGCCCGAATCACAACGTGAGCGGGGCGAATCACAGCGTGAGCGGTCCGAATCACAACGTGAACGGGGCGAATCGCAACGTGAACGGTCCGAATCACAACGTGAACGGGGCGAATCGCAGCGTAGACGGGCAAATCACAGTGTACACGGGGGCGGGTCACAGCGCGCCATGAGTTGCCAGGCTGACCGTGACCGAAACGATCGTGCCGCGCGGCGCGCCGCGGAAACCCTGTTCGCACGCAGGCCCCTCGCTCGGTGGGAGAACCTCGGACGCAAACTGTCCCGTGGGCAGCCTCAGGGTGCAAAAACACCGTCGTGTAACAGACGCGCAAGGAGAAAATCGGCGCCGCGGTTGTTCACGTGAGCACGGTCGGCGAAGTTGTCCGGTGACCCGCCGGCAGCGATGTAGTTCCGAACGCGCAGGGCCGGATCGACGCGTTGCGCGCGCTGATCGATGGTGCGGATGAAGTCATCGAGGTTCACGGTATTCATCGGGTCCAGGTATGGCGCAAGGACCAGCCGCACCTCGATACCGCGCTCATGCAGCAGCCGCACCGTCCGCTCGAAGGCATCGAGATTCGATGCAGAGACTCGCAACAGCCGCGGCGGCATCGAAGCCGGCCGGAGGAGCTCCGGCGGAATGGTGTTTTGCGCGTTCCATCCCTGATCGGAGCGGTGCAGGTAATACAGCGACCGGAGAAACATCTCACTGTCGTAAGCAAGGAGCCGGAAAACGCGGCCCGTCTTCGCCGCCAGGGGATGTTGTTCAGCATAGAGCGCGCGCATGCGCGGGGAGATATTCGCGTAGGTGCGGAGCTCCGATACGAGGCTCATCGGCGCAGTCGTGTTCGTCACTTCCAGAACGACGATGCGTGGCGGACGGTTGCGGTCGAGGTAGTCGCGCAGCACTTGCTCGGCGATCCGGGACGAGAGCGCGTTGTAGGAAAGGTTCAGCGTTTCCTGCCCGGTGAGCTCCCGGATACGCGGTGCATAGAAACTGTCGACACCGCGCGAGTCGCCGACAATCAGGATCGCAGCGCGTTCATTGCCGCCGTAGACACGCGAGAAACGGAATTGGCTGCGCCTTAGAAGCGAGCTCAGGGCTACGTCGCCAGCGCGGTCGCCGGCCAGCACGATCGCAACCAGCACCAGAAGCCACACCGCTGTTCGCCGGACGTCCCTCATCAGAATTGAAAATAGATGAAGCTGTTGCCGGAGAAGGTTCCGAAAAGAAGCACCGCCCAGAGACAGGCCGCGGCAAACGCAAGGCGCATGGCGGGCGAGACGGACGGAGCATGCGCGGACACCGCGACGGCATCATCTGCCGCCGGCGCAAGGATCGGTCGCCGGCGCTTCGGCAGGAAGCTGATGAGCTCGAACAGCATCAGCATGGCGATCAAAGCCGCGCATTTGAAGACGAGAACTTTCTGGTCGACCGACGCCAGGCTCATGTCCCGCATCTCACCGATGTGCCGCAGGATCTGCCATGCCTGGCGGAACGACCCCGCGCGGAAGAAGACCCAACTCAAGCACGTAAGGTGGAAGACGAGCACGATCAGCAGGGCGTCGGAAACGAGTGTCGGAATTCTGAGCAGCCGCCGGGTGCGCTCGTACAGAGGTCCGATGACCCGCTGCACCGTCAGATAGGTTCCGTGCAGGGCACCCCAAGCCACGAACGTCCAGTTTGCGCCATGCCACAACCCGCCGAGAAGCATCGTCAGCATGAGGTTGCGGTACGTGAACAGCGTGCTGCCGCGGTTGCCGCCGAGCGGGATGTAGAGGTAGTCGCGGAGCCAGCTCGACAGCGAGATATGCCAGCGAGTCCAGAACTCGCTGAAACTGCGCGAGAAGTATGGCCGGTCGAAGTTGATTCCGAAGTCGAACCCGAAGATCCGCGCCAGCCCGATGGCGATGCTCGAGTAACCGGAAAAATCGCAGTAGATTTGAAACGCATAGAAATAGACACCGAGCAAAAGCGACAGCGCGGAGTGCTCCAGTGGACTTCCGAAGCGCACATCGACCAGGGGCGCCAACGAGTCGGCGATCACGACCTTGCGCACGTAGCCGGACAACATCATCGTCAGGCCCGATAGAGTTCGCTCGTAGCTGAATCGGTGGTCATACCGCATCTGCGGGAGCATGCGTGAGGCCCGCACGATCGGGCCGGCTACGAGCTCCGGAAAGAAGACGACGAAGGTGGTGAACTTCAAAAGATCGCGTTCCGCCGGCTCCGTTCGGCGGTAGACGTCGACCGTGTAACTCATCGTCTTGAACACATAGAACGAAATGCCGACCGGCAGCACGATCTGGAGTGCGTCGTACGTCACGTGCAGACCGAGGGCCGTGCTCATCTCGGCCGCCGAGGCCGCGAAGAAGTTGAAGTACTTGAAGAAGCCCAGCAGCCCGAGATTGACGGCGATGCTGATCACGATCAGACGGTGCCGCAGTCGATCGTCGCGCTCGTTCTCAAGGAGGATACCGATCGAGTAGTCGACCAAGGCCGAGAAAATGAGCAGAAAAACGAACCGCCAGTCCCACCATGCGTAAAAAACGATGCTGCCGATGAGCATCACCCACAAGCGAACGCGGCCGGACGTCGCCCAATAGCACGCGGCGAAAACCGGAAGAAAAAGCAGGAACGCGAAGCTGTTGAAGAGCATGGCCCGGTTTCGCGACTCCCAAGGATAGCAGCCTCCGTCGAGCGGACCGCGCATGCCACAAAGCGGTTTACCGTGTGCGTTCTTTTCGGGATGCCTTGAAGACGACCAGGTGCGCTGGCGCGCCGGCGCCCTCCCTTACCCCCGCTTGTCGGAGGTTCCGGAAACGCGCGTTCCACATGCAGCCCCGCGCTCTGCGCAGCGCTCGTCGCGGCGCTGCACTGGATTGCTTAACGCGCCACCGGAACGCAGCTCTACTGAGGCCTGGCCGCTCTGCGACGTGGTGGCACCGGGGGCAGCTTCTGATAGACGAATGCGTCGGCCAACATCGCCGACGCTCCCCCGGGGATCTGAACGCTCACGGTCGATGAGCTCGGCGTACCGGCAGGAACGACGGCGGTGAGAACGTTCGGCGTCAGGACGGTCACGCTCGTCGCCGCGGCGTTGCCGAAGGTGACGGTGGTCCCCGCCACAAAGCCGGCGCCGGAGATGACGACGGGAGTGCCGCCCGCCGCGCTGCCCGATCCGGGTGAGACCGCGGTCACGATCGGGCTCAGCGCGCCCCCCTGCGTGACGGTGAGGGTAATCGGTCCAAAGTCGCCCGAGTAGAAGTTCCAGATGAGAAAGTGGATGGTCGTTCCGGCCGTCAGGACCGCGGTGGTTTTCCGTCCCGTCGAGCAGTCGGAGGGGACGACGTCGATCGACTGTCCCGACAGGGCCGGATTCTGGTAGCAGAATCCGCTGGCCGTGTAAGGCCCGCACGCCGCTCCGGTATAACCGACCATCGTGGCGCTGGCCTTCGAGCCGCAAAGAGAGAAGTCGTAGCTTCCGCTGACCGCGGGGGTGAAGCTCAACCAGACCGTCCGTTGAAGTCCGAAGGGGACGCAGGGCAGTCCGTTCACCGGGTCGGAGACCTGCCTCGATGCAACCTCGGTGTTGACGGTGACGCTCCAGGGAAACGGTCCGCCCCCCGGAATCACGATCGGCGTGGCGCAGGAATCGCCCACATCCATCACGTCGATCTCGACGGAAGATGCTCCGATGGCCCCGTTTGAATCGATGGCCCGCAGCGTCACCGGGAACCGCCCGGATCGGTCGAACGTATGCGAGGCCGGCGTACCGTTGGCCGCGGGAATGACGTCCCAGGTATCAGGGAAGATCCACGAGAGCGAAAGAGGATCGGAGTCCGGATCGGTCGCCGATCCATTGAACGCCAGCGTGGTCCCGCGTTGAATCTGCATCGAGGCCGGGGAGTTGATAGTCGTGACCGGCCGATGGTTCGTCACGCCGGTGATCGTCAACTCCCACATTCCGCGGCCGTGTGTGGCCGCGCGCAACGCCGAGCCGTCGTCGAGCGCCTTCAGATCATCGACGCCGACCGCGGGGAGACCGGTCCCGAAACGCGACCACGACCCTCCCCCGTCCGTCGAGCGATAGACGCCGACGTCGGTCCCGCAATAGATGGTGCTCGAGTCGGTCGGATCGACGAGGATCGTCTGCGCGGAGAATGCGGGAAGACCGTTGCTCGCGGCCGTCCACGAACTCCCGCCGTCGGTGGTTGTGTATACCGGCGGCAACAACATACCCGCGGTGGTCAGCCAGGCGCGATTCGAATCGAGCGGATCGATGGCGATGCTGGTGACGGCTTTCACGGGAAGACCGTTCACGGACATCCTCCATGTCGCTCCACCGTCGGTGGTCCGGAAGACCCCGCCGGCGTTGCTCAGCGACACGAGAATGATTTTCGGATTGGACCTGGAGACGGCGATGGCGGCAATGGTGCGGTCGGTACGCCAGGTTGATCCATCGACGGTTGTCGTCGGCAGCGGAATCCACGATTCCCCGCTGTCAGCCGATTTCCAGAGCCGGTAGGAGGGCGTATAGATAATCGCCGGATTCGACGGGTCGTTGGCAACGAGCGTACGGAAGGGAATGCCCTCGCCGGGCTGGAAGAGCGGAGTCGTGGTGCGGAAACTGGGGGCGGCCACGCCTGCCTCGACCGTGCGCAGCAGGTTCTCGTTCTGCGTCGAAACGTAGACGACCGAGGGGGCGGCCGGGTTGACCAGACAACCGATGCCGTCGCTCCCGACGATGGAGTCCCAGGACGTGCCGCCGGCGTCAGGGCGCCGGATGGTGCCGTTGTCCTGCAACCCTCCGAAGATGCGGTTCGCGCTCGTCGGATCATTCGCGACGAAATAGAACTGCCGCGTCACCAGGCCGTCGTTCCGCGGCGCCACGTGCACCGCGTTGTCGGCGGAGGTCCAGATCCCGCCGTCGTTGGCGATGTAGAGGAGCCCTGCCGCGTCGTAGCGCATGTCGTGCGCATCACTGTGAACCGTGGTACCGCTGAACGCCGGCGTCGCCCACGTCTGACCGCCATCGGTCGTTCGGGCGTAGCGGACTCCGCCCGTCAGAACCGTGTTCGGATCCGAGGGATGGACGACGATCGTGTTGTCGTATCCGGCCTGCGGCGAGAGGAAGTTGTTGACGGGCGAGTTCTGGGCAAGAGACGTGTCGGCCCATGAAGTGCCGCCGTTCGTGGTCTTGTAGACATGACAGATTTCGACGCCTGTGGTGGTGTCGAGGGTCGACAGAGAAGCGTAGAGGGTCTGCGGGCTCGAAAGGGCGACAGCCAGAGAAATGCGGCTCAGACGGTCTTGCATCGTCGACACGGGAAGTCCCGTGGCCGCCGCCACGAACGTCTTGCCGCCGTCTGTCGACTTGAGGACTGTCGGTGAGCTGAACACAAGAGGCGTCGAGCTCGTGCAGCCTGCCTTGGTGCAATTGGCGCCGTCCCAGGTCGCTGCATAGATCACCAGCGGGTTCGAAGGATCGCGGACGAGATCGGCTACTTCGCCGTAGATCGGAGCCGAGATCACCTGGGTCCAGGGACCGGCGATGCCGTTCGTCGACCGATACGCTCCGGCGTTCGTGCCGACGACGAGCTCCAGCGGATTTGTTGGATGAACGGTGATTCGATGAAAGCCGGTGGCGAGGACTGATGGCGGAAGCGTCCACGAGACACCGCCGTCACTCGACGACAGGATGCCGATGCCGGGGATCCGATCGCCGTTCGGTCCCGCCTCTCCCGTACCGAGGTAGATGACAGACGGTGACGAGGGAGCGAGGGCGACCGCCCCGACGGCGAGGTCGGGAATCGTATCCGTCAGCGCTGTCCAGTTCTGACCGCCGTTGGTCGTCTTCCATGCACCGCCGCCTGCCGAGCCAACGATCGCGGCTCCCGGGACGGTCGGATCGGTGGCAACCGAGAGGATGCGCCCCGCGCCGTTGGTCGGCCCGAGACTGACCCAGGCACTGCCGGGGATGGCGTCCGGTCTGATTCTCCCGAGCGCGTGGATGTCGTGCTCCAATTGGTCATGCACGTCTCGTGTTCGACGCAGCAGCAGTTCCGGATCGATCTTCCCGTTGTCCCCGTGGCGCATGAGGTAGTCGAGCGTGCGCCCTTCGAGATCCTCGGGTTCCTCGACCGGCGGCGGATTGTCGACCGCCTCAGCGTTTACCGTGGAGTGGACGGAGGAGACTGCCGGCGAGGACGTCGCCGGCTTTGGAGTCGCGCCAAACACGGCATCGCCGATCAAGAGAAGGAACGCGAATCGCGAGACGGAGGTGCTGACGTTCATCGGTGGAGCCCATTATCACCCCGCCGTCGCCGGCTCGAGCTCGGCGGCCACGGTCTCTTCGGGCGCGTCCAGACGTTTGTGGGTTCGTGCCACCAGAACGTAGATCGACGGGACGACGAACAGCGTGAAGCAGGTGCCGATGATCATTCCGCTGACGAGCATGATGCCGATGCTGTTGCGGGCGCCGGCGCCGGGGCCGCGCGCGAATATGAGCGGAAGGTGGCCCATGACGGTGGCGGCCGTGGTCATCAGGATGGGGCGCAGGCGGGTACCGGCGGCCTCGATGACGGCGGCGAGTTTGTCTTTGCCGGTCTCCTGCAGGTGGTTGGCGAATTGAACGATGAGAATCCCGTTCCTCGACACCAGCCCGACCAGCGTGATCAGTCCCACCTGACTGTAGATGTTCATCGAGGTGAGTCCGAGGAAGGAGAAGAGCAGCGAGCCGGAGAGGGCCAGCGGCACGGAGCCGACCAGGATGATGAAGGGATCGCGGAAGCTTTCGAACTGCGCGGCCAGCACGAGGTAGATCAGAATGGCCGAGAGCAGGAAGACGCCGAGGAACTTCGTTCCCTCGGTGCGCAACTGGCGCGACTCGCCGGCGTAGTCCACGGTGAATCCGCGCGGCAGGATCTTCTGTGCTTCGTCTTCGAGATAGCGCAGCGCCGAGTCGAGCGAGACGCCGGGCGGGATCGCTCCCTGGATGCGCACGGCGTTGAGCTGCTGGAAGCGCTTCAGATCGCGCGGCTCCACGGACGTCTGCAGGGTGGCGAACGTCGACAGCGGAACCAGCTTGCCGTTCGCGCCGGTGATGTACATCTGTGTGAGCTGCTCGGGCGTGAGCCGCTCGCTGCGCTTGACCTGCGGAATCACTTTGTAGCTGCGGCCCTGGATGCTGAAGCGGTTGACGTAGTTGCCGCCGAGGAGGACCGAGAGATCCCGTCCGGCCTGGGTCAGGTCAACGCCTTCGGATCGAAGCTTGTCGCGGTCGAAAACGACACGGGCCTGGGGTTGGTCGAATTTCAGGTCGGTGTCGGCAAACATGAACTTACCGCTGGTGAAGGCTTTCTGCACGAGCTGGTTCGCGAACTCGGCCAACCGGGCCGGCTCCGCGGTGGAGACGATGGCGAAGTCCACCGGAAATCCCTGGTTCCCCGGCAGCGACGGCGGCACGAGCTCGATGGCGCGAATGCCGGGGATCTGCGACGTGGCCGCCGACGCTTCCAGCACCAGTTGGGACGTGTCCTTCTTTCGCTCGTTGTACGGCTTCGCCACCATGCCGCTGAAGCCGCCGGTGGGAGTGATGACCTCGAAGGTGGAATCGGTCTCGGGGAAGGAACGGTAGATCTTGTCGATCTGCGTGGCGAAGAGCTTGGTCTGTTCGATCGTCGAGTTCGCCGCAGCCTGAATGATGCCGAAAATGAAGCTCTGGTCCTCGACCGGCGCCAGCTCTTTCTGGGAGAACATATAGAAAGGAAAGATCAGCGCGACGACGATGACCCATAGCGTCAGCACCACCGGCCGGTAGTTGAGCGTTCCGGCAAGCGTGCGGGTGTAGCGTTCGCGGAGAGCGTCGAAGCGGGCATTGATCCATCCGGCGAAGCCGCGTTCGGTGTCGCCGGCGCGCAGCAGCTTCGATCCCATCATCGGCGAGAGCGTCAGCGCCACAAAGCCGGAGATGAGCACCGCGCCGGCGAGCGTGAACGCAAACTCGCGGAAGAGCGATCCGGTCAGGCCGCCTTGCAGGGCCACCGGGGTGTAGACCGCGGCTAGGGTGATGGTCATGGCGATGATCGGCGCGACCAGCTCCCGCGCCGCGTCGGTGGCCGCCTGCATCGGCGTCTTGCCCATGTGCAGATGACGCTCGATGTTTTCCACCATGACGATGGCGTCGTCGACCACCAGTCCGACCGATAACACGATGGCCAGCAGCGTGAGCAGGTTGATGGTGAAGCCGAAGGTCAACATCAGCATCACCGCGCCGATGAGGGAGATCGGTATGGCGACGACGGGGATGATCACGCCGCGCAGCGAGCCGAGGAAGAGGAAGATGACGAGGATGACGATGAGCAACGTCTCGCCCAGCGTCTTGAGAACCTCGTCGATGGCCTCCTGGATATAGGCCGAGGAATCGTAGGGAACACCCGCCTTCATCCCGGCTGGCAACTGTGCCTGGATCTCCGGCAGGGCCTCGCGCACGTGCTTCATCACATCGAGCGTGTTGGCGGTGGGCAGGACAAAGATCCCGATGAAGACGGCGGTCTCGCCGTTGAAGCTGACTTCCTGATCGTAGGTTTCCGCGCCGAGGACAACGTCGGCGAAATCGCCGAGCCGGACCACGCTGCCGTTCTGTTGTTTGACGACGATCTGCTTGAATTCCTCGACGGTCTGCAGGTTGGTGTTGGCCACGAGGTTGACCGAGGTCATCGATCCCTTCGTGGCCCCGAGCGCGGAGAGATAGTTGTTCGCCGCCAGGGCGTCGTTCGCCATCGACGGAGAGATGCCGAGAGCGGCCATCTTGTCCGGCTTGAGCCAGACGCGCATGGCGAAGGTGCGGTCGCCGAAGATGTCGGCCCGTTGCACGCCGCTGATGGCGCTCAACTTCGGCTGGACGACCCGGGTGAGGTAGTCGGTGATCTGGTTCTGATCGAGCTCGCGGGATGAGAAGCCGAGATAACCGGCCGCGAACTGACTGTCAGTGGTCTGCAGGTCGATGATCGGCGCCTCCGCTTCGGGCGGAAGCTGATTACGGACCTGGGCGACCTTGGACTGGATCTGCGTGAGGGCGGCGTTGGTGTCGTAGTTCAGCTTCAGATGGACGGTGATGGTGCTGACGCCCTGGGCGCTGGAGGATTCGAGGAAGTCGATCCCGTCGGCGCCGGCGATCACGCGCTCAAGGGGGGCGGTGATGAATCCGCGCACCAGGTCGGCATTCGCGCCGACGTAGGCCGTCGACACCACGACGTTGGCCATGTCGCTGCGCGGAAACTGGCGAACGCTGAGCGAGCGGATGGCCTGCAAACCGGCGATGAGGATCACCAGATTGACCACCACCGCCAGCACGGGCCGGCGGACGAAGAGATCGGTGAGTTTCATCAGCTATCTTCCGGACGCGGGCTGGGGTTGTTGCCTGGTTGAACCTTGTTGTTGACGATCACGGCCGCTCCCGGGCGCAGCTTGAATACGCCCGAGGTGACCACTTCTTCACCCGGCTTGACGCCGGTCAGCACCGCCACCTGATCGCCGCGCGCATCACCGAGCTTCACGAATTGCTGGCGCACGCCGTGATAGGTCTTCCCTTCGGGACTCTTCAAATCTTCGACGATGAAGACTGAATCGCCGAAGGGGGCGTAGCTGATCGAGGAGACTGGAACGGTGATGGCCATCGTCTGCGCGCCGCGGGCGAAGTTGGCCTCCACGAACATGCCGGGGTGCAGCTTGCCGGCGCGGTTGGCGAAGGTGGCTTGCACCTGTCCGTTGCGAGTGGCTTCGTCGATGACGGAATCGAAGGCGGTGACTTTGCCGGTCTCCGGCCCACCGCCCGTGTCCGGGGTCACTTCGATGTCGGAGCCAATGGCGAGGCGGGCCATCTCCTGCTGCGGCACGCTGAAGTTCACGTATGCGGGCTGAAACGACTGCAGCGGGACGATCGGCGCTCCGCCGGCGAGATACTGGCCGAGGTTGACCTGGCGGATGCCGAGCACTCCGTCGAAGGGGGCGCGAATGATCTTGCGCTCAATGGTTGCCCGGAGCTCGGCCACATTTGCTTCCGTCGATTTGATTTGCGCCGCCGAAGTGTCATACGTCGCTTGCGGGACGATCCCCGCCGCCAGCAACTGTCTCTGCCGCTCGACATCGCGCTTCGCCAGGTCGCGTGTCGCCTCGGCTGACGCAAGTTGAGCTCTTTCCTGCTTCGCATCGAGCACGACCAGGACGTCGCCCTTCTTCACCGACCGCCCCGACTGGAAGTTGATCTGGTCGACCACACCTGGAAGATCGGCGCTGACGGTGACGCCCTGAACCGCCGCAACGGTTCCGATCGCCTTCAGCGTGGCGTTCCATGCCTCCTGCTTGGCGATGACAGTCGTCACCGCCTCCGGCGGCGGCTGGAACGATCCCATGGCCATAGCGGACTTGATCTGAAAGTACTTGAACAGTCCGATGACCGCGAGAAACACGATCACCACCGCGAGCATGAGAGCCATCCGCTTCTTCATCGGCGGGGATTATAGGGGGTGCAATGGAGCGGACGGATGAACGGCGAGGCCGATGTTCACCGAGTGTTCGCCGAAAGGGGGGGAAGAACGGGCGGACGCGGGGTCAGACCCTTGCTTCTTCGGAGGCACGGGGCAGGCACTGGGGTCAGGCACGGGGTCAGACCCTGGGGTCAGGCACGGGGTCAGACCCTTGGGTCAGGCACGGGGTCAGACCCTTGGTTCTTGGTTTGTCAGCGGGCGGACGCGGGGGCAGTCCCCCTTTTTGTTTCCCACTCCAACGTGGTTTCCCACTCCACCGGGTCAGGCCCTTGGTTCTCGGATTATTCAGCGCGAGGAGGGTGGGATCAGTCCTTGATTCACACGATACTCAGAGCTTCGCGTAACAATTGGCTTAGATCGCCGCGCAACGTTGGCCAGTTGAGAGCTTGAAGACCACCAATGAATCACCGACGCGAGAACGTCATCGCGTCAGGACACACTGACGTCTTGGGCAACGCTGCATCGCGGCTTCATCGCGATCGTATTTGTGTGTTGCAGGATTTCAGGACCGAAGCGTCACGAGAGCGGCATCGAGATATCCGAGGAGATTCCCGCTCTCGCCGAACTCCCGATCGCATCGTCGGATCAGGTTCGAGATGTGCCCCTCGCTTCGCAACCTCAGACCGGCGGCGATCGATCGCAACGTGATGAGCCCTTCATGCCATCCGATCCAGGCAGCAAGCCGTCGGAGCACGCTTCCTCGCGTCTCGCGAATCAATTCTGCGCTCGTGCCGGCAGCCTTCCCCACCGCTTCGACGATTCTGTACATCTTCGGACGCCCGACGGCGCGTTGCGCCCTCGGATGATCGGTCGAGCGCGGCTTCGTTTCGACGACCTTCCTCATCTTGCGCGTCCAGTCCTCCGTGCCGAGATAGATGCCGTTCGTCAGCTTGTTCCAGAGTGAAACATCGTTATCAAGCTTCGCGCAGACGAACTCCTTGTAGTTCGCCCGGGCCTCGTCGCGTTCAGGATGGAAAAACGAGAGCGCAGATTCCACGTCGAGCCAGTCGGGAGCAGCGTCGTACCCAGCGGTGGCTCGATAACTCGACCATTTATAGCCCTCGGGCCTTTCCACCATGTGCGCTCGCACCGGGTTGAGCACAACGTAACGCAGCACCTCGGCGAAGTACGTCTCCTTATCGATCAGAAAAGCCTTGAAGCGGCCCTCGAAGAGATGGCCGCGACGCTTGTAGGTGCGGTTGAACCACCCGGCATACCTGCCGTTGAGCCAATGCATGCCCCGCGAGAGGTTCGGTTCGGGTGTTTGGAAGACCAGATGGAAGTGATTCGTCATGAGGGTGTAGGCGGTGAGGGACCATCCGAAACGGCGAACAGTCTCGCCGAGGAAGCCAAGAAAGACCTTGCGGTCGCGATCGGAGCGGAAGATCGCCCGTTGCTCGTTGCCGCGGGAGGTGACGTGATAGAGAGCGCCGGGAAACTCGATTCGTAGTGGTCGTGCCATAGCACCGCCGAGGATCCCTCGGTCGGGCGGGAGAGCCGAAGAATCTGCAATAGGTGGAGTAAGCGGCGCGAAAACTCCTCGGAATGGAAAGTCGCGGAAAGAATCGCTACGGATCGTAGAGTGCGACTATGGAGAAATACGAGAGCCCGGTCCCCAGGGCCAGTCCGAGGTGGAGGAAAAACGAAGGCCTGGCACCACGAACCTTCGTTCGCATGCGTTCGCATGTGCACTGAAGAACAAAAAAAAGGCCTGGCACAATGAGTGACACTTGCTGGCAGTGGAAACAAAGGCCTGGCACCATGACTCCATGGGATCCAAGGCACCTCTTGCGGGTCGCTATACTCTGTCGAGTGCGGGCTTGCGCCGATGGGCACTGAGGTTCGTCGCATCCGGGAGGGCGTCGATCATGTCTGAATTCGAAGTCTTCGAGATCTCGGATCGAAATCCGTATCTGGCCGGGTTCCGGGCGTGGCTCGACGAATTCGCGCCGAACTTGTGGGAGCGCCTCGAAGACGTGGAGAGCCTGCCTGACGAAACACGGCTTCGAATTCTTCTTCGATCGCTGGAACTGGCCTGCCTCATACAGCGTGTCGGAAACATCACTCTTGGACGCTTCGTGCTTCAGCGTCGTCTCCCGCGAGAGTGGGTTGTTCGCAATATCTCCAAGGCTTCCGAGAGCATCCTTGCTGATCCGGATCAGGAATGGGTGTTTCGGCGCCTCTTCGAGCTCTATTCGACGCTGGATGCTGAGTTACTTCGGCAGTTGGTAAACCGTGCGCAAGAGCACTCGAACCCGGAAGTTCGCGAGGCGGCAAGAGAGTTTCGGGTATGACCCTGCAGCGCCTCCTTGGCATTGACCTGCCGATCATCCAAGCGCCGATGGCGGGCGTGCAAGTCAGCCAGCTCGCCCTGGCGGTCACCGGCGCCGGTGGGCTGGGCTCACTTCCCTGCGCCATGCTCAGCGTTGATGCCATGCGCTCGGAGATCGCGGCGATAACGGCACAGACGGACAAACCGTTCAACGTAAACTTCTTCTGCCACACACCGCCTGAGCCCAGCCCCGATCGGGAAGCGGTCTGGCGAGCGGCCCTCGAGCCCTACTATGAGGAGTACGGCCTCGGCATCGACTCCATCCCCGCGGGCCCGGGTCGTGCGCCTTTCAGTGCCGGCGTCGCTGACGCGCTGGAAGAGTTCAAGCCCGCTGTGATCAGCTTTCACTTCGGCTTGCCTCCCGCCGCGCTGCTGGCACGAGTGAAGGCCTGGGGCTCGAAGATTCTGTCGTCCGCAACGACGATTGATGAAGCACGCTGGCTCGAAGCTCGTGGAGTCGATGCCATCATCGCGCAGGGATTCGAAGCCGGCGGTCATCGCGGAATGTTCCTGTCGGATGATCTGAGCGAACAGGTTGGTACGTTTGCACTCCTGCCGCAACTCGTGCGGGAGGTGAAGGTCCCGGTGATTGCGGCAGGTGGTATCGCGGATGCCCGCGGCGTTGCCGCCGCAATGGCACTCGGAGCCGCCGGTGTACAGGTCGGGACGGCTTATCTTCTCTGTCCGGAAGCGACGACCAGCGCGGTTCATCGCGCCGCGCTCAAAGACCAGACCGCGCGCTACACAGCGCTTACGAACCTGTTTACGGGCCGCCCCGCTCGCGGGATCGTCAATCGCGTCATGAGGGATCTAGGTCCGATCAGCGCGCTTGCGCCTCCCTTCCCATTGGCCACATCCGCCCTCGGCCCCTTGCGCGCCAAAGCCGAGAGCCTGGGCTCCTCAGACTTCTCGCCGCTATGGTGTGGCCAGAACGCAAGTGGATGCAAGGAGATCCCCGCCGCTCAGCTCACCTACGAGCTGACGGCGGATCTGTAGCCTTGGTGCGCGAGCAATTGTGAAAATCGAAGGCCTGGCACCGACCACTGGCAGTGTGAATCGAAGCCTGGCACCAGCACCGAGCGCTGCAGTTGACCCGCGAACTGGGGCGGCGGATCTGCAGCCTTGGTGCGCGGCAAGTGTGAGAATCGAAGGCCTGGCACCGGCCACCGGCGTGTGAAAATCGAAGGCTTGGCACCAGCCACCGGTGGGGCTATGGTACCAAGCACCGGCAGTGGCGAATCGAAAGCCTGGCACCGGCCACCGCCTTACGGGGGATGTGATGAGGCACACGTCGCGGTTGCGGGGTCGCGGGGTTGCGAGGTCTCGCGGTTGCTGAGTTGCAACGTTGCTGAGTTACTCAGCAACCCAGTAACCCCTGCAGCATTCGAAGGCTAACGCCTCTATCATTTCCTAGCCGCGAGACCGCGAGACCGCACAACCGCACAACCGCGCTACCCTATGGAGAGAGGAGTTCAAGAATGACGCGTTCTCATCTCGTCTGTCTCATCGCCATCACGGCGTTCCCCCTCCTCGCCCGCGCGGAGGAGCCCTTCACCGTCGGGACAGCCTCGGCGGCGCGCGGCCAGAAAGTGGCCGGGACGATCGAGGTACCCGCGGGGGTGGACGCGGCGCTGAGCATCCCGGTAGTGGTCGCCAACGGCGCTCATCCCGGTCCGGTGCTGGCGCTCGTTTCCGGTCTGCACGGAACGGAGTACGCGTCGATCATCGCCCTGGAGAAAGTGATCGAGCGGCTCGATCCCACGACGCTCTCCGGCACGGTGATCGTCCTCCCGCTCGTCAACGTCCGTTCGTTCGAGGAGAAGGTCGCGCACGTCAATCCGGTCGACAACAAGAGCATGAACCGCTACTACCCCGGCCGAGTGGACGGGACGCAAACCGAGCGGGCGTCATACCTGATCACGAAGCAGGTCGTGGAGCGGTGCGACCATCTCATCGACCTCCACGGCGGCGACATCGATGAGAGCCTCCGTCCGTACGGCTACTGGACCGTTACGGGCAATGCGCAGCAGGATGCCCTCTCGAAGCAACTGGTTCTCGCATTTGGCCTTGATCACATCATCATCGCCGCCGACCGGCCGAAAGATCCCGCCGCGGCGCGCTATCTCGAGAACACCGCCTCGACGCGGGGGAAGGCGTCCATCGCCGTCGAGGCCGGTCACGCCGGAACCGTGGAGACGGACGACGTCGAGGCGCTTACCCGAGGATGCTTCAACGTCATGCGGTTCCTGAAGATGCTGCCCGGCGCGGCCACGCCGGTCGAGAGCCCTGTCTGGATCGAGAAAGTCGAGAGCGTGAACAGCGATCAGACGGGCATCTTTTACCCACTCGTCAAGCGCGGCACCTTCGTCGCGCAGGGGATGCGCCTCGGATACGTGACCGACTACGTGGGGAAAACGATCCTCGATGCGCACGCTCCCGTCGCCGGCGTGGTGACGTTCATCCGGGCCGTCCCGTCGATGACGAAGGGGGAGACGATTGCCAATATCGGCGTCGTCGCGCAGCAGCCACCGCCGTGACCTGATCGAAGGGTCACAGAATCGTGTGATCGGAACACTCGCAGGGGCCTTCCCACGATCCTATGCTTCTCGTATGAGATTTCGTTCCGCCATCGCCGCAGTCGCAGTCGTGCTCTTCGCCGCTTCTCTCTCGGCGTCCGTGACCGGAGTTGTCGCCGGTCCTGACGGCGCCCCGGTCGCGAACGCGCGCGTGACGCTGTTTCGACCGATCCCGGGGATGCTGGCGGTCCGCGAGTTCAGCCGCGAGCGGAAACCGGTGCCGATGGCCAGCACCGTGACGGACCATGACGGCCGTTTCGCGCTGGATGCCGGAGGCGCGGGGCTCGTCGACGTGCATGTCCTCGCGGAGGGCTTCGCTCCCGCGGACGCGGTCATCGCTGCCGATGATCAGGTCGGAACGATTGCTCTGCGGCGCGCGGCACTGGTTACGGGAAGGATCACAGCGAACGGGAAGCCGGTGGCTGACGTGTTCGTCCTGGCGATTCCGATAGAAGGGATCCCGGAGAGCGCCATCACCGACTCGGATGGCCGCTATCATCTTTCGGACCCCGGTGTGTGGGCGCAGATGCTGATCGTCCGGCATCCGGATTTCGCACCGGCCGCACACATGGGGAACTCGCTCGATTTCGTGCTCGAGCAGGGGCAGGCGATACAGGGAAAAATCGTCGACGGGAACGGACGCCCGGTCGCGGACGGCCTGGTGGACCTGGACGATATGCTCACCGCGAAAAGCGGCGCCGACGGAACGTTCACCATCCCTCATGCGCCGAAGCAGTTTGGCGTGCTGCGCGCTCGCGCCGGTGCCTCCACGGCCACGACCGGATTCACTTCCGGCTCGCCTGTGCTCCGGCTCGGTCCCGGTTCGCGAATTTCAGGTTTCGTTCGCGACACTGAGAAACGGCCCCTGGCCGGCATTGCCGTCTCCGTCGTGGCGGACGTGAACGGTGAAACGGTGGTCACCGATACGAACGGCGCCTTCGCCGTCGGGGGACTGAAACGCGGCAAGTACGAGGTGATGGCATACGGCAGCTCCCGTTACATGCTGGATCCCGCCGCCGCCGACACGACACTCGGCGACGTCAAGCGGGATCTCATCGCACGCCGCGTCACTCCGATTGAAGGTCTGGTACGCGACGAAGATCGAAAGCCGGTGAGCGGCGCGGCGGTTGTCTTGCTATTCGGAAACACCGGCCTGACCGATAGCGCTAACCTGACCGAATTCGGCGCCCCAGCCCTTGCTCCCAAGCTCACGGCCGCTGACGGCCGCATCCGCCTATGGCAGGAGCTCGATCCGTCGGTCAAGGTGCGAATTGCCGCGATCAAACCCGGGCTGCCGCCGGCGATCTCCGAGCTGCTCGACCCGCGCAAGCCGCACGCCGATATGACGATCGCGCGCGGTGTCGAGATCGCCGGAATCATTACAGGACCGGACAAGAAGCCGCTAGGCGGCGTGAGCGTGAACCCCGTCCTGGGAATCGGGTCGGGGCCAGCAATGGGCGGGTGGCCGGCATGGGCGACGACCGACGATACAGGACACTTCAGCGGCCGGCTCACGCCCTCCACGAAAGCCCTCATATTCGCACGAAAGGGATACGTGACGGCGCAAGCCGCCATCGAGGTCTCTGCCGGGATGAAACCGCTGCAGGTCGCATTGATAGCGGGTGCGACGATCCGCGGGCACGTGATGAACAAGGACGGCTCGCCGGCTACCGAGATCGTGATCATGGCGGGCGACAAGTTCACGAACAGCGGCCCGGACGGCAGCTTCACCGTCGACGAGCTCCATGCAGGGCCGGTGGAGATCCAGTTCAGGCAAGGCACCGCAGGGTTCCAGCAGAAGACCGTTACCGCGCCTGCAGATGACGTGACGCTCGTTCTTGCGGCGACACGCACGATCACCGGCCACGTCACGGACGCGACCACTGGCGCGCCAGTGGAGAAGTTTACCGTTTCCGTTTCCGCTTCCTCGCTACCGAACGATCTCACCATGCCCCAACCTTTCGAAACGGCCTCCGGTGAATTCACGATCGACGCCCCGGAAGGCACCGCGGGCCTGACGGTCGTGGCCGAGGGTTACGCACCATCGAAAGGGATTGCCGTCGACGCGGCCGGCAACGCTCCGATGACCATCAAGCTGTCGCATGGACGGACGATCCGTGGGCATGTCACCGACGCGAAAGGGCAGCCGGTTGCCGGTGTGGGGCTCAGGATGAGCAACTTGTTCCCACCCGAGGATACGGAGCCTCCTCAAACGCTCGCGGATGGATCGTTCGAGATTCGCGGCATTTCCTTCGATGACGATAGGACTCTTTCATTCGGAAAGGGCGGGTACGTCTCGCAGGAGCGAAAGCTGCCGGCCGGCCGCGACGATGCCACGCTCGCCGTCACTCTCACGAGCGGCGTCACCGTAACCGGCCACGTTCTCGACCGTGCGGGAGCGCCGGCCAGCGGCGTCACCGTGTCGGCGTCGTCGGCTGCATACGGCGCGGGCACCGGCAGTGCGCGGACCGATGAGTCAGGCGCGTTCAACATCGATGACTTGTCGCCGGCACGCTACGACTTCAACGTCGAGCGCAACGCCGCCGGCGAGCACGGAGCGTTGAAAGATGTCGACATCGCGAAGACTCACGACCTGACGATCCGCCTGGAGAAGGGAGCGACGGCGACGATCTTCGGCCGGGTTACGGGAATCGATTCAGCGGACCCGAGCCCATACACGCAACGCTTCGTCTCCGTGAGCAGCGCCGAAGGAGAGTCGCAGATGGGGCCGGTCGATGCCGGCGGCAACTATCGCATCGAGAACGCGCCGGCCGGCGTGGTGGAGGTCGTCGCCAACAGTGCATCGCGCGACGGATTGCGGAAATCCACGAAGGCAACCGTTGAAGTGCAACCCGGTGCCGAGCTGCGCGTCGATCTGGCATTTCCGCAGCAGGTCGCCGTGCGCGGTCACGTGACGCACGGCGGGGCGCCGCTGGCCGGTGCCATGGTGATTTATCAGGCCGAAAGCAATTCAACCACGGTGAGCGGCGCCGACGGCGGATACCAGATCGCGCTCGATCCCGGTGAGTACGACGTGTCGCTGTCCATCGACCGGAAGCGCCTCCCCTTCGCCCAGCACGTCGTGGTGAATGACGCCGCGGAGATTGATTTTCAGGTCAAGGCCGCCACGCTTTCAACAACAGTATTCGACGCGGAGACCAACGAGCCGGTGCCGAACGCGACGGTCACGCTGTCGCTGCGCGGGGAGACCCACGATCTCGCCACGGCCACGACCGATCGCGACGGCATGGCATCGATCGATGTTGCAGCAGGGAACGGACCTGACTGTGGTCGCTTCGAAGAGCGGCTACGCGAACGCCTCGGATAACGTCACGCCGAACGAAAGCGCCGCCGTGACGCTGCGTCTTTCGCGGACACCCGGCGCCGTCGTGCGCATCGTCGACGTTCGCGACGGCCGCACGCTGAGCGGATATGTCATCGCCCGGGACGCCGCCGGACGCGTCATGGCCTCCGCCGATCAGACCGATCCGGACGGTACGGTGACCCTGCCGCTCGCCGCGGGCGAGTATCGAATCTCCGCCTCCGCCGAGGGCTACGGATCCCACACGGTGAAGGCCACTGTACCTTCCGGGGAGACCCGAGTCCCGCTACCCCGCGGCGGCAATCTGTCGATTCGCGCGAGCCGCGCCATCAACGGGAGTGCGCGCCTCATTCAGCCGGACGGTGAAGAGTATGTCCGCTGCTGGTGCAGCGGCATCGCCGCGGTCAAGTTGGAAGGGCGGATCACGTTCGTCGACCGCATTTCACCCGGACCCTACGTGCTCGAAGTGACGCTCACCGATAGCAAGCCGCGCCAGTACCCGGTGAGTGTGACCGAGGGGCAGACCACGACCGTTTCGATCGACTGACGAACGCGGTCTCGCGGTCACGGGGTTTCGCGGTCTCGAAGTCAATGAGCGCTGGGAGTCTGCGCAGTAGAAGAGAACCGACGAAGATGGTGGCCGAGCCTTGGGCAGCTAACGCCGACGGCCGTGCCGGCCTTAGAATCCCCCAATGACTGAGCTGCGCGGACTCCATCGCTACACCTATGCGGACTACGTCGCGCTGGAGGAGCTCTCCACCAGTAAGCACGAATTCCTCGATGGAGAAATCTATGCGATGGCTGGCGGTTCCGAGGAACATTCCGCGCTGGCGGCGGAGATGGTGCGGGTGCTGGGCAACGCGGTCGCTGACCGTCCATGCCGCGTCCACACGTCCGACCTGCGCATTTATGTCGAAGCGGTCGGACTGGCGACCTTTCCTGACGGCTCGGTGATCTGCGGGCCGATGCGACAGCACGATCCCAGCCCGACTGCAACCGCGCTGAACCCCATGATTCTCGTCGAGGTGACGAGTGACTCATCCGAAGATTACGACACGGGCCCGAAGCTCGAGTACTACCGGACGATTCCGACGCTGCACGAGTACGTCGTCGTATCGCATCGCGAGCGGCGCATCACCATCCACAACCGTGGCGCGGACGATGCCTGGACCACGCGTGTTGCAATCCGAGGTGGAAAAGTCGAAGTCTCCTCGCTCAGCGCCGAATTGATCGTAGACGAGATCTATCGCAACAGCGCGGTGCGGTGATGGCCGACGTTCAGGCCCGCGCGGGTCGGACTGGAGTAAAACCTGTGATACCGATGGCATCGCGTGGGATGCGGTGGTGCTCATCGTCCGGCGGCATGCGGGGCTGATCTGTCCGGCGCGGCTCCGCTACCATCACAGCGATTTGCAGAGACAGTCTGTCTGTGCACGAGGAATGTTGGCATCGCAACCAGCCGTTTCCCGCCGCGATGCTGAGCACTCAAGCGCGGATCGACGAAGCGTCCCCGACGGAACTGTTGCAGCTCGACGCCGACCATCCCGGGTTTCACGATGCGGTGTACCGGCGGCGGCGCAACGAGATCGCGCGCGCGGCCCTCGATTACCGCGACGGTGAGCCCGTGCCCGAGGTCGCGTACACGGAGCAGGAGCATGAAGTGTGGGCCGAGGTCTGGCGGCACCTCGATCCATTGCACGACCGGTACGCGTGCCGGACCTATCGCGAGGCGGGAGGCCGGATCGCCCTGTCGCGCGAGCGCATTCCGCAGCTCGCCGAGGTGAATGCGACCATTCACCCGCTCCTCGGCTTTCGCATGGTGCCCGTGGCCGGGCTGGTGGCCGCGAAGTCGTTCCTGTCGAGACTCGGGCTCGACGTCTTCCTCTCGACACAGTACATGCGCCATCACAGCGTCCCTCTCTACACCCCTGAACCGGACGTCGTTCACGAGTTGATCGGCCACGCCGCCACATTCGCGGATCCGACGTTCGTCGCGCTCAACCGCGCGTTCGGAGAAGCGGCGCTGCGCGCGCAGGACGCGCCGGACACCATCGAGCGCATCGGCCGCCTGTACTGGTACACGCTCGAATTCGGCGTCGTTCGCGAAGCAGGCCGTTTGCGGGTTTACGGCGCGGGGCTGCTCTCCTCATTCGGTGAGCTCGGCCGATTCGAGGGAGAGGAAGAGCTGCATGAGTGGAGCGTCGACGAAATCGCCTATACGGCGTACGACCCCACCATGTACCAGCAGAAGCTGTTCGTCGCTCCGAGCTTTGACGCGATGGCGAACGATGTTCTGCACTGGCTAGGCGCGCTGTAGCGTGCACACCTAGGCGCGCGTTGTCTGCGGCTTCGCCGCGTTGTCGGTTGTCTGCGCGCTGCGGCGCGCGTGATCGGTTACCTATACAGTTCGCGCGTTTCAACCGGTTTGAGCGCGCGAAGCGACGCAGACCACCGATAACGCGGCGAAGCCGCAGACAACGCGGCGGCAGGCCGGGATTCGGCCGCCGCCGCGCCTGGCAAACCTCAGGCGTTCGCGAACTTGCGAACGGTCTGCTTCAGATCGTCGACTCTGTCGATGACCTGATCGGTGACATCGGCAACTTTCTTCTGCATCTTCTTGCCGGTGACCGGCGCGTACAGCAGGCCGAGGATCACGCCGGAGGCGATACCGCCTACGAAGGTGAAGAGGTACTTCTTAAAGGTGCTCTTTCTCTCGAACATGGCTTTACTCCTTTCGCTGAATATGATCTGTCCGCCCGGACCGCGCGGCTATGCTGCTCATCACGCAAGAGATGTGCCGCAGCTCACGCGGATCGGGTTGGCGAGGACGTGGAACTGATTCTGCACGGCGGCTATTGCATGAGACGGCCGTCACGGTTCACCCTCGCGCTCGCTGTTTTCTGCTTCGTCACGCTGCGGTGCAGCCATGCGCAGATCCCCCTGCCGGCGTCTCCGCCGAGTATCTCAGGCACCTCGGCGGCGCTCGTCGCGCGCGGCGAGTTCATCGTCCGCAACGCGGCGGTTTGCGGGGGATGTCACTCCGCCTCCGAGCATGATCCCGACGGTCCGCTCAGCGGCGGAAGAGAATTCCACGACTGGCGCATCGGCACGGCGCGGGCGTCGAACCTGACGCCGGACAACGAGACAGGACTGGGAACGTGGAGCGAGGCCGAGATCGTCCGGGCTCTGCGCAACGGACAGAGCAAAGACGGACGCCTCCTGGCGCCGGTGATGCCGTACGAGTGGCTGCACGAGATGTCCGATGACGATGCCTTCGCGGTCGCCCACTATCTGAAGAGTCTTCCGCCGGTCCGGAACGAGGTCATCCAGAGCCCGAGCATCTTGTTCAAATTCGGCAAGCTCTTTCTCGGACCAAAGCCTGGTCAGTCGATCACCGCTCCCGCGCCGGGCGCGACCGCGGAGTACGGCGGATATCTCTCACAGCATGTCGCTCTTTGCGCCGAGTGCCACACGCCGCGAGGCGGAATTCGGTCGACAGCCGACCTGAATCGTCTGTTTGCCGGTGTGGCCAATCCGCCGAAAGGGTTTCCCGCGAGTCCGTCCAATCTGACTCCTGACCCGACGGGCATCGCCAAATGGAGTGAGGCAGATTTCATCCAGACCATTCGCACGGGAGTAAACCCGTCCGGCGATCAGCTTCACCCGTTCATGCCGTGGCACCAGAACCGGCGGATGTCGGACGACGACCTGAAAGCGATCTATCGCTTTCTCCGGACCGTGCCGCCGGTACACAACGAAGTGCCGCACAGGCATGAGCCGACGGCGTAGCGGTGCGGGTTCCGGCCTGCTCTGTGAGGCTACCGACTCTGGAATCAATCTCGCCCGAGGACATCGCGGATAGCACGATCCGGTGTGACGGCGGCTCTTGAAACGAGAAACCGGAAGGAGTCCCTGCTTCTTTTTTCTGGTTTCTGGTTTGAAATGCGCGGGCGCGCCTTCGGACGCGCCCGCGCGGTACTTACTGCACGAACCGGCTCGTCATCACTTCGACGGTGTCGCCGGTGACGACGGCGTCACAGGCGACGGTTCCGTCGGAACCGGTGCCGGCGCCGGGGCCGGCTGGGACTTGGCCTTCCGGGTCCGTCCGAGTGCGCGGCGCATGTCAGCGACATGCGGAGCGAGTTCGGCGGTCTCCGGCCGTTTGGCCAGGCGCTGCGCCACGGCGTAGGTCATGAGCGCCTCGCTGCCGGCCTTGTTCCGTGCTGCCAGCGTACTGTGGCGGATGAACTGAGCCAGTGCTTCCAGCTCATCGGCCACCGGGTTGTACGCGTCGGCATAGGACATCAGGTCTCGGGTCTGACCCGGATCCAATGCCCCTCCACGGACGAGGGCGTCGTTGTTCTTCACCGCCACGGCCGTCAGCTCAACAAACTCCGGAGGAACCGAGGCGGAAGGAGCAAGACGCAGGGAGTTACTCCCGGAAGACGGGACGACAAAATTCGGAATCTGCTGGCGCATGGCGCGGGTCTGATCGATCAGCGCCTGCGCAGCATCTATGTGAGAAACCGGCGACGGCGTCGCCGGTACGTCATTTTGCGTACTCATACTTTTCTCCTATTCAGTTTTCACAACTGCCGTGGATCAGAGCGGGCAGAGTGAAACTGTTGGAGGGGCGCGCCCCCGGCAAACTCTTCGGAACGCGTCCTCGATGGTGGCGAGGACCGATCGGCGGCGCCGAAGGGGAAGGGGCGGTGAGTCGTCCTGGTACGGCCGGACGACCGTCGGAGGGGCAGTAATGGCGGGACGGGAATCGGCAACATGCCCGGAGCGCTCGAGCAGAACAGCGCTGGCCACAGCCGCTTCGAGCTGAAGAGTGACCCTGTTCAGTTCGCCCGCAACAGCCAGCATCCGCTGCGCGTACACGGCCAGTTGTTCGCGCCCGAGGCCATCGGACTCGGGAGCCGAGGTGAGGGCGGCGTTGGCCTCCTGCATGGCGTAGGTGGCGCGGTGGATCAGATCGGCGGCTTCCGTGAGATTGTGCGCGGCTCGATTCAACTGTTCCGCGTTCCAGAGCGGGTCGCTCGCACCGAAGCTTCGGGAGTTCTCGATGGCCAAACGGGCGGAATAGATAAAAAGCCTCGAGCAAGCGATGTCCTGGTGCATGCTGCGCAGCGCCTCGTACCCCGGCAGACGGAACCCCATCGCGGGCAGGCGGAGACTCACCTGCCGCGAAAAGCTCGCGTCCGTTCCCAGGTCGTTCCGATCGTCTGCGTGGCTCAAAATCGTGCTTTCCTCATCGCCTTCTGATAGAGTAAGCAAGCGGTGTGCCAAGAAACACGGCAATTAAGGTAGAACGCATGCTACGCATTAAGAATTCCAATGTCTTCGTGATCTTGGAAGAATTTTCAGGTGATTCTTGCGGTCATATGGCCCGGCCAGGGGTATTTGCCGGTCGGCGCGCCACCTCCCAACCTCCACGTTCGACAGGAGTCAGTCGTTGATAAGGTTCGCGTCCTCAACGATTGACAAAATTTGTCGATCAAGATAGACAACTTTTGTCAATTCATGAAGTCCACGCCCCCGTCGATTGACAATGACCACAACGTTACGGGAGGACCGATCGGAACGTTGCTACCTATTTATTTAGCCAGACCATTCTGAACCCGGTAGGGGTTTGGCGATTCCAGTCACTCCTTAAGTGTGGGAACCGACTCACCAGCGCCGGATGTGCAAGCACTGCCTCCTGTCCCAGGCGGCACCTGCACCGCAACCGGTCAACCGGCGCTCTTCGCGGCCACGCCGTTCACCGAGGTTTACGAACGGTACGCGCGCCTGCTGCGCGTGATCGCAGTGCGCGACTTTCACGTACCGTTCGGCGATGCCGAGGCCATCGTTCACGACATCTTCCTCTGTTACTTCGCGAATCCGCAGGTCGTTCGAGGTGAGGTGAAGTCCTATCTCTGCGGCGCCGTTCGCAACGGATGTATCGACTACCTGCGGAAGCTCGGAAGAGAGCGAGCCGTATTCGAGGACGTAAAGGACGTTCGAGGAGATAGCTCTCTTTCGGACCGAGTGGCGAATCGTCTTGCCATGGCCGAGACCCTCTCTCGGCTACGTCCGCGCTGCCGGGAGGCGCTCCGCTGCTTTCACCTGGAAAACAAGTCGAGCGCCGCCGTCGCCGCGGAACTGAACGCATCCCCGACGTACGTGCGTCAGTTGCTGCACCACTGCCGCAAGGCGGCGCGCCAGATTTTCGAGGAGCTGACCCGGGTGACGTCATGACCCATATCGATGACGACATCCTCGACGAATACGCAGTCGATGTGGACGGAACGCTCCCTGGCCGCGCGGCCATCGAAGCGCATCTGAACCAGTGTCTGCGGTGCAGAATGCGCGTTCGTTCGACCGCGGTCTTCCTGGAGACCATCGCTTCAAATGAGGCGTGGGAGACTGCCGAGGAGGTTATCGAAGCCGAACAACATCGGCAGCAGCTTGTCGCCTTTGCCTCGCGCGTGCAGGACGAATACGGACGGGCCGGCGCAACGCTCGCGCTTTTTTTGAACGACGCACTCGCGTTCGTCCATGAGCGAGTGGAACGGCGGTCGGAATACCGCACCGCGGGTGCGGTTCGGATGCTGACGGAAGCCGCCCACGCCTGCTGCGAGCGCGAGCCGATGCATGCCCGCAACATCGCTGAAGCGGCTGTGTTGATTGCCGATCAACTGCCACAGAGCGAGTATCCCGCGTCAGTCGTTCACTTGCTCCGCGGTCTGGCCTGGAAAGAGCGCGCGAACGCAATGCGCTATATCGGCGAATACCCGGAGGCGCTTCTCTCTCTGGACCGGTCGGAACGAGAGTTCCGCCAACTGCTGGTGCCGTCCATCGAGCTCGGCAACACCGCCTACATTCGAGGCGTCGTGCTCACCTACATGGACCGGCTCGACGAGGCGGAGCGCTTCGCGGCCGGGAGTGCGGAGATCTTCGATGCGTTCAGAGATTCAGAGCGATGGGTCCTTGCGACCGCTGCGCAAGCGGCGATTCTCTACTACCGGTCCGACTACGAGTCAGCGCTGGCGCTGTTCGAGCGTCTTTTGAAACTCGCAGAAGCAAACAGCGACACAATGGAAACGGCTCGACATTCGTCGAACGTCGGCGTCTGTTGCATCCAGATCGGAAACGCAGCTAGGGCTGCCGAATGTCTTCTGGTCGCTCATCAGCTGTTTGTTGAGTTGGAGAACAAACCAGAACTCGTTCGGATCGAACGATGGTTGGGCGTGCTTTCTCGCGTCGGGGGCAATGTAGCGGACTCGATAGCACGCCTCCGTTCAGCTCGCAACGACTTCGACCGGCTCGGGCTGCTCTACGATGCTGCGTTGGCTACGATCGATCTGGTCGAATCGCTATTGGTCGCCGGACAGACCGGCGAGATTCCAAAGCTATGCGCCGATGCGATGCGTTTCATCCGACGGGCTGGCAATCGCCGACAGGCCTTTATCGCGGCGGCATACCTGAAAGAGGCTGCGAACAGGCGCGAGCTGACGCTGAGAAGAGTAGAGCACGTTCGGAAGTTCGTGCACCGTCTCGAGGCGCGGCCCTCGCTCCATTTCGAACCGCCCGTCGATTAAGTTCCTCCTCAAACAATCGGAGCACCCCCACGTCGTATCTTCGGGCGCGCCCTCTAAAACTGCCGGAACAATCCGGCACGAGGAGGGTCTATGCGAAGTGTCTCGAGGGTATTTCTCCGCTTGTTCATCGTCTGCCTGCTCACCGCAGCACTACGGGCGCCTTCAACCGCCGCTGCGCCGAAATCCGGGTCGAGATCGATCCACAAAGGGATCATCGCTCGCATCCTGGACTATGTGCTTCCGGACATCAGCTTGCCGCCCGGTTGAGAACTGTGGGGGTGGGTGAGACTTTGACCCACCCCCTCCGTCAGTCGAAAAAATAGTTAGGGGGGGAGGGTAGGTAGATCGCTGGTAGAGACCACTCCCCATCAGACGCGGCGCCATGCCGCGCGAAACAATGGCCACCGTCAGGCGATCTACTGCGGCGCGAACGAGCCTCAACGACGAACGTGCGTGGTACCAGCGAGCGGTCGATACCTACCTCGACGCCTGCTATCGCGCAGGCTCCCGAGCGACTACCTCCGAGTTCGCCGAGAGATTCAGTCTGAGGCCGCCGTCGCTCACTCGAATCTTCCGGCGCCTGTTTCACCAGACGCCGCTCCAGTACTTTCGCGTGCGCCAGCTCCAGCACGCGGTGAGCCTTCTGGAGAAATCGACGAAGACAATCGATGAAATTGCGGTCATCTGCGCCTTCGGTACACGCGCGACGCTACACCGTCTCTTTCTCAACCAGTTCGGCATCGCACCCGAAGAGTATCGTCGCGCCCGAACTGGCACGGGCAAAAAATGATACTTCCTTCTCTGTTCGACCGGGCCTACTGTTACCGCTCCGTCGCGAAGCAATGAGCGCTCCGAGCCTGCCTAGACGCCTGGGAACTACCGTAGGAAATCTGCCGGTTCCCTCGCGGATCGATCGTCGGCAGGAGATCGTTGAAGAGCTGACGTCGATGATGCTCCACGGCGAAGAGATCCTGTCGTTGTTGGAGCCCGCCGAAGCCAACGCATTCCGCTGGATCCAACAACACGTGCAGCGGGCATATGACGAGGTGAATGACGTTCTTCTGCAACTCGTCGACTGATCCAAAGTGAAAAAATGAGACTTCCTTCCGTCGCTCTTGCCGCGTACCGTGGCGCGTAGATCGATGAGCGACACTGTCCGCGCCGAGGCGCCACGAGCGACGCGAAAACGCGTCAGGTATGAGGGCGTCGCCAGGACCAGACTGGAGAGGTTCATCCGCTCGCGGGGATTGGCCCTTTCTGACGTGGCCCAGGCCTCCCACGTTTGCCGGCAACGGCTCAAGGTCTGGCGCCGCGGCGAATCGTCTCCACTGTTGTCGAGCATCCGCAAGCTCGTGCGAGGCATTCGCGAATTAACCGCTGACCCGAAGGTCAGGGCAAACGACCTCTTCCCGCTGGACGACGATGAATAAACCACAGCCACGAACGCAAGGAGATACGCGCCTCGACCGCTTCCTGACTGCCAGGAGGATCGGGAAGTTGAGATTTGCGAGGGCAACCGGCTACAGCAAACCGCACGTGCAACGCGTGCGTTACGGCGAGGCGCAGCCGACCGCCGAGGCCATTCCACGCTACGTAACGGCCGGGCGCCTGCTGACGAAAGATCGCTCGGTCAAAGCCAACGATTTGTTTCACCTCGACGACGATGACAGTCCGCAATAAAGAACGAGGCGCAGGCGATGCCAGCGACATTCGACACCCCGTTCGACCGATGGCTGCAAGCCCACGGCATCCGGCCGCTGGCACTCTCGCGGAAGGCGAACCTGAGCAGGCCGACGATCCTGCGGATGCGGAAAGGCAGCCTCGGTTCAGCGAGGACGCGGGCAAAGCTTCTCGCGGCTTGCTCCGCGTTGAAACGTCGACGACTCACGGAATCGGAGCTCTTCGGGGCCGAAAGCCAATGAAAACATCTTCCACACGGGTGGGATTTTCTCGCTTGCGTCTCTCCCATGAATGGATCGTTCAGGCAAACGGTGGACCGGCGTAACAAGGTACGGCGAGAGCCGTCTTTGCGTCTCGCCACGGCAAGCGAAACGTTCGTAATTTCGCAAAGGAGCCATGCATGTTCAATCAGCGCACTCCCATGATCGCAGGAAAGGGGATCAACGTGCCATCGGCTTGTCCGCGTGCCGCCGCGCTATTCCTGCTGATGGCCACGCTGATGGCCGTCCCACGCGTAGAGGCGGACTGCTCGGCCAGCCTAACGTTGCAAAACACGGGTAACGGCAACATCCACTTCTTGTTGATCGGAAGTGGCTCGTGCCCAAACCAGGGCGACGACCAGACCCCCGTAAATTTGAGTATCAGTCAGGATAGCGGGCCTTTTGTCGATGCCTTCAAGTGCCTCTCATCACCGTGTTCGACCCAATACGATCTGGACTTCTCCTGCCTGCAGGGCGAACATTCGTGGCAGTTGCAAGTGGAATGTTGGAAGGCGGTGGGCTCCTCATGTGAGCAGGACCAGGCTGGGTTGTCATCCCGGCAGACCGTCAACATCGACCACACACCATCGATCACCAGCGTGAGCACGAACACCGACAGTGGCGGGCCGGGCCTTGTCGTCGGTTCGATCACCTATCAGGCACCGGCCGCCTGGACCGACAACGGCATCTCCGTGGAGTGGCTCGGCGGGACGTCCTCTCCGTCCTTTTTCGGCTCGAACGGCGGACAAGGACCCGATTACACGGCCGGGTTCAGCGCCGGTCCCGACGGCTCGGGCTCGACCATGCTCCTCATCACGGTGGAGGCGTGCAGCGACCGGAAGGCCTCCACGGTGGTCAACGCGGACGATAACGAGTGCCCGGCTGGCGGCGGCTCGTCGTCAGGTTCATCGTGCCCATCGTGTGTTGGCAGGCCTATTCGCGTTTCCAACGGCAATATGCGCATGACGGATCGGGATCCGTTGCCTGCAAGCGAGGCGCTCTCGCTGACCCGAACGTACGACAGCCGAGGTGTGCCGGGATTCTTCGGCAACGGGTGGGGAAGCGTCTTCGACGCCCGGCTGCGCACGTATCAGTCCCAGGCGCTCGGTACGACCTTCCTCGAGATCAGAACGGCCTCGAATTCGAAGTATCTCTTCCAGAACATCGGCGGAAGCTGGCTTCAGATGTGGCCCCAGGGAACGACTCCGGCCGTTCTGACCGCCGGCGCGGGGACCTACACGCTGCGCGAGCCGAATAGCGTGGTCGAAACCGTATTCGACGCGGCGAGCGGACGAGTGACGCGGACGCGTTCCCGGGCCCTCGGCCGGGATGCCGTCATCGCCTATGCCAACGGATCACCCACGAACGTCGTTGATTCGTGGGGCAACTGGTCGTGGACCATCGCGCTGGATTCCGCGAACCGGATCAGCACGATCTCCGTCGACGGTACCTCGCTGGCCTGGACCTACAACTACGACGGCAACGACAATCTCGCCTCGGTCACAGGGCCTTCCGGTGCGGCCTGGCGAAGCTACACCTACGGCGGTGATGGCCTGACGGCGGCGCACGATGCTCCCGGCAATCTGATCGAATCGCACGCGTATACCTTCACCAACGGCGTGTCTCGCGCCGGGTCCTCGCTGGCCGATCAGGACGACATCACCTCGATCACCTATCTGATTGCCGGCCGCGATAACTTCGAGAAGATCACCCGGACCACCTCGGGCACCGGGGCCACCACCGACTTCTACTCACGCATCATCGCCGGCCGTCCACGCACGGTCCAGATCGACGGGCATTGCGCCTCCTGCGGGACGAACGACGCGGTCTATGCCTACGACCTTGTGAGCGGCAACCTGCTCCGCGAGCAGGACGCCCGAGGCTACATCACCGTTCGTACGTTCGACGACAGCAACCGGGTCATCTCGGAGGCGAGGCCGTATCAGCCCGTCGGCTGCGATCCGATGACGGATCTCAACCACTGCCGGCAAACGCCTACGTCCCTCGAGACCGTGCTGCTGGCGCCGACCGCGTCGACACTGACGACCACCTACGCCTACGGGGACACGAACTGGCCCGAGATCGCCACGGACACCTCGACGGTGAGCGTGCTCGACCCGAACGAGTCCCGCACGACGTCAGTCCAGCTCGACCCGGCGACCGGAGCGGTGACCCAGCAGGTGATGAGCGGCCTGACCGGGTCGCCCGCGCAGGCCGCCCAGTACACGACCACGACTACTCTCTACGACGGCAGCGAAGGCGCGGCATTCAATCCAGGCGGGGCTTTCGATCCGGCGTGGATGTCTCTTGCCCAGCCTCCGGGACTTCGCAAGAGCTCGGACGGCCCGCGCACCGATGTGGCCGACATCACCACGTTGGTCTACTACCCGATCAGCACGAATGTGCCCGCTCTTCTGCGCGGACACCTCGCGGCCGTCCGCGACGCAGCGGGAAATGTCACCCGTTTCGAGAGCTACGACATCTTCGGCAACCCAGGCCGCACAGTTGACGCAAACGGCGTGGCGACCGAATCGACGTTCGACACGATGGGGCGCGCGCTCACCTCGACACTCAAAGGCGTAACGGGCTGCGATACGACCGCCGATCCTCTCTGCGCCACGGATCTCGTTAGCTCACGCAGCTACCAGCCGGCGCTTGGCCCACTGGCTTCTACCACGATGCCCGGCGGTGGAGCGACGACATACGAGTACGATACTCGTGGCCGGACATCGGCGATGACGCGGCAGGTCTCGGCGACCCTATACGAACGCATGGAGTACGACTACGACCCTGCCACAGGCCGCAAGTCCGCCGAGCGTTACCTCACCGGCCATCCCAGCTCGTGGACCATCACTCGTTCCGAGGCCTTTCAGTACGACACATTCGCCCGGCTCAGCGAGATCGATCACCCGGACGGCTCGAAAGTGATCTACCACTACGACGGCGCGAACAATCTGATCTCCGTTCAGGACGAGCGTCACCTATCGCCCAACACGAACTACGCCTACGACCCGACGAATCGCCTCGCCTCGGTTACCCAAACGCTCTCGACAGAGCCAAGCAGTCAGATCGCCACCGCATACGCGTATGACGTTCACGGCAACCTCACCTCGGTGACCGATCCGAACGGCAACGTGACCTCGTACGTGTACGACGACTTCGGCCGAATGCTCCGGCAGACCAGCCCGGTCACCGGAGTAACCACGTACGCCTACGACCCGGCCGGCAACCTGATCAACACGACCGACGCCAACAGCGCCACGACCACGCGTGGATACGACCCGCTCAACCGCGTCACATCCGCGGCCTCAAGCGGTTCAACCAGCGAGACCATCTCATGGACTTACGACGGCTCGGGAGCGTTCGGCCTCGGGCGCCTGGCGTCGATGACTGATCCGACCGGCTCGACGAGCTACAGCTACGAGCGGCGCGGATTCTTGCAGCGCGAGCAGAAGACGATCGGCAGCGCCACGTACTCGAGCGGCTACCAGTACGACTCGGACGGCAACCGTTCGTCGATAGCCTACCCCTCGGGGCGCACGGTGACGTACACCTTCGACCTCGCCGATCACCCATTCTCGGTGTCCTCGGGAGCCACGACGATCGTCAGTTCCGCCGCCTATCTGCCGTTCGGCCCCGCAACCCAACTCGTCTTCGGCAACGGCACGACGAAGACGATGAGTTACGACAGCCGTTACCGGCCACTGGAGAACAAGCTGACCACGGCTACCGGGACCATCGCCGATTACAACTACGCCGAGGATGCCGGGGGCAACATTCTCCAGATCCATGACGCAACCGATCCGAGCTTTAACCGCGACTTCGGGTACGACGATCTGAATCGTTTGACCACGGCGAACAGCGGCTCGGCCCTATGGGGGAACGGCGGCTATTCGTACGACGCGATGGGTAATCTGCTCACCAGCACCCTCGGAAGCCGCAATACCTCGTTCGCGTACTTCGGCACGACCCCGAAGCTCTCCAGCGTCGTCGAGAATGGAACGCCGCGGAGTGTCACGTATGACCCGGCCGGCAACGAGCTGGCTATCGGCAGCGCCTCCTACGACTACTCCGCCCGGAACCAGCTCGTCGGCGGCGACCGCTCGACCTACGCGTACGACGGGCGGGGAGTGAGGACCATTACCACGGTGCCCGCGGGACTGGCTACGCTCACGGTCAACCCGACTTCGGCGCTCGGCGGTACAACCCTCTCCGCTACGGTAACGCTCGACGGTCCCGCTTCTGCCGGCGGACAGTCGATCGCCATCAGCTCCAGCAGTACTGCGGCAACCGTACCTGCCACGGTCATCGTGCCGGAAGGCGCGGTCGGCGCGACGTTCGACATCACGACCTCGGCGGTCAGCTCATCGACGACCGTCGTGATCACAGCCAGTGACGGCAGCCGTGTACGTACAGCGCCCTGCACACTGCAACCGCTTTCTGTCAGCGGACTGACGATCACCCCGGCTGAAGTTACCGGCGGCCAGACTGCGACCGCCACGATTACGCTCAACGGAGCCGCTGCCGACACCGGCCTGACGGTCTCGATCTTGATCGCGGGCTCGAATACCAGCGCCCCGCCGACCGTCACGATCGCTGCCGGAAGCACGAGCGGCACGTTCACCGTCACGACAACGCCTGTGCCGGCAACATCGACCACTACGATCTCCGCTACCGCGAACGGCGGAACGGCCAGTACCTCGCTGCAGATCGACCCACCCGTGCCAGCCGTGCTGACGATTCAGCCGCCGAGTGTGACCGGAGGTACGAATGCGACCGGAACCGTAACACTCAACGGCCCGGCACCCTCGGGTGGAACGCTCGTTGCGCTGACCAGCGACAACAGCGCGGTCTCTGTACCGGCAAATGTCACGGTCGTAGCCGGATCGACCTCGGCAACCTTCATGCTCTCGACATCAAGCGCCGTCTCGTCGGCGACGACAGCCACGGTCCGTGCGAGTGTCGGTACGACCTCGGTAACCGCAACACTGGCCGTCGAACCGCCGCCGGTAGCCCTTGCCTCACTCGTTCTCTCGCCCGCAACGGTGGAGGGAGGTCTGCCTGTCAATGCCACCGTCACATTGACGAATCCTGCCGGCACTGGCGGAGCACTCGTCGCTGTGACAAGCGATGACCTCTCGATCGCCTCCGTGCCGGACAGCGTACTCGTCGCTCAAGGGGCAACAGCAGCGACCTTCACCATCGATACGACGACGATCCTCACGCAGACCGTCGTCGGGATCACCGCCTCTTTCAACGGCGTAAGTCAGACCATTCCCCTGACCGTCCAGCCGCCAGCGAATCTGGCTCTCCTGTCACTCACGATCACACCCGTCAATGTTGCCGGTGGTTCGGGCGCGACGGGGACCGTCACCCTCACCGGATCAGCGCCCAACGGGGGTGCCGACGTCTCCCTGATGAGCGATAATACTTCCGTCGTGAATGTTCCCTCGCACGTAACGGTCCGAAAAGGCGATACAACGGCGACGTTCGCGATCACGACTTTCTCGGTGACAGCCACGCAGAGCGCGAATGTCTCCGGCTCGTACGGCGGCCTCACCCAGCACGACACGTTGACCGTGATCCCGGCAAGCGCCGTTCAACTGACCAGTCTCACAATCACACCAAGCTCGGTCAGCGGCGGGACGACGGCGACGGGAACCGTGACCATGAGCGCCCCCGCGCCGACCGGTGGCCTTCTCATCTCACTCGCTTCGCGCCACCGGAACTTCGCTACCGTGCCTCCCAGCGTGACGGTACCTGGCGGAGCGGCCACCGCTTCATTCACGGTCTCCGCGCAAGCGGTGAAGTCCACGCACACTGTCGACATCACCGCGACCTATGCCAGCGTTACGAAGACCGCTCAGCTCACGGTGACCAAGAGCGTTGCTGGGCTCAGTATCTTTGGCAGGATCGCGGACATGTTCAGGCATGTACCGTTATCGCTTTCAGTCTCCACTGACGTGGCACAGCCGCTCCCAACTGGATTGCCTAGCCGGTACTCGCTCTACACGCCGGAGCTCAATCTCATGACCGAGACCGAGACCACAACATCGTCGAGTCCCGCCATCGCCTACGAGTACATCTGGTTCGGCGGCCAGCCGGTAGCGCAGTTCGACGTCGCCACCAACACCACGCACTGGACGTTCTTCGACCACCTCGGCACGCCAATCCTTCAGACTAACGCTGCAGGCGCCGTGGATTGGCGAGTCGAATATGACCCATATGGTACAGCTAACGTAGTCAGAGCCGGCGCGAGCCGACACCAGCCGCTACGCTTCCCTGGGCAGGAGTACGATGAAGCGTCGACGGATAGAAACTACAACATCTTCAGATGGTATCGGAGTGAGTCGGGCAGGTATACACAGTCGGATCCGATCGGGCTCGACGGAGGTATCGATCTCTACGCTTATGGCAACGGAAATCCGCTCCAAGTTGACGACACCAACGGCCTCTCCTTCGTCGACGTGCGGAAGGCTGACGAGAAGAGATACAACTCGCTTGCTGAATACCAACACGCGAATCCTTGTCAGAGTTCCGGAACGAGCTACTCCTGCACGCAGCGCTTGCTAGAAGACATCGCATGCCCTTGCTCCTGCAAGGGAACGGGCTGGGGAATGGACGTGTCCGCAATAGTTCAAGTCCGCTATAACCTTGCTGGCGGGGAACCAGGTTCGAACTTGCCACCGACGTTCTACTGGAATGGCTATCGGCGCCACGAAGATCTGCACTTGGAGGACCTGAGAAAGAAGCTTAAGGAATACGCAGACGGGTTGGAGAGCCAGCGATACGACTCGGCGACTGAATGCAACATTGCCTGCGGAAAGGTGATCGGAGGATTTCATCAGTGGCTGAACGACTGGGCTACAGACTCAAACCGGCGACTGCATTGATTGCGATCGTAGCATCGCTTGCGACAGGTTGCGTAGTGGTGCGCGTCAATGACTCACGGCGATCAGATCCGTCGCTGGCGGATCACTATGTTGCCATAGGTGCGGGTAGCGAAGGGCTATTCCTGAACGTAACATGCGTGCGTACACTCGATGCTCGCGACATCGACAGTTCTGCCAACATCCGCCGGTATATACTAGACAACCTGCGATCTGACAAGCGTCTGCCCGGATGTGAATCGCCGCAAGAATATCAATTGCTGATTTCTTACGAAGCGGGCAACGGAGTCTGCATCGACTGCGACGGCAAACATTCCAGCCGCCGGTCCGCCTTTGCAATCCTCGCTGTCGTTGACGCCAACGGAAAAGAACTCGCCTCTGCTGAGTGGCAAGACTGGCGAGGCGGTTCCGACTACCAAGTCGCAGATCGATTCATCGTTGACCTTCGCCACCTCGTGAACGGCGACCTGAAGAGCGAGGTCCAAAAGCTGCACGAACATTGAATGACCTCGACGATCTCCTGCGGCAGCGGACGGCGGAACCGCAGGCACACAGTTTGAATACTTCCAATTCTTGATTCATGCAATAATCCTCATCCATGAACTAATAAGGACGGATGGTAATTTCAATTATGGTGTTTGTCGCGGGCTCATTGATCGCGGCGCTGCTCTACACCGTGACATTTGTCGCTCTGAAGTTGAGACGGCTCAGCAGCATTCGTGCCGTGCGGTTATTGGTGACGGCGTCCACCGTCTTGCTCTATGTTATTTCTCCATTGGCATTCGATGCGATCGTGCTCTCTCTTGTTCAACGCAAAGGCTTCGCTTACATAGCTGTCGATCTGGCGTGGTGGGTGGGCTTAGCGCCGTCTCTTTTCGCGCTTGTAGCCGTCACCCTGGTGCAGGTGCTGCGCAGTAGACGCCATAGCACGGGCACGTATTGATCGATGATTTTACAGCAGGCTCTGCCAGGAAGATCATGTGGACATGCGCTGGAGTCTTCGACTGCTGCGAACGAGCGGAAGCGCAACGATGGTCCTTGCTCTTGTCTGGTCTTCATGGCTCCTTGCATGGGGATATCCGTTCTTGCACCGGTTGCACGGATGGTGCCCTGAAGCAATCGGACCGGACGTTCCGTACCTCCTTCTGCCTACCGGCACGCGGACTGATGTTGTTTCATCGGTTTTATACTTTGTATGGACCGTGATCGTCGCTGTCATCTGTTGCATCCCGACGGAGGCGGCGAAGATGACGATTCGATCGTTCGCCAGGCCCGTTCTCGGGTATCTTCTTCTCCTCGTGTTTCAATCCGTCCTGGTCGGTGATTTCCTGCGTACCTAACGCGTATGACTGGTGGCGCTACCTATTGTCCTCAGCGCGAATCGCGAGAATCGATGCGTTATCGTGGATGGAAACCCGCACCGCAACCACTCCATGGGTCGCTGGGCTTGCTGCGGCTCTCGTGACAGTTCTGTTGTTGACGCTTTGTTCGAAGCGCGATTCTGGGTCACATCGGCAGCGGCGAGGGCTATGGTCCGCGCCGCTGATGCATCGACGGCAAAGTAGACGGTCGCTTCCCGCGTGCCGCTGCCAGCCGGCGCTGAGGAGACCGATTTCGCCGTGGCGCCCCCCCCCGGCTTTCCAATGAGATGGTGCACTGGCACGTCCGTCACGGCCCTCTGACAGTGACCTTGGAGCAGAACGGAGGAGCGCTCGGGCAATTGAGTCACTCCACAAGAAGTTGGGGTCGTCCAGCTTGAAACTGAGGTCGCCCGACCTGAAACTGAGGTCGTCCGACCTGAAACTGAGGTCGCTCGAGCTGAAGTTGAGGTCGCTCGACCTGAAGTTGAGGTCGCTCGACCTGAAATCGAGGTCGGACAACCTGAAGTTGAGATGACACGACCTCAACGCTGAGGTCAGTCAACCTCAAATTGAGATGGCGCGACCTCAACGCTGAGGTCCGTCAACCTCAACTTGAGATGGCATGACCTCAACGTTGGGTCCGACAACCTCAAATTGAGATGACACGACCTCAACGCTGAGGTCAGTCAACCTCAAATTGAGATGGCACGACCTCAACGTTGGGCCCGACAACCTCAAATTGAGATGACACGACCTCAACGTTGGGGTCCGACAACCTCAAATTGAGATCCGACGACCTGAAGTTGAGATCCGACGACCTGAAGTTGAGGTCCGACGACTACAACGTTACCTTCGGACGAACGCAAGCCGTAATCGGACGAACGGAAGGTGAGGTCAGACGGCCGGGAGGGTTGATCCCCAGACCGGAAGGTTGAAGTCCAACGACCGGAACGCTTACCGCGGGCGGCCGAAATTCAGTGTGAGCGGTGCCGGGTCGGTCTGGCTCCGTCGGGCGGCGAGCCCCCACCTACTCGTAAGGTCTCAGACCTACACGGAGATCGATGCTGCCTTGCGGCCTACGCCGTCAACCGACAACGCGGCGAAGCCCGCCGTTCACACGAGCTTGTGCTTCAGCACCTCGTCACGATTCCGCGAGAAGATCACCAACAGGACGGCCCCCGCGAACAGGGCCAGTTTCCATGGCGGCAGCGCGGGGAGGTCCTGACTCAGAAAGATCTCCGCTCCGGCGGCCAACGGGATCATGAAGAGAATCGTCCAGCCAATCCAGAAGAGTTTCTTTCGCATGGCCTACTTCTCCTTTTCCATGAAACCTAGGTTTGGACGTCCGCGCACGCTGTGACGCATGACATCGTGCGGCGTGACGTCTAGTTCACGACGACCTTGCGTCCGGTCAGTTCGAGACAGAAGCGGGAGAGGTCCTCGTTGGAGAAGTCGTCCCAGCCGCTGCAGCCGTCATGCTCGAGCTGCTGGACGTCGCAGGCGGTGGGCAGGTCATCGACGTCCTGGCGGGCCAGTTGCCAGCGGTCCACCAACTCCTCCATCTCGGCGCGGGGCATGCGGGGGTTCCTGGCATTGATCCAGGCGAACCGCCGCCGCAGCTCGATGTCACTGTGGCGATGCAGGCCTCGGCAGAAGATGTTCTTCTCCGCGGCGATCTTGCAGATCGAGACGTCGTCGCCGGCGAGTTTCAGGAGCTCAGCACGGAGAACGTTGATCGCTCCATCGCGGGTAAGGGGTTCCGGTTTCGGTTCGATTCGCGCCATGATGACCTCCGAGAAGCAGTCGATTAGTGGATTAGTGGATCTGAACGACTGCCGCTTCTGTTCCACGTGGGTGTTCGACTGCGATCTACCAATCTACTGATCTACTAATCCACTAATCACAACGCCATTCTCGATCCACATACACCGGCAAACGGTGGACCCCGTCACACGTCGATGTGATGAACGTCATAGGGTCGTGGATCGGCCTCGGCGTTCACTCATTCCATGCTCAAACCGGTCGAATTGGAGATCGAGCTCTTCTGTCGCGGAATGGTGATCGGCGACTCCTGCCGTACGAACGATGGGCGGCGAATCAGCCGCACGCGCGCGGGCCTTGGATCGGGGCTGGAGATCGTCATTCCGGCCAGGCCCAAGGACATATGGGTCAACGTCCCCGTCGTCGAGCCCTTCGCGCAGCGCTCCGTTTTCACCCTTCAGAAAGGCGACGACGGCTATTTCGTTCTCGACGGGCGGGACGGCGCAGAGTATCCGGTTCGCATTCCGGAAGAGCCGGCCTGGTACTCGCGACGGACCACGTCCGGCGTGGAGATGAGCCGCGTCGGCGTTCTGCAGGGCAACTACCTGGCCGTCTACGTCTCCAACCGCTGTCTCTACTGGACCTGGTCACCGTCCGTCGCGTGCAAGTTCTGCACGACGGGCAAGAACGTCGGCACAGCCGAGGAGTCGCGAAAGAACTGGCGGGACGTGGTCGAGGTAGCCCAGGCGGCGCGCGATGAATCGGGAAGCATCTTCACGCACTTCAACACCGGCTACCACTACGAAGACCGCCCGGACCGCGAGGTCATCCACGGCCTCCGGCAGTGCGAAGTGTTCGTCCGCGCCGTACGCGAGAATGTCGGCGGCTTCATCGGCATTCAGGCCGTACCGGTGCCGCGCGCCCAGTTCCAGGAGTACGACGATTTGATCGAAGCCGGCACGGACCACTTCTCGTTCTGCTACGAATTCGAAGACCCCGAGGTCTTCGCTCGCATCTGTCCCGGCAAGGCGCAGACGGTCGGGCAGCACGCGTTCTTCGAGGCGATGGAGTACACGGCGAAGAAGCTCGGGCGCGGGCGGGTCTCCGGCGAGATCATCGCCGGCGTCGAGTCGATCGAGGCCACGAAGCGCGGCATCGACCGCATCGTGTCGGCAGGAGCCTTCCCCACGGTCTGCATCTTCCGCCCGACGGTCGGCAGCGATATGGAAAACGATCCGCCTCCCGACCCGGAAGCGATGAAGGAAGTCTTCGCCTACGTCCACGAGAGCTGCCGGCGGGCCCGGTTGCCTGTGGGAATCCTGCCGATCGAGGTCTCCCTGGTCGTCCAGCCGGAAGAGGCGGCCGGCCTGATCGAGCCGACGCTCCAGGACCACATCTATGCGGCCACAAACTGGAGCCTTCGCCAACTGGCCCGTCCGTACATCGCCTACAAGAAGCGGCCGGCGGCGTGAGGTTCGTCACGCCGAGGCGTGATCCGCCGAGCATCTGGCGGATTTCGCCGCCACCGTCGGCGCCGATCTGATCGCAGGCGGTCAGCGCGGTCACGGAATGTCGGACATCTTCCGCGGAACGACCACCGATCGGATCGTCCAGCGCAGCGAGTGTCCTGTGCTGGTGGTGTGATTGTTCGGGGGTCGGGAGTCGGGGGTCGGGGGTCGGAGAATCGCGAGACACAATGGCAAAGATCAACCGGTCACAGCGCGGGCTTCGCCCTCAACCCAACGCGATTGGACGCCAGCGCTCACCCGGATGCGCGCGAAGGCGCGCTCCACAATCCAGCCCCGCGCTCGGCGTAGCGCGAGCGCGGGGTATGAGGGTGTCGCCAAGTTCCCGGCCGCGGAGGCGGCCGGGACATGCCGCCCAATCTGCACCAGAAGCGCGATACGCCTACTCCTGTGGCGGCCGCCTCCGCGGCCGCACTTCCATGACCACCGATACCCCGCGCTCGCGCTGCGCCGAGCGCCGGGCTAAATTGTGTGACGCGCCTCCGCGCGCAACGGTCCTCACCTGGGTTGCCTACGGACGGCTTCTCGGAGGCGGCAGAAATCTTCGCGGCGTACGAAGAGACTACTGATCATTAGTACAGAGAGCGCCCTGTCGTGTGATGCCTACAGGGAGGGTCAAGTTGCGCCCCGCGTTCTCCGACCCCCGACCCCCGACGCTCAGGTACTGATCATCCCCTCCAGCGACTTCTTCTCCAGGAGGAAGATGTTCGAGCCCTTCACTTCGATGATTTTCTTCTTCTTGAAATCGCTGAGGATCCGGGTCACGGTCTCGCGTGTCGTACCGATCATCTGAGCGATCTCTTCGTGCGTGAGGAGCACGACCAGGCGCGTTCCCCTCGCTGTCTCCTCGCCGCCGCTCACGCTCCAGTCCAGGAGCAGCCGGGCCAGCTTCTCGGATGTCGTCTGTGACAGGCCCAGGGAACGAATCTCGCGCTGTGCTGACTGATACTTCGTGCTTAGCTGCTGCGCCGTGTGCATGCAGGCGTCGACGTGCGTGTTGAGGAAGTTCAGAAAGTCATCACGCTTGATGAAGTTCATCTGCGACGGCTCGAGCGTCTCCGCGGAGACCTCATACGGCTTGCCGAGGATCGTGGCACTGGCACCGAGAACCTCGCCAGGCTCGGCCACTTTCACGATGAGCGTCTTGCCCTCCGTCGAGGATGTCGTCAGCTTCGCGCGGCCGCTGCAGAGAATGAAGACGCCGCGAGGGTCCTCTCCTTCGACGAACAGAAGCGATCCCTTCGGATAGATGCCGGTGAACTTGATGGTGTCGAGCATGGCCACCGTCTCATCCGACATATCGCAGAAGGTACGCCCTTCGCGAACGTTGCACTCGGTACAGTTGTTTCGGACATCAAGGTTATATGGGGTCGGCATGGTAGACCTCCGGGTTGGTCAAGGCTGATTACACAAGTCGAATGTAGACGGACTCCTCACAATTCGCCCGGTGCAGCGGTCACGACTGCGCGTGACGAACATCACAGGGAAGGCAGAAGGATGAAAACGGAAGGATGAAGGATGAGGATGACTTCCACCTTCATCCTTCCGCCTTCATCCTTCCGCCTTCCGATCAGTGGAACATCCGGTCTCGCAGCGATGTCTCGGCCCGATCGGTCACGAGATCGGGAATTGGTCTCTCCGGAAGACACCGCTGCGATGACGGTCACCCATGGTTGTGTGCTCGATCACTCGCCTCCGTCCGTTGATGTGGCGATGTTGATGGGGATGGAACGAGCCGTTTCGAACGCAGTCATACCCGTCTCGATCCGGCCGCTGGCGCTGCCGGCGGAGCATGGCGGGTGGGGGTTCGTCCTGGAGCCGGTCGCGCTCGCTCTGCTCGTGGCGCCATCGTGGGCGGGCATCGCCATCGGTATCGCGGTGGTGGCGGCCTTTCTGGCACGACATTCGTTGCGGCTCGCCGCAGGCGACTGGATGCGTCGCCGGCGCTTCCCCCGAACGGCCGTTTGCGAGCAACTGGTTCTCATCTACTCGACCGCGATGCTCCTTGCGATCGCCACCGCCATGGCGCTCACGAGCGCGCGGATCCTGGTGCCGTTCGCGATCGCCGCGCCGTCCGGGCTGGCCCAGTTCGCGTGGGAGTTACGCAAGCGCGGCCGCGCGTTGACGCCGGAGATCCTGGGGGCCGCGGCGGCAGGAGCGACCGCTGCCGCGATCGCGCTCGCCGGCGGAAGGACGATGACGCTGGCATCGACGCTGTGGATCCTGACGATGCTACGATCGATACCGGCCATCGTCTTCGTACGCGCCGTCTTGAAACGAGGACGTCAATCGATCGCCGTCGCCCTTCACGTCGCGGCATTCGGCATCGCCATCGTTCTGTGGCGGCAGCACCTCGCTCCCCTCGCCGCAATCGTGGCCATGCTCATGCTCCTCGGGCGCGCATTGATCGGACCGGCACGCACCGATCCGCCGCGACGCGTCGGCATACGCGAGCTCTTCTACGGTGCCGCCACGGTGGTCCTGATTGGTGTGGGTTGGAGTTAACCAAAAACCAGAAACCAGAATGAAAACCAGAAACCAGAAACCAGAATGCTTCGCTCGGCAACCATTTCTGGTTTCTAGTTTCTAGAAGCAAGACCAGAAACCAGAATGCTTCGCTCGGCAACCATTTCTGGTTTCTAGTTTCTGGTTTCTGGTTTTCAATTCTGGTTTCTGGTTTCTGGTTTCTAGTTTCGTCTTTCTGGTCTATCGTCCAACCACGTGAAAATCACGATCACCGAAGCCGCGGCCTTGCTCGACGCCGACGAGGAGCGCGTACATGACTGGATCGAAGAGGCCGCATTGCCGGCTCAGCGGATCCGAGGTCAGTATCGGATCAACCGAAGCGACCTGCTCGAATGGGCGACGGCGCACAACGTCAGCGTCGCGCCGCGCGCGTTCGATCACGAGCGAGGCACGCCGTCACTCGCCGAAGCCCTCCGCGCGGGCGGTGTTCACGATCGCGTTCCCGGTTCTGATCCGGCCTCGGTGCTTCGTCACATCGTGACGTCGCTGCCGCTCGCCGACGGCGCGGACCGGGACATGCTCCTTCAAGTGCTTCTCGCGCGCGACATGCTCGGGGTGACCGCGGTCGGCGACGGCATCGCCATTCCCCATGTACGAACGCCGATCATTCTCGCGCCGGCGAATGCCGTGCTGGCGCTGTCGTTTCTCACGACGCCGCTCGATCTTCACGCGCCTGACGGCCAGGCGGTCGATACGTTCTTCTTTCTGATCTGTCCAACCGTCCACGTACACCTAGCCATGCTGGCCAAGCTTGCCTACGCCCTCAAGGACCCCTCATTCCGCGCCGCGGTACGCAGCCGGGCCGCGGCGGAGGAGATCATCCGCATCGCCGCCGCGCTCGAGGAAGGATTCCGATGAGCGCGATTCATGAAGGCAGAAGGCAGAAAGAAGAAGGCAGAAATGCTTCGCTGCGCCGAAACGGGGAGCAACGTGAAGCATTTCCGTCGGAGGAAGGCGTTTCATGAGCGCGATTCTCGTCCTCACTGGGATTGTGCTCTGCATGGTCAGCGGATTGCCCACGCTGTACAAGAGTGGAAAGCGGAAGGTAGAAGGCAGAAATATGGGGCGCAGCGAAGCACTTCTGCCTTCTGCTTTCTGCCTTCTGCTTTCCACGGCCGGCTCGATCACCGGTCTGGCCGGCTGCGCCATCGGCCTTGTCACGGCGCCGGCTCAGATCACACTCCCATGGCTCGTGCCCGGCGGAGCGATGCACCTGCGGGTCGATGCGCTCTCGGCGTTTTTCGCTGCTCCCGTTTTCCTGCTGGCAGGCGTGGGAAACCTTTACGCGCAGCGATACTGGCCGGCCTCCCGCGACCGAGCGGTCTACTTGCGCGTCTTCTTCGGACTGATGACGGGAGCGCTGGCGCTGGTCATGACCGCGGCCAACACGCTCCTCTTCATCGCCGCCTGGGAAATCGTCTCAATCGCGTCGTTCTTCCTCATCGTTACCGAGCACGAGAAAGCGGAGACGCGGCGCGCCGGATGGATCTATCTCGCGTCCAGCCATGTGGCAACGATGGCGCTTTTCGCGGTCGTCGCCCTCCTGCACACGTTGACCCGAACCTGGGCATTCACGCCGCTGGCCTCAGGAACCGGAGCGCTGCCGGCCGGCCGCGCTCTCTTCTGGCTCGCGGCCATCGCCTTCGGCATGAAGGCGGGCGTGATGCCTCTGCACGTCTGGCTGCCGGGCGCGCATGCCGCGGCGCCGAGTCACGTCTCGGCCGTCATGTCGGGCGTCGTCATCAAGATCGGGATCTACGGCCTGGTGCGCGTGCTCACGCTGTTCGACGTCATTCCGTCGAGCTTCGGCGTGACGATCCTTCTGGCCGGTATCGCTTCGAGCATCCTCGGCGTCGCCTTCGCGCTCGCGCAGCACGATCTCAAACGTCTGCTCGCCTACCACAGCATCGAGAACATCGGCATCATCGTGACGGGCCTTGGGATCGGCGTCATCGCGCAGGCGCACGGCCAGCCGCTCATCGCACTCCTCGGATATGCGGGGGCGCTGCTCCACGTCTGGAACCACGGTCTCTTCAAAGCCCTGCTCTTCCTCAGTGCCGGGGCGGCCATTCACGCGGTCCACACGCGCGAGATCGATCGCATGGGGGGCCTCGGCCGGCTCATGCCGTGGACTTCTGCCGCATTTCTTGCCGGTGCCGTGGCCATCACCGGTCTGCCGCCGCTCAACGGCTTCGTGAGCGAGTGGCTCCTCTACGTCGCCGGATTCATGAGCAATACGACGCCGGCGCGCGGAGGGCCGATCCTCCTTCTCATTCTCGTCGTGCCGGCGCTTGCGCTCACGGGCGCGCTCGCGCTTGCCTGCTTCGTCAAAGCGTTCGGAGTGGTATTTCTCGGATCGCCTCGCACCGCGGACGCGGCACACGCATCCGAGGCGCCGCGGACGATGCGGCTGGCCATGCTGCCACTCGTCCTGGCGTGTGCCGCGATCGGACTCCTCCCCGCCTGGCTCGTGCCGCTCCTCGGCAGGGTGATCGCCGTCGCCGCGCCGCGGCTGGCACAACCGCGGAACCTCCTGGCCTTCCTGCAACCCATCCAAACGACCGCTCTCGTGATTGCGGCCGTCGCCGCCATCGCTGTCCTGGCGATGATCGCCGCCACTCGCCGCGCCGCCACAGCGGTCACATGGGACTGCGGATACGCACAGCCGACCCCACGCATGCAGTACACAGCATCGTCGGTCGCGCGCGGGCTCGTGGGATTCTTTTCCTGGGCCATGCCTCCTGTCGTTCATGAACCGCCGCCGTTTCCCTTGTTTCCCGCCGCGGCCAGCTTCGAGAGCCACGTGCCCGACACGGTGCTCGATCGGACGCTGCTGCCGTCGCTTCGCGGCATCCAGTGGTTCCTTGGCTTCGCACGCTACTTTCAGCATGGCCGAGTGCAGCTCTACCTTCTCTATATCGGCGCGACGCTGGTCGCGCTCCTGGCGTGGAGCGCGTGGTGAGCACGATCCTGCAAATAGTCCTGGTGCTTCTGGCGTCGCCGCTCCTTCCCGGCGTCATTGCCAGGACGAACGCACGCGTGGCCGGCCGGAACGGGCCTCCGATTCTCCAGCTTTACTTCGACATCGGGAAGCTCCTCCGAAAAGGAACGACTCTCAGCAGCACGACGACGTGGCTGTTTCTGGCCGGCCCGGCCATCGCGGTCGTCGTCCCTCTCCTGGCATCCCTGCTCTTGCCGCTGGCCGGCGCGCGTGCCCCAATCGCCTTCGCGGGCGATCTCATCGTCTTCGTCTATCTCTTCGCGATGGCCCGGTTCTTCACCACTTCGGCCGCGCTTGACACCGGTTCCGCGTTCGAAGGAATGGGAGCGGCGCGTGAGTTGACCTTCGCCTCGCTCGCGGAGCCGGCGCTCTTCTTCGGCCTTCTGGCGCTGGCCCGAATCTCGCGCACCCTCTCGCTCTCGGCGCTGCTCACGGTGGACGGCGCGGAATGGCATCGCGCCGGCTCGGCCCTCGTCCTCATCATCGCGAGCTGGTTCATCGTTCTGCTGGCTGAGAACTCCCGCGTTCCTTTCGATGACCCGAACACGCACCTCGAGCTGACGATGATCCACGAGGTGATGGTTCTGGACCACAGCGGCCCTCCGCTCGGACTGATCCTCTATGGCAGCGCCATGAAACTCTTTGTCTTCAGCGCACTGATCGTCGACATGATGTTGCCCCGAACCGGTATGCCGCTCGCCGACGCCACGGCCACGCTTGCCGCCGTGCTCGGCGTGGGCATCGTGATCGGACTCGTCGAGAGCGTGATGGCCCGTCTGCGACTCGTGCGCGTGCCCCAACTACTGATCACGGCAAGCCTGGTGGCCGGGTTCGCGGTGGTGCTGGTGCTTCGATGATCGCTGATTCGATACTCATCGTCCTCCTCCTGACGAACTTCTTCATTCTCGGGACGGCGAATCTCCGCTCCGCGATTCACGCGGTGGCGTTTCAGGGTCTGCTCCTCAGTTCGCTGCCTCTCTTCGTCGAATCGCACCTTACCCTTCGCCTCGTCACGCTCGTCGCGGCGACGGCAATCATCAAAGGTGCGGTAATCCCCGGGCTCCTGCTTAAGGCAATCCGCGACGTTCATATCCGCCATGAGGTCGAGCCGTACCTCGGGTTCGTACCGTCCCTCTTTCTCTGTGCGATTGGAACGGCGCTGGCCCTTCTCTTTGCCGACCATCTGCCGCTCGCGGCGGCAGACCGCGCCGGCCTCTTCGTCCCAGCCTCGCTAGCGACCCTCTTCGCGGGCTTCCTCGGGTTAACGACACGGCGAAAAGCAATCTCGCAGGTGACCGGCTACCTCGTCCTCGAAAACGGCAACTACGTCTTCGGTCTCCTGCTCTATCAGGCCATGGTCGTCGAGGTCGGCGTGCTCCTCGACCTCCTCGTCGGCATCTTCGTCATGGGCATCGTCCTGAATCACATTCAACGCGAGTTCTCATCGCTGGACACGGAGAAGCTGTCGAGCCTGCGTGAGTGAAAACCAGAAACCAGAAACCAGAAACCAGAATGCTTCGCTCAGCCACCATTTCTGGTTTCTAGCTTCTGGTTTCTGGCTTCTGGTTTCTGGTTTCTGGTTTACATATCTGGTTCGACTCACACAATGATCGTTTCCCTCATCATCGTCCCCCTTATCGGCGCACTCGCGGCGTTCCTCATGCCGGCGGATCGGTACCGGCCGTGGGTCGTGGCGGCGGTAGCGGCCATCCACACTGTCCTGGCGGTTGAAGCGGTCCGCACGAAGATGGGGGAGGCGGCCTCGGACTGGCTTCAGCTCGATCCCCTGGGCGGGCTCGTGCTCCTGGTGATCTCGACGATCTTTCTCATCTGCGCCATGTACTGCATCGGATACCTGCGGCTCCGCGCCGAACGGCCGAACCGGGTCTTCTGCACCGCGCTCCTCGGCTTTCTGGCCATGACGAGTCTCGTCGCGCTCGCACAGCACCTGACGGTTCTCTGGGTGGCCATGGAAGCGACGACGCTCGCGACGGCGGTGCTCCTTTACTTCAACCAGAACCGGCGCTCGCTCGAGGCGACATGGAAATACCTCATGATCGGTTCGGTCGGCATTGCCCTGGCGCTCCTCGGCACGCTCTTTCTTGCCTACGGCGCGCTTCTTGGACTTGGCGAGCCAACGCTTCTCTTTTCAGAACTGGTCAGGCGGGCCGGTCACCTGCCCGCGCCGTGGGTTCGTACCGCCTTCGTGTTCCTCCTCGTCGGCTACGGCACGAAGATGGGTCTGGCGCCGCTGCACACCTGGAAACCGGATGCCTATGGTGAGGCGCCCGGCGTCGTAGGAGCGCTGCTGGCCGGCGGCTTGACGACAGGCGCATTCCTGGCCCTGCTCCGCGTTTACCGGATTGTCGACGCGGCGGGCCAGGGGCTGTTTGCGCGCGAGCTTCTCGTCGTTTTCGGTCTTCTCTCCATGGCCACGGCCGCGGTGTTCATGATCGGTCAGCGCGATTTCAAACGCCTCCTGGCCTACTCGAGCGTCGAGCACATGGGCATTCTCGTGCTCGGAATCGGGCTAGGCGGCGCGGGGATCTTCGCCGCGCTCCTCCACGTCGTGAACAACGCGCTGACGAAGAGCCTGCTTTTCCTCGCCGCGGGAAACATCCATCGCGCATTCAAGAGCAAGCGGCTCGAAGACGTGACGGGAGCACTGCAGCGGCTGCCGTTATCGGCCGGGCTCTTCCTGGCGGGTTTCTTCGCAATCAGCGGATCGCCGCCGTTCGGACCGTTCGTAAGCGAGCTTTCGATTCTCACCACGGCAATGGATTCCCATCGCTACCTGGTCAGCGCGCTCTACCTCATCCTCCTCGCTGTCGTTTTCATCGGGATGGGAAGCTCCGTACTCGCGGTCGTGCTAGGCGTGCCCCCCGACGATACCGAGGGGCGCAGCTTCCGTGAGTCGCCATTCAAGACCATCCCCATCATCGTCAGTCTCGCGCTCGTGATCTGGATGGGCGTGTGGATTCCGGAGTCCGTTTCCAGGCTCCTGCACGCGGCCGCACGGCTGCTGGGAGGATCGTGAGATGAACGATCGTCTCCTCATCCGCCGCAATGCGGAGCCCGCACCGCTCGCGGACGTACCGTTGCTCGCCGTCCAGGCGTTCCGTAATACGGTCCTCGATTCTGTCCTGCGGGAAGAGTGCCGAGTCGCCTCCTTTTTCGCGCGCGAAGCGGAGGGACACATCGAGCTCATCGCCGTCCTCGCCGACGACTTGACGGGCGAGCTTGGATTCGTGCGCACGCGGCTCGACGAGGATCGCTTCGACTCCCTCACGCCGGAGTGCCCGCAGCTCCACACGTTCGAGCGCGAGATCGCCGAACAGTTCGGTGTGAGACCGGCCGGCCACCCGTGGCTCAAACCGCTCCGCTTCCACGCATCCTTTCGTCCCGGCCACGACGTCTTCGGCGATCCCACGCCGGGCGTCACCGATTTCTTCCGCGTGGAGGGCGACGAGGTTCATGAAGTCGCCGTCGGGCCGGTACACGCGGGCGTCATTGAGCCCGGCCACTTCCGCTTCCAGTGTCACGGCGAGCATGTCTTCCATCTGGAGATTGCCCTCGGCTATCAGTACCGCGGAATCGAGAGGGCGCTCATCGGCGGGCCGTCGAAGAAGACCATCCACTACATGGAGACCGCTGCCGGCGACTCCACGATCGCCCACACACTCGCCTACTGCCAGGCCATGGAAGCGCTCTCCGGCGCCAAGCCGCCCGCCCGGGCGCAGGCCCTTCGCGGAATCGCACTCGAGCTCGAGCGCCTCGCCAATCACACCGGCGATCTGGGCGCGCTCAGCGGCGACGTTGCGTATCTCCCCACTGCCTCTTATTGCGGCCGAATCCGCGGCGACTATCTCAATCTCACCGCCGAGCTTTGCGGATCACGATTCGGCCGCGGCTTCGTGCGTCCCGGCGGCGTCCAGTTCGACGTCCCAGAGGAACGGGTCGACGCACTCGTTGGGCGGGTCGACACAGCCACACGTGACGTTGTCGATGCGGTCGGGCTTCTCTGGACGACGCCGACGGTCATGGAGCGGTTCGAGAATACCGGCGTCGTCGAAGCGGATGATGCCGAGGCCATCGGCATGGTCGGTGTGGCCGCCCGAGCGTGTGGCCGCGGCATCGACGTCCGGCACGACTTCCCGTCCGGCATCTACCGCTTCGTACACATTCCGGTGATCACGGCGCATTACGGCGACGTCAACTCCCGCGCCTTCGTCCGTTGGCTCGAGCTGCAGCGGTCAGCCAACTTCGTCGCGCAGCAGCTCCGCACCTTCCCCACGACCCCCGTTCTTTCGGAAGGTATGCCGTCGCTCCGGCCGGGGATGATCGTCGCCTCGTTGACCGAGGGATGGCGCGGCGAGGTCTGTCATGTCGCCATCACCGGCGACGATGGCCGCTTCGCGCGATACAAGATCACCGACCCGTCATTTCACAACTGGTTCGGTCTGGCCCTGGCGCTTCGCGGAGGTGAGATCTCCGACTTTCCGCTTTGTAACAAGAGCTTCAACCTTTCCTACTGCGGACATGACTTATGAAAAGGATGTTTCACGCGGAGGCGCGGAGACGCGGAGAGGGAGATGCAAACCCTTCTTATCTCCGCGTCTCCGCGCCTCCGCGCGAGAAAGAAACGAATGATTAAGGCTTTACTCGCACGCGCCCGCCAAGGGCATCGCACGATTGGCTATCCCGACACAAACCCGCCGTCGATGCCGGCGCACTTCCGCGGCGTGCCGAAGATCGATCCGACTCGTTGCCCCGATGGCTGCCGCGTCTGTGCCGAGGCCTGTCCCACCGACGCCATCGTCGTCGCGGACGGCCACGTTCGTCTCGACCTCGGACGATGCATCTTCTGCCCCGAATGCGAGTCGGCCTGTCCGGAAGGAGCGATCACCTTCACCGATGATTACCGCCTCGCTGCGCGCAAGCGTGCCGAGCTTCAGCTCCTCGCCGGCGTGGAGCTGAAGCTCGCCGAAGCGCTCGATGCGAAGCTCCGCAAGCTATTCGGCCGATCACTCAAACTGCGGGTCGTGAGCGCCGGCGATTGCAACGGCTGCGCGTCAGACGTGAACGTCCTCAGTACGATCGGATGGGACATCGGCCGATTCGGCATTCAGTATGTCGCCTCGCCGCGTCACGCCGACGGCCTCGTCATCATGGGGCCTGTGACCGAGAACATGCGTGTCGCGGTCCGGAAGACCTACGACGCCATCCCCGACCCGAAGATCGTGATCGCCATCGGCGCCTGCGCCATCTCCGGAGGCATCTACGCCGGCCACCCCGAACAGCACGACGGGATCGATACCATGCTCCCCGTCGATCTCTTCATCCCAGGCTGCCCGCCGCATCCGCTGACGATCCTGGACGGGCTGCTGCGGCTCTTTGAAAGGCAGAAGGCACAAGGCTGAAGGCAGAAGTAAATGCAGCGCCGACTCAGCCCCTGACTTCATCCTTCATCCTTCATCCTTTCTGCTTTCTGCCTTCCCATGTGTCGTCCGTCACACCCGCTGGTACACGCCGTCACGTCGCCGTGTTTGAGGGGGCGCGATCATGCTCCCCAGAACGGAGATAAAACCGATGATCAGTGTGACAAGACTTCTCGGCGGCGCCTCATTTTCGGGCGACCGGCTTCGGTACCACGACCAATCAGCCGGACAGAAAACGGGCGCACGGTCCGACACCGGACCTGTGGTGGTTTGGAATGCAACCAAGACCTGCAACCTCGAGTGTGTTCACTGCTACGCCGACGCGCGCAGCCGCAAGTTCGACGGCGAGCTGAGCACGGACGAGGCCAAGGCGATGATCGACGATCTGGCCGCCTTCAAGGTGCCGGCGCTGCTCATTTCCGGCGGCGAACCGATGGTCCGGCCGGACATCCTCGACCTGGCCGAATATGCGACCACGCACGGCGTGCGCGTCACGTTCTCGACCAACGGGATGCTCATTGACGAACAGCGGGCCCGCCGCATCGCCGACATGGGCGTAGCCTACGTCGGCATCAGCGTCGACGGCAACGAGGAGCGTCACGATCGGATGCGCTGTCGCACCGGCGCGTTCCAGGGTGCCGTCCGCGGCATTCGCAATTGCCGCGACGCCGGCATTCGCGTCGGCGTCCGCTTCACGGTCACGCAGGACAACGTCGAGGAAATCGACAGCGTCTTCCAACTCGTCGAAGACGAGGGCATCGGCCGGCTCTGCCTCTACCACCTCGTCTACTCCGGTCGCGGCTCGTATCTGTCCGGCATCGATCTCGAGTCCGCGCAGAAGCGCGTGCTGATGAACAAGATGATGGCCAAGGTGGAGAAGTGGAACGGCGAAGGCCGCAACGTCGAAGTGATGACGGTCGACAACCACGCCGATGCCCCCTACATCTATCTGCGCTTGCTCGAAACCGATCCCGCCCGCGCCGAGGATGCCTTTGCCCTGATCAGCAACAACGGCGGCAACCGCTCCGGCATCGCCATCGGTTGTATCGACAGCTTCGGGGCCGTTCATCCCGACCAGTTCACGACCAATCACACCTTGGGCTCAATCCGGGAGCGGCCGTTCTCGGAGATCTGGAGCGACTCGCGCGTCGAGCTGCTCGACGGGCTGCGCAAACGGAAGACCCTGCTCAAGGGCCGCTGCGCCGCGTGCCGCTGGCTGCCGATGTGTAACGGCAATTTCCGCGCGCGCGCCGAGGCGGCCACGGGCGACTACTGGGAATCCGATCCGGGTTGCTACCTCCTCGACTCGGAGATCGCGGCGGTGAGTGCATGAGCGCCTCCCTCGAGTACGCGGTGCCGGTCTCGGTTTACGATCCGATTAACCGGGCCATCCTCGAGGTTTCGGAGGATCAGATCGGCGGGTTCGTTCGCGAGCCCATTCGCGAGATTGCCCGCATTGCCGGACTCCATCCGCTCGTCGTCATCGAGCGCATTCGCGCCATGCTGGACGCGGGGACGATCCGGCGCGTGCGGCAGACGCTGCTGGCCACGAATCTCGCGCAGGGCGCTCTGATCGCCTGGAAGATCGACGACTCGCTCGGCGACTCGCTCATCAATGCCGCCTTCGACTTCATCGCCAAACGCGATCCCTTTTCCGGCCACGTCGTCATCCGCAACTGCGAGAACGGGCAGACGGAGTGGCGTCTCTGGACGACGCTGAAAGTGCCGTCCGGCTTCTCCGTCGAAGCGCACTGCGAATACCTGCGCCGCCAGATCGGCGCCGAGCGTTACCGCATCATGCCCTCGCTGCGGGCCTTCGTCCTCGGCGTGGGACACATGCGGCGCAAGGGCATGCAGCCCGGCGAAAAGTCGCCGTTGCTCGCCGACGTCATGGAGCCGTCGATCGTCGAGCTCTCCGCACGCGAGTGGAGCGTGCTCGTGGCCTTGAAGCACGACTTCACGCCGGACGAGATCGGCGAGGGGATGTGGGAGCGTCGCGCGCGCGCCGCCGGAATCGATGAGGAGACGTTCTTCAGCATCGCCGAGGACCTCGATCGCCGCGGCGTCATCGGACGCTTCTCGACGTTCCTCGAGCACTCCAAGCCGGTGGCCGGCGAAGAGCGCCTCTCCAGTTTCAACGGTCTCTTCCACTGGGCGGTCCCACCCGGTCGCGAGATCGAGGCAGGACGCGAGATCGGCCGGTTCGCCATCCTCACGCACTGCTACTGGCGCGACGCCGGTCCGGAGCTGAATAACGTCAACATCATGGCCGTGGCCCACGGCGAGACGAAGGAACAAGTCATGGCCCACAAGGCCGCCATCGATGCGTACCTGAACGAGATCGGTATCGGCTTTACCTACACCAACGTCTACTGGGGCGGACGCGCGGAGATCAAGCCCTCCGAGGTTTCTCCCGTCGCCTATCAGGAGTGGGCGCGAAAGGCAGGTGTCATATGAGTGCCAAGGTCGATTTCAATCTCCATCCATTCGTGGTGATCTGGGAGAGCACGCGCGCATGCGACTTGTCATGCGTACATTGCCGTGCCGCCGCTCAACCGCGCCGCAGCCAGTTCGAGCTGACGACGGAGGAAGGCTACAAGCTGATCGACGACATCGCGCTCCTGAAGCCGAAGGTCTTTGTGATCACAGGCGGCGACCCCCTCAAGCGCGAAGACACATACGACTACATCGCCTACGCGAAGAAGCGCGGGCTGGAACCATCGGTGACTCCGAGCGCCACGCCGTTGCTCACCGAGGGAGCCATCGCGCTCATGAAACACCGCGGGGTGGCCCGCCTGGCCGTCAGCCTGGATGCCTCCCGCGCCGATCTGCACGACGGGTTCCGCCGCGTTCCGGGCTCATTCGACATCACGATCAACGCCATCCGCACCGCCGCACGCGAAGGCATCCCCGTACAGGTCAACACGACGGTGACGCGCCGCACGGTCGATGATCTCCCGCAGATGGTCAACCTTCTGCGCGACCTCGGCATCGTCATGTGGAGCGTCTTCTTCCTCGTTCCCACGGGGCGCGGGAAACAAGCCGACCTGATCACCCCCGAAGCGGTCGAGCAGCTCTTCGGCTACCTCTACGAGACCAGCAAACGCGTTCCCTTCGCCATCAGAACGACCGAGGCCATGCACTACCGCCGCTACATGCTGCAGCGGATGGCCGCCGAGAGAGGGGAATCGATCGACAATCTTCTCGATCCCACCACGGGACTCATCGACGCCTCGACGCTCTTCCTGCAGAACGGCCCGCGCAAAATGCCGCTCGGTGTGCAGGCTCAGACCGGCGCCGTCTCCCGCGCTCCGCGCGGCGTAAACGAGGGGAAGGGCTTCGTCTTCATCTCCCACCTCGGCGACGTCTTCCCGAGCGGTTTCCTGCCGCTGAAAGCCGGCAACGTGAAGCACCAATCCCTCGGCGAGATCTATCGTTCGAGCGACCTATTCACCGGCCTTCGCGACAGCAGCAACCTCAAAGGCAAATGCGGCGTCTGCGAGTTCCGTGACCTCTGCGGCGGCTCCCGCGCAAGGGCCTGGGCCATGACGGGGGATGTCTACGCGGCTGATCCGCTATGTACGTATGTGCCGGCGGGCATGCGGTACGCGACGGCGTAGGTGTCGCGGTTACGGGCGAGGTCTTTCTCTCGTTCCGTTGTCACATGCCCACTTCGGGCAGTAGAATGCCCAAAATGGGTGGAGCGTTACAAAAAAGCGCCCGCACTGCTACAGCGCGCACGAGCATCGCGGACGCTCTGCTGACGAAGACACAGCAGCGGGTGCTGTTGCTGTTCTTTGGTCAACCCGATCGTTCGTTCTTCAAACAGGAGCTGATCGACCGCGCCGGCTCCGGTTCCGGCGCAGTGCAGCGGGAGCTGGCGCGGCTCGTCGACAGCGGGCTCGTTACCGTCTCGCGGATCGGCAGTCAGAAGCACTATCAAGCCAACCGGACCGCGCCTGTTTTCGAGGATCTCCGAGGGATCGTGACGAAGACAATCGGCCTGGCCGACCCGTTGCGCGCTGCTCTCCGGCCGCTCGCGAAACGGATCGAGCTCGCGCTCGTCTATGGTTCAGTGGCGAAGGGAAACGATCGGGCGCAAAGCGACATCGACCTCCTCGTGGTCGGCGACGACCTCACGTTGGAGGATCTTTTCGCGCGCCTCGGGCCGGTTGAAAAGAAGGTCGGGCGCACGATCAACCCAACGCTCTACACACACGAGGAGTTCGCGAGGCGTCGTAGCGGGAACGCGTTTCTGCAGAAGGTGCTCCGCGAAGAACATATCGTCCTGATTGGGACCGAAAATGGCGCTGACGAGTCTCGATAACCTCGTACGCGGTGGACAGCTCAAGGCCGAGCCGACTGCACAGTCAGAGCTCGATGGACTGATCCGCTCGGGACTCGCACGGCTGAACGACGCCGAGAACAAGGCACTGTCGCTGGACAGCCGCTTCGACCTCGCCTACAACGCCGCGCACGCTCTCTCCCTGGCCGCGCTGCGCTGGCACGGCTATCGGTCGGACAATCGCTATCTCGTATTCCAGACACTTGCTCACACGCTGAAGCTCCCCGCGGAGCAATGGCGCGTGCTCGACAGCGCGCACCGCAAGCGAAACTTTATTGAGTATGAAGGCGTCGCAGATGTCGATGAGCAACTCGTGGCCGCTCTGCTTCGCGTGACGCGTGAAGTTGCCACGCGCGTCGCGAACTTAGGACCAATTTAACCGAAGCTGATCTGCGCCTGCTGCGGGTGATCGAATCGCTGCAAGGCTCTCTTGACACGCCGGAGCCGCGTAATTACATTGTGCATATGAAAGCACGCCTGATTCAGATCGGCAACTCGCGAGGGATACGCATTCCGAAGGCACTACTCGAACAGACGCACTTGACCGAAGACGTCCACATCGAGGCTCAGGCAGGTGAGATCGTCATTCGCTCAGCACGGCTCCCCAGGGGGGACTGGGAAGAGGCGTTCCTCGGCATGGCACAGCGCGGGGACGATCAGTTGCTCGACGAAGCAAGACGCACTGCCTTCGATGAAACGGAATGGGAGTGGTAACGCAGCGTTTTGAAGTCTACCTGGTCAATCTTGATCCCACGGTTGGCAGCGAGATCCGAAAGACGCGTCCGTGCGTAATCGTTTCCCCCGACGAGATGAATCGTCACATCCGCACGGTCATCGTGGCGCCAATGACAACGAAGGGCCAGGCATATCCGACGCGCGTTGGATGTACGTTCGGTGGCAGGCGGGCCCGGATCATCCTCGATCAGCTCCGGACGGTTGACAAAGCCCGGCTGGTCAGGCGCATCGGCAGGATCTCGCCTTCCGCGCAACTTGAGATCCTCTCCAAGCTGGCAGAAATGTTCGCGCCATAGAGCTCGCGGATCTACTGTCGGTTTTTCAGGATACGGCCAGCAGTCTCGCGGGTAGCCACAGACGCCCTTCGCGTCTCCATCACCTCGCCGAGAGACCCTTGAAACCCCGAAACCGCGAGACCGCGCAACCCCTCACCTCACCTCTCCACACTCACGCATCCCCGGATCGGCGAAGTACGGGTTACTGATATCGCCCTTCGGCTGGAGCCAGGAGTGCCTGGCCATCACGCAGTAGACGACCTGGGGCGACGGCTGTTCGTTGCCGGCCTTGCGATAGGCGATCATGGCGTCGGAGAGCATCGCGAACGAACGGCGTGCGCTCTCGATGTCGCTGCTCTTCGCAAGCGCGCCGGCGTCCTTCGCGATCTCGAGCTGTTTCGACTGGCCCGCGTCGTTCGCCAGCGACGCCGCTCTCGACTTCACACCGTCGAGTGATTCGGCCAGCAACGACTGCCGCACCGACTCGTAGCGAGGGAAGAGCGGCTTCGCCTCCGTTCGGGAGAAGGCCATGTAACCGGCGATTCCGAGCGCGACCAGAACACCTGTCAGCCCGGTCACGAATGCCGGCCGTTGCCACCAATGAAGCGCCAGGTGCTCGTCGTCCGCGTGCTTGGGATGAGGCAGACTCCGCTCCCGCCATAAGAGGTAAATGGCCGGATAGACGAGCAACTCCATCAGGAACGACGTGAAGAGGCCTCCGATCATCGGTGCGGCGATGCGCTTCATGACGTCGGCACCCGCGCCGGCCGACCACATGATCGGCACGAGCCCGAAGAACGCGCAGGCGACGGTCATCACCTTCGGCCGGACGCGTTGCACGGCGCCGTGAAGGATCGCTTCGTTCAGATCCTCGCGCGTGTTCAGCGTGCCGGCGGCGACCCGCTCGTCGTGCGCGAGGTCGAGGTAGAGCAGCATGAAGATGCCGGTCTCGGCGTCGAGCCCGAGCAAGGCAATGAGCCCGACCCAGACGCCGATCGACATGTTGTAGCCGAGCGCGTAGAGCAACCAGACCGCGCCGACGGCGGAGAAGGGCACGGCCAGGAGCACGATGGCCGTCTTCGGGAATGACTTCGTGTTGAGGTAGATGAGAAAGAACACGACGAAGAGGGTGAGCGGGAGAACGATCTTCATCTTCTCCCGCACCCGTGTCATGGCCTCGTACTGGCCGCTCCACGCCAGCAGGTATCCGGGCTTGAGCTTCAGCTCCGCGTCGACCGCTTTCTTCGCCTCTTCGACGTAGCCGCCGATGTCGCGCCTGGCGGTGTCGACGTCGACGTACACGTAGCCTGACAGCCGGCCGTTCTCATCGCGGATCATCGATGGCCCTTCGACCAGCTTGATGGTCGCGAGCTGACCGAGCGGGATCTGTGCGCCGCCACCCATCGCCCCGGCGGCGTTCGGAACGGCCACGAGCGTACGGGCCAGTTTGTCGACGTCGTCGCGCATCTCGCGCGGGTAGCGGATATTGATCGGGTAGCGCTCGCGCCCTTCGTTCGTCGTGGAGACGTTCTCGCCGCCGATGGCGGTCATGATCACGCTCTGCACGTCGCCGATGCGGAGGCCGTAACGGGCGATGGCTTCCCGATTGAGATCGAAATCGACGAAGTATCCGCCCGCGACACGCTCGCCGTAGACGCTGCGCGTACCGGGCACGTTCTGCAGAATCCCTTCGAGATGCTGGCCGATCTTCTCGATCTCGCCGAGGTCGGCGCCGAAGATCTTGATACCAACCGGCGTGCGGATACCGGTGGTGAGCATGTCGATGCGATTCTTGATGGGCATGGTCCAGGCGTTCGTCTGTCCCGGGAGCGTGAGCTTCGCGTTCATCTCGTTCACGAGATCGTCCGGGGAGATCGTCTCCGGCCAGAGCGGCCGGAAGAGTGGCTTGATGAAGTCCGGCCCGCTTGAATACCAGCGCGGCCGCGTGCGCCACTCCGATGCCGGTTTGAGCACGACCACGGTCTCCATCATCGAGAACGGCGCGGGGTCGGTGGAGGTGTCCGCGCGCCCGGCCTTGCCGAAGACACGCTCGACCTCGGGGAAGCTCTTCAGCAACTGATCCTGCCGCTGCAGCAGCGCCTCGGCCTGCGCGACCGAGATGCCGGGGAGCGTGGTCGGCATGTATAGGATCGTGCCCTCATTCAACGGCGGCATGAACTCGTGACCGAGCTTCCGGTACACGGGGATCGTGCACAGAACGACGAGCAGCGCAGTGCCGATCACCATCCGCGGATGTTTCAGGACGAACTTCGCCGGCCGGGTGTAGAGCTTGAAGAGGATCCTGGAGATCGGATGCTTCTCCTCGGGGACCATCTTCCCGACGACGATTGCGTTGACGACCTTTTTGGTCAAACCAGAAACGAGAAACCAGAAACCAGAAAAGAAACCGGCGAACCCCTTCTGGTTTCTGGTTTCTGGTTTCTGGTTTTCAAAGACCGGCTTCATCCGCGTGAAGAGCAGTCGTAGCGCGGGATCAAGCGTTACGGCGAGGACGGCGGCGATGGCCATGGCGAAGTTCTTCGTGAACGCCAGCGGCTTGAAGAGGCGGCCTTCCTGCGCTTCGAGCGCGAAGATGGGCATGAAGGCGAGAGCGATCACCATCAGGGAGAAGAAGCTCGGCCGCCCCACTTCCTGGATGGCCTTGATCAGGACTTCTTTGTAGTCTCCTTTTTTTCCATCGGCCTCCCACACTTCCAGTTTCTTGTGCGCGTTCTCGACCACGACCACCGAGGCATCGACGAGCGCTCCGATGGCGATGGCGATGCCGCCAAGCGACATGATGTTGGCGTTGATACCGAGGAGCTTCATCGGGATGAAGGCGATGACGACCGCCGCCGGCAGAGTGAAGATCGGGATGACAGCGCTCGGGATGTGCCATAGGAAAATGAGGATGATCAGCGAGACGATGATCATCTCCAGCAGGAGCTCGTGCTTCAGGGTGTGGATGGATCGCTCGATCAGATCCGAGCGATCGTAAGTCGTGACGATCTTCACGCCCTCGGGCAGGGTCTTCTCAATCTCGGCGAGGCGGACCTTCACCCGCTTGATCACATCGAGCGCATCTTCGCTCTGCCGCATGATGACCACGCCGGCGGCGGTCTCCCCCTCGCCATCGAGCTCCGCCACCCCGCGCCGCAATTCCGGCCCGAGCTCAATGTTGGCGACGTCGCGCAGGAGCACGGGCGTGCCGCGCTCGTCGCTCTTCACCACGATCTGTTCGAGGTCAGCGATGTTCTTCACGTAGCCGCGGGCGCGAACCATGTACTCGGCGCCGCTCCACTCGACGAGGCGCGCGCCCACTTCATTGTTGGACCCGCGCACCGCCTCCATCACTTCCGCGAGCGGGATGCGGTACGCCGCAAGTTTGTTGGGGTCGACGGTGATCTGGTACTGCTTCACGAAGCCGCCGAGCGAAGCGACTTCGGCGACGCCCGGTACGGATTGCAACTGATACCGGATCGTCCAATCCTGCAGAGAGCGGAGATCCGCGAGCGAGTGCTTCCCGCTCTTCTCGACGAGCGCGTACTGAAACACCCATCCCACACCGGTGGCGTCGGGGCCCAGCTCCGTCTTCACGCCTTGCGGCAGGGACGACTGCGTCTTTGAGAGCGATTCGAGAACGCGCGACCGGGCCCAGTAGAGGTCCGTCCCTTCATCGAAGATGACGTAGACGTAGGAGTAGCCAAAGTCCGAGAAGCCGCGGATGTCCTTGACCTTCGGCGCACCGAGGAGCGAGCTGACGATCGGGTAGGTAACCTGGTCCTCGATGATGTCGGGGCTGCGGTCCCACTTCGAGTAGATGATGACCTGCGTATCGGAGAGGTCAGGCAGCGCGTCCACCGCGATCCGCTTCATCGACCACAGACCGGCGAAAACCAGCCCCGCCATGATGGTCAGAGTGAGGAACTTGTTGGTTGCGCAGACGCGAATGAGTTTTTCGATCATCTGAGCGCCGCCTTCAAACGTGACTCGGAGTCGATGAGGAAGTTCGCCTGCGTCGCGACTTTCACGCCGGCCTCGAGACCGCTGCGGACTTCGTAGAACCCCTCGGATTTCGTTCCGACCTGGATCTCACGCGGCTCGAATGTGCCGTCGTCCTTCACGATGAACACGACCGAGCGCGTACCGGTCTGGAGCACGGCGGATTCCGGGACGACGACGACCTGACGTACCGGCTGCTGGATCACCACATCACCGAACATCTCGGGCTTGAGGGCTCCGTCGGCGTTGTCGAATTCGCTGCGTACTTTGACCGTGCGGGTGATCGGGTCGACGGTCGGCGCGATGAAGGTGACGCGTCCGGTCCAGGTCCGGCCCGGAATGTACGAGAGCGTCGTCGTGGCCGCCGCGCCCATCCGGATGAACTGCAACTCGGACTCGTAAACGTCCGCCTGAATCCAGACGTGATCCAGATTCGCGATCTCGAAGAGCGGTTCACCGGCAGTGACGCGCGCTCCTTCGACCGCGATCTTGTTGAGGACGTATCCGCTCGCCGGCGAGTAGATCGTGACGGACTTCCGCGCCGTACCGGTGTGCTCAAGCTGTCGGATCTCCGCCGGCGTGACATCCCACAGCAGGAGTCGCTGACGCGCCGCGGCGAGAAGCGACGGCGCCTGCGTCGCAGCGCGCATCGCAAGCAGATAGTCCTGTTGCGTGGCCAGGAGGTCGGGGCTATAGACCGATAAGAGCGGCTGACCTTTGCGGATCTGCTGTCCGGTGACGTTGACGTACAGCTTCTCGATGTAGCCGTCGAACTTCGTCGAGATCTTGTAGAGACGCGTCTCATCGACGGCGACGCGGCCGACGGTGCGGACCGTGCGTCCCAGCGAGCGCACCTCGGTCATGCCTGTCTGTACGCCGATGAGTTGCTGCCTTTCCGAGGTCAGCTTGACGTTCGCGTAGCCGCTGACGGTCGATGTCGCGGGGCCGGCCCCTTCGTCATAAACCGGAACGAGATCCATCCCGTCATGCGCCTTCCCCGGCTTATCGGACTTGTAGCTGGGGTTCATCGCGTCGATCCAGAAGAGAACCTTCTTCTCCCGCGCGGTCGGGGCGCCTGGCGCAGACGGTTTCGTGTTTGGTCGTGCGACGACAGCGACCAGTGCGATCGCGAAGAGAATCGTCAAAATCCAGGGGAGTTTCGTCTTCATTTTTTTCTGCCTTCTGCTTTCTGCCTTCTGCTTTCATTCCGCTTCATCAATCGCCACGCGCCACTTCGCGGCCTCGGCAAGCCGGCCGAGGTAATTCGCGCGATCGCTGTAAAGAACGTTGACCGCATCGAAGACGGTGATGAACGGAACCTTCCCGGCCCGATAGCTCGTCAGCGCCGATTCGTACGAAAGCTGATCGAGCGGGACGATCGTTTCGCGGTAGAGGACGGCCACGTCGTTCGCGGCCTGGAGCTGCGCGATCCGCTCCCGCGTGCGCCGCTCCAGCTCCCGGCCGATCACGTCCGTCTTTGCCGTCTGCCCGGCCACGCGCGCCTGCGCTTCGGCAAGCTGGTTCTGCTGGCGTTTGTTGCTCCAGACCGGAAGCGAAACGCCGACACCGACCTGCCACATCGGTCCCATGGCGAAGTTGCCGCGGTACATCGAGCCGCCGCTCACCACGAAATCGGGAAGGAAGTTCTTCTTTGCGATCTGCACGCGCAGATGTCCTGTTTCGATACCCTGCCGCGCGGCGGCCGCCTCGGGGCTCCGGGCCACTGCGCTTGCGATCACCGCCGCGGCCGCGGGGATCGCAGCGACCGGGGGAAGGTCAGCGGGCGTATCGAGCGCCGCATCCTGTGGCCGGCTCAGAAGCCGATTGAGCTCCGCGAGGCGGCCGGCGATGATGGCGCGCTGCGCCGCTTTCATCTCGTCGATCCGGGCCAGTTCGATCTGCGCCCGCAACACGTCCTGCTGGACGGCCAGTCCGGCGACGTACCGGTCGCGCGTCGTCTCTTCGATTTGCCGCGCCGTCCCGCGCCGCTCTTCGATCAGATGATCGATGGCGCGAGCGAGCAGAAGGTCGAACCAGGCGTTCCGCACCCGCGCCTCGATTGTGAGCGTGGTCCGGCCCAGCACTCCCACCTCGATTTCGCGGGCCTCACTGGCTGCCGCTTTGCCTGCCAGCGCCAGCTTTCCGGGCCACGGAAGCGGCTGGCTCAGCATGAAGCCAGCGAAACTTCCCTCGGCCGTGCCGAGCGAGATCGAGCGGCCGTCGTTCTGGTAGACGAAGGATGCGCTCGGATCCGGCAGAGTTCGTGCTGGCTCGACGCGTCGTTGCGCCGCTTCGAGCATGGCGCGATCCGCATCGATTTCGGGTGCTTTCCCGAGCGCCTCCGCGACCAGCCGGTCAGCGGCCGGATCGTCCGGCGCGAGCCGCACCTGCTGTGCTGATGCAGCCGTTACAGCGAGCAGTAGAACGCCCGTTGCGATGGCCTGCCTGATGATGAACACTTCTCCGATCTCCCCTGCGCGACGGCATGGATGTCGCGCGCGTTCGATGGAACGTCAGTGCGTGGGAAGACGCGAAATCAGATGCGGAATTGACGGTGAAGGAGGAAAGGAGGGGGCGCCGTGCGTTCGATCGCTGCCCCGTCCTTCGCCACGGTGGCGATGGCCTCGGCAGCCGACGACGCAAGTACCGTGAGCGTACCGACGGCCGGAGCTGCAGGTTGCGGCGATGAAGCCGTCAGCGCGACATCGTGATCGCGGCTCGCGTTGGGGCCCGACATTGTGCAGTTTGTCGCACAGCACGGCATCGAGGCATACATGGCCGCCATCGTGCTGTCCGGCTTGCCAGCGCAGCAGACGGTCGCGGCCGGCAGCGCCGTGGTGAGCAGCACGAGCCCTACGACGATCATCGTCGCAACGCGTCTGGTCATCGATGTGGCGAGTGAATGCACGGCTTCCTGAACTCCGCAAGCAGTATCGCTATTTCGATAGTCATGGGGCGGTGCAGAGGAACACAGGTGGAGGTGACGTTGATCACCTGCGCGGCAGCATACGAAGCGCCGCCGAGCCGGCGGCGGTCCAGCCGGCGAGCCGCCGGCGCTACAAGCAAGCTAGCTGAACCACGTGCTTGGCTCGTCTGCTTTCAGACTCGGCGATATCTCAACGTCCGTATCAACATCCGGAAAACTCTCGCGGATCACACCGAGCGCCGTGTCGATCCGATCCGGATCGTTGAAGACGATGTAAGGGTGCTCGGGTGATCCGGCGTCGCGCAGCTCCTGCACGATGACGCGCAGGGCGCGATCGAAGCGGAGTCCTGCGTGGCCGCTGGCAAAGACCGGAAGCGCGATCGTCGTGCAGCCTGCTTCCCCGGCGCACCGGAGCGCGTTGATCACGCACGCCCGGACGATCTCCGGAGACGACTGATGCCGGGCGTTGCTGGCCACGCAATGGATGATCACCTTCGCCGGCAGCTCGCCCGCGGCCGTGACGTGCGCGGAGCCGGCCGGCAGATGCCGATTCCCCGAGCGTGAAAACTCCGCCTCGACGATCGCTTCGCAGGATCTCAAGATCGTGAATCCTCCACGTGTCCGCACGGACCCGCCCGTGCCCATGTAGAGCGACAGGCGGGGATTGGTCGACGTGCAGAGCGCCTCGGCCGGCGCGTCGCAAAGATCTCCGACGAAGATCGAGATCTTCACGGAGTCGCTCCAGGGTCTGCGCGATCAGGAGATCTCACGGAAATGGTGGCCGAGCCTTGGGCAACCAACGCCGCCGGCCGTGCCGGCCGGCCTACGGGTGCCAGCGGAAGTACAGGCCGTAGCGGCTGGCCTCGAAATCTCCGAAAGATGGAGACGCTTCGTTGTACTTATCGCGATTCCATTCGCCGGCCATACCCGTCTTCGGCCCGAAGTCGTACGTGACGCGAACACGAAGACGGTCGATGTCGAAAGGCGTCGTTCCGCGATTCTCGAAACGTCCCAGGCTGGCGTCGAGTGAGACCGGGCCGTGCAGGAGGCTCAATCCGCCTTCGTGGGCTTTGCCGTTTTCGGCCTGAATGGAGGGAATGATCGAGAAGTCCTGGGGCTGACGGATGCTGATGTCGCTGTCGGCGCGGAACTGCGAGAGCGAGCCGCGCAGGTGCAGCCATGTCAGCGGAACGAGCTCGACGTCGCCGCTGTACTGGCGCATCCGCGCGTCATAGCCGATGTCGGAGCGGTCGTCGCTCTGATTGGTACGCTCCGCGGTGATGCCGGCGCGGAAGAAACTCTTGGGCGAGGTCCATGCTCCGCGAAGACGGATGCGGTCGCGATCGAGGAAGTCGGTGCGGAAGACAGGCTGATTCGCGCTGTCCTTGCGCCACGCCGCACCGAGCATGAAACCGGACTGAGTGTAGCTGCCGGTGACGTCAAACGTGTGTACGCGGCGGGTGAAGTCGCCTCCCTGGGCGCCGGGAACGACGATCTCGGAGAGGTCGGGCGAAACGTTGAAATCCTGCTTCGACTCGCGGTACTCGCCGCGGAGCGCGAACGGTCCGACGGCGCGTGCCGAAACGGCGGCGTTCACGACGCTTTCGTCGCGATCGATGGAGCCCGACGACGCCAGAATCGTCTCCAGGTCGCGTTTGTCGAATCCGGAGAACGTGATGGTCTGCAGAAAAGTCGTATCGATGAGAGCCGTGCCGTCGAGCTCGCGGTGATCCTTCTGATAGCCGGCGATGAAGTCGACGTTCGGATAGAGACTCACTTCCGCCCGTCCGCCGCCGCGCCACGTCTTGTTCTTCGCGGCTGAAGAATCGTGCTCGTTGATGCCGTTGAAGAAGCGGCTGAGGGGAAATGAGACGAACGACCCCGCGTCGGCCTCGGTTTCGCCGCTTGCCGAATCGGCGGAGAAGCGGACGTAGTTGCCGATCAGCCGCAACCTGTTCATCACCTGATCGGTGATGTAGAAATTCGTGAATGGCGTCTTGACGTGCGTGCTGTCGACGCGCGAGATGCTCGTGGCCGTGACCGGCTGACCGAGAACGGTGCCGAAGTTGTTGCCGGTACCGACGTTGTTGCCGGCTCCCGCTCCGGGCGCCAGCGAGAGCGTCTCGTCGCTGCGGAAGTTCCGCAATCCCTCGGTGAACTGGCCGCTGATGGTTCGCCATTGGAACGAGGCGCCGGCTCGGACCTCACGATCGCGCTCATTGAGACTCTGATCCAGGCTGAACTCATCCTGTCCGAGCGTGTAGGTCGTTGTGCCGGGACCGTGGTCGTCATTCCACGTGAAGCCGACGAACGGCACGATGGCACGGCCGGGCATCAACTCGAGATCGACGTCGACCATCGAGCGCGTCCGGTCGTAGGTTTGCTGCCCGGGGATGATGCCCTGCGCAAGGAAAGGATTGGCGAAGGCTGGGAGGGCGCTGAACGAGTCCGTGGAGCGATAGCCGATCTTGAGGTCGTAGGCGCCCGTCCTGGCCGCTTCGATGCGGATCGATCTGGCCGGGCCGGCGCCGAGGTCGCTGACGTCGACGCGGAAGCGATCCATGAGCGTCGTGTCGCCGTTGAAATCGGAGGTGGCCAGACTGAAGTTGCGGATCAACAAGCCGTTTTGCTCGTTGATCTGCGTCCGGTACATGTCTTCGTTGCCTTTGAGATCGAGCCAGCGATAGCCGATCTCGAGGTCGAAGGGAACCACCTGCGCGTGCGCGGAGAACGCGATCGCGAGGAGCGCGGCGGAAAGGGAGGCTGTGAGGATTCTTTTCATCTCGGCCTACTTCAACAGTTGCGGATCGCGGTTGGAGCCGTGAACAGCCACGTGGCACGTTGTGCAGTTCTGGAAGCGTGGCGTGTTGAGGTTGTGGAACGACGGCGGCTGTGAGCCGAGAGTGCCGGCGCCGATCGGTGAGTGACACTCGAGGCAGAGCTGCGCGACCGTGCCGCGCTTGAGCTGCTTCGGATTCGACGAGCCATGCGGCTCGTGACAGGTCAGGCAGTCGCCGACCGCCAGGGCACCGTGCTGGAAAACGAACGGGCCGCGCTTATCGGCGTGGCAGGAAAGACATGGGAGCTCGCCGGCGCGCGTCGTGCGCAGGTTGTCTCTTCCCGGCAGCCCGTGCGCCTCGTGACACGACGAGCATTCCATACCACCGCGCCCCAGACGGTGCGCGTACGGTTTGTTGCGGAACGACGCCACCTGCGTCATGTGACAGCTATCGCAGAGCGCGAGCTGTTTCCTGGCCAGGAGATGCGGAGAATGCGGCTCCGAGGCATGGATGGAGTGGCAGGTGAGACAGTTCACCGTCGCGGAGTTCGCGTGAACGCCCGCGTGGCGCGAGACCTTGTCCGTGGCCACGTCATGGCAGAGCAGACAGGTCTTGTTCGCGCCGGCCAGACCGGCGGGCTTGTAGATCTTGCTCTTGTCTCCGCCGCCCTCGATGTGCTCCTTGCCGTCGCCGTGGCACGCCTCGCAGACGGTGTTCGGCACTTCGCCTTTTTTTGCCATGCCGTGCGCGTGAGGGGTCGATGCAACGGCCTTCATCGCGTCATGGCAGTCAGTGCAGGCGGGGAGAGCCGTTGGCTCGGCAGGGGCGGCGGCAGCGGGTGCTGGCGCCGGCGCGGCTGGCGGAGCCGCTTGTGTCGTTGTCTGTGCGGCGGGCGGCGGCTGCGTCGTCGTTTGCTGCGCGGCGCGGGCCAGGCCCGGCGACAGAGCGAGACATAGCATGAGGGTCGCCGGCCCGGACCAATGATGTCTCATCACATTCTCCTGACGCGTTGAGGGGGCCTTCGCGGCCCCCCTCGATTGCGCTCGATTACCGGGCGTGAACCTTGTCGACCGCCCAATCCTTGCCGGCGCCGTGGCATGTCGCGCACGCTTCGTTAGGAATCGTGGAGCCGGGGAACGTGACGGTGTTGAGGAACGCGTGCGCCGCGGTATCCGAATTGTCGTGACAGCCAAGGCAGGCCGCGGTGGCCGGGCCCTGCGGCGTGAAGTAGTCGCGCAGTGTGGTGACGGAAGCAATGCCGGTCGGCAGCGGAAGCGTGAATGTGGTGCCGGTATGGCACTTCGCGCAGTCGCGGCGATCGCCCGGGAAGCGTACGTCGTTGAAGTTGTTCGTCGAGCCGCCGAATCCGATGATCGTGTAGTCCTGGGTGAGGTTCTCGCCGGTGTGAATGCGGTGGATCATCCGCTGGAGCGAGATCGACTCAGTCGGGCCGAGGTTCGCCGGACGGAGCGATTCATCACCCTCGGTCGGGTTGTGGCAGATCACGCACTCCAGGGTCGTCACGCGCTGTCCGCCGTGAAGACTGAGGCCGCCGTCATGGCAGGCGGTGCAATTGGCCAGTGCGACGACTACCCGGCGCGGGGTGACCGGTCCGGTCACGGCGACGTACTGGACGGGATTCACGGCTGCTTCGCGCATGGTCATGCTGGCTTTACCGTCGCCGCGCACCAGTGTGGCGTTGCGGTAGATGTCGCCGCTGACGGTCCAGCTACCGGTGGCATCCGCCGGCACAATCGCCGTGAAGGTGTAGCTGGTCGTGCCGGCGGTGGCATTGAAGACCGCCGTGGTCAAGGCATTCTCGCGGTAGTACTTCGAGTAGCTCGATGTCGGGCCGGCCAGAATCGGGGAGAACGTCGCCAGCTTCGTTCCATCGACAGCGGAACCGTCGCCATTCGTGAGCTTGAAAACAGCGGTCGGATGCTTGCCCGGCGCCATGTTCGTCACGCTGACGACGGAGGCGTTGAGCCCCTTGAGCTGTTTCGATTTCTCCCACACCGTGTGCGCCCCTTTGATGGAGGCGTCGAATTCGATGCCATCGGGCTGGTGACAGGTTGCGCAGGTCTTGTCGTCGGCCTGCGGGCCGGCGGGATGGTTCGCGCCCGTCACCCAATCGACGTCGTCGTGGCAGGAGCCGCAGGCTGCACGGCTCGGGTTGGTATACCAGACGGCCGACTGCGCGCCTTTGTTCGTGGCGTCCGTTCCCTCGTGGCAGAGCGCGCAATTCGTGATGGCTTTGCCCTGCGTCATCTGCGGCCAGACCACGGTCGAGAAGTCGGAGCTGCTGACGCCATACGGCGTGCCGGCGAGCACGCTCGGCAGTCTCGCGCCCATGTGAATCTTGTGGGCCATCACTTTCATGTCCACCGTGTTGCCCGAATTGGCATCGGTCGACTGCGGCTGATGGCAGAGGACGCAGAGCTTGATCTGCTGGCGTGAGCCACCGTGCTCTCCCAGCGGGTCGTGGCAGGTGTTGCAAGTGGTCGACTCGCGCATCTTGTCCCACTTGTCAGTCACCGTCCCGCCGTCGGGCCGGAAATCGAACTCGGCGTTCGCGAAGTAGCTCTTCTGAAGCGCCGGGTCGATCCCCACGACAGCGGTCAGGTTCCGCGTGGAGTAGATGCCGAGCGTGGTCGTCTTGGTCTGGTCGAACCCGGCTGGCAACACCGTGGTGGAGATGAACTTGGCATGCCCGGTCTCCAGGTCGGTAACCGCTCCGGCGAGGGCCGTGGCCTGCGTAGCCGTCGCCCCAGGGTGCGCGCTGGTGGGCGACCCGGTGGCGACGCGCGTGTTGTACGACGTGTACTGGCGTGTCGTCGGGTCGTACCAGGACAGCACGAAGCTGGCCGATACCGGGCCTGGCGTCGTCTTGCCGAGCCGGTCGATCGGCTGATCGAGGGAGTCGGTCAGGTTGAAATCGACGACCACCTTGCGGTCGGAGCCGATCGTGACCGAGTTCACGATGATCTTCAGACCTGGGCGAATGAACGCGATATCGGCCGCCGAGGCGAAGGCTTCCACCTGCGTGGGCCCGAAGCGCGGCTGGGTCGGTGCCGTGGGGGAAGCGGCGGCTCTTGACCGCCCGGCCGGTTGCGCCACGAGCGGCAAAACGGCGAGTAGTGCGGCCGTCGACGCTACGATCACGGCGCGCTTCATTCCTGAGTTCATGCGATCCTCCATGGGTCTGTTCTCATACGTTCTGATATCACTGTGCATACCGTAATACCGCACCCACGAGGGAGACCATGTTAATCCGCACCCGTGTCGAGTGATGTCCGTCACAGCATCTCGTGACCTTAGGTACGGAGATCTGGCGGCACCTTGACTATGTTCGCGTTCGCATGAAAAAGCGAATTGTGTTCCCTATTGCACACACTTGAGCTGCGTACGCCGTATCACATGGTGAGGGAGTAACCTTCAACTATCTATGAAACACAACAACACCAGCCTTGGCCGAAACCCCATCAGCCTAGCCGGCGCGCTGATCGCCTTCGTGGCGCTGATGAACACGATCTTCCTGATCTACATCGACGCGCGCGCCAGCCATGCCAATCCCTACCTCGGCATCCTGGCCTGGATCGTCGCGCCGGCCATCCTGTCGTTCGGGTTGGCTGTCTACGTTGCCGGACTGCTCATCGAGCGGCGGAGACGCCGCAAGCACGCCCCCGAGGTGGTCAGACCGTACCCGAGCATCGACCTGAACGTCCGCCGGACGCGTTTCATCGTCGTCTCCACGTTCGCCGGGGTGATCTGTTTTGTCACCGCCAGCGTCATCGGCAGCTACCAGGCCTTCCACTACACCGAAACGGACGCCTTCTGCGGGACGCTTTGCCACCAGATCATGATTCCCGAATACACCGCCTACAAGTTGTCGCCGCACGCGCGGGTCGGTTGCGTCGGCTGTCACGTGGGAGCGGGAGCGACGTGGTACGTGCGCTCGAAGCTGTCGGGGTCCTACCAGGTGTATGCCGCGCTGGCCAACAAATACCCGCGGCCGATTCCTTCGCCCGTGGAGAACCTGCGGCCGGCGCAGCAGACTTGCGAGCAGTGCCACTGGCCGGAGAAGTTCTTCGGCGCACAGCTGAAGATTTTCAATCACTACCAATATGACGAGCAGAGCACGCCGAAGGAAGTGCGGATGCTGATCAAAACCGGTGGAGGCAGCCCCTCCTCGGGGATGACGTCCGGGATTCACTGGCACATGAACATCGCCAATGAGATCACCTACGTGGCCACCGACCGGCAGCGCCAGGAGATCCCGTGGATTCGCGTCAAAGACCGCAGCGGCCATGTGACGGAATACCGCACCGAGAGCTCGAAGCTGACGCCCGCGCAGATCGATGCTCTGCCCCACCGCAGGATGGATTGCGTCGACTGCCATAACCGGCCGACTCACATCTATCTCGCTCCCGACCGCTCCGTCGACCGCGCTCTCCTGGCCGGCACCATCGATCGATCCCTCCCCTTCGCCAAACTACAGTCGGTGACGGTTCTGACGAAAGACTACAAGTCGACGCCCCAGGCCCTGCAGGCCATCGCCAGCGGGTTCACCTCCTATTACAAGGCCAGCCAGCCGGCGGTTTACGCTTCGAAGAAGGCTTCGATCGACCGTTCGGTTGCCACCCTGCAGCAGATCTTCAGCAACACGCGCTTTCCGGAGATGAATGTCGACTGGCGCACACACCGCGACAACGTCGGGCACTTCTACACGCTGGGATGTTTCCGCTGCCATGACGACCAGCACGTGAGCGCCGACGGGAAGCGGATCAGCAAGGAGTGTACGGTCTGCCACACCGTCATGGGCGAGAGCGGAGCCACCGCGGAGTTCCAGCACCCCGTCGAGTTGGGCGACCTGCGCAACTTCAACTGCGCCGATTGCCATAGCGGGGGCGTCATGTCGCAGTAGGGGGGGTGAGGATCGCGAACTACATTGGATCGAGTCGGGAGGTGGCGGGATGCCCGCCACCACTCGAGACCGCGGCCTCAGATGCCTGCGTTGAACGACTCCAGCAATCGAGACACGCACGGACCTTGCCTTACGCGCCTTGGCGCGCGAAACACGCCGGAGGCGTGATGTAAATTAGCCGGTGGCAAGCGCCGAAGGACGCGCCGCCACCGGGACGGTTGCGCCGTCATCACCGACCCCGAAGGGGTCGCGTACCGCGCACGCGTTACCAGAGGAAACGCTCCTCGAACTCGATGTCGTGTTTCTTCAGGAGGTCGAGATACTCCTCCTGAAACGAGCGTTTTCGGTGATGTTCCTCCTGCCTGGCAAGTAAGTTCCGGACGGTCGCGACGTTCGAGCGGCTTACCGTGAACGCGCCATAACCTTCCCGCCAGGCGAACTGCGGTAATCTCAGATCCTCGTGCACCCATCGAGACGAAACCTTCTTGATTTCACGGAGGACATCGGCAAGACAGTGCGGTTGACGGCATCGGTAGACCCTCCGGTACCCCTGCCGGGGTACGACATTTGTATGAAATGTTAACCGGTGGCGGCGCGTCCTTCGGCGCTTGCCACCGGCTAATCTACGGAACGCCTCCGGCGTGATCATCCCGCCCGATCGTCCCGCTGGCCAAGAAGCTTCCCGAAGCGGAGAGCGTTCTCTTCGCCGGCGAGTGGAGCTTGCTCGTTTCGGACAGATTCGCGAAGCTGGGAGGTCAACTGCTTCGCCGGCCAGCACAGACAAGAGTCGTCCGAATCACGCCCTCGCGTGCTCGCAGCGCTCAATCAACCATCAACCGACAACCGACAACGCCCCCCCTACATCTGTCTCAGCTTCAGCGCCAACGCCACCAATGCCGCCAGGATCACGCCGAGTGCGATCAAGAGACCTCGCCGACGATAGGCAAGCTCGTCGAGCGAGTGTTGGCCCGCGTTGAGGGCCGCCTGGGCGTGTTGCAGCGCCTCCTTGCGCTTGTCGGAAAACGGGCCAGCGCTCGAGAACGTATGAACGAGCGCCTCGAGCTCGATCTGGTTGTCGACGGCGCTGTCGAGCTCCGCGCGCGCGGAGCGGACTTCCACACCGCCGCGCTGGGCGGCCAGGAGAATGCGCTCGGAGCGCGCGATCATGCTGGTCACCTCGCGTGTTCCGGTCAGCAGTCCCTTCGACGTATCGTAGCCGGCGAAGCCGGAGATGCGGTGGCAGTTGCTGCACTGCCTCACCGCCATGCTGACGTCCTTGCCTGTCGCTGGATCGCGGAAGGAGTTATGTGTCTTGCCGATCCTGAACTTCTCGAACAGGCGCGCGAACTCCGGGCGAAGGTGCGGCTTGCCGTCGTCACCCGATTGGATGCGGTGCGTGGGCAGTTGCAGGGCCTGATCGACGAGCCAGTCGAATCGCGCGTCGCCCTGAAGGTGCAGTTTCGCGGCCGTGGCCAGCAGGCTGCCGCGCATCTGCGCAAAATGCTCCGCCTTATCAGCCGGTTCAGGAATCGCCGCGGCGAGCGCGCCCACGCCCTCGTGGCAGAACGCGCATGGCGTATCGGGCAGATTGCCGAGCATGGCCACCGTGGGACGATTGATGCCGTGATTGCTATGGCAGATCACGCAGCCATTGAGCTGCTTGATCTCCAATGACGCGCGCTCATCGTCGTGACAGGTCCCGCACTTGCCACCGGCGGCGGTGAGAAGGTCATTGTGACGCTCCCAGCCGGCGGCTTTGGGGCTGGCCCGGAACAGCTCCATCTCACGGACGTGACACTGGCCGCAGACGAAGGCGATGCTTGCCACTCCGAGCGGGGTGGCACCGTGATTTCCGTGGCAACTGTTGCACGTCGGCGCGGTCAGATCGCCCTTCTGCAGCAATGCCTTGGCGTGGACGCTGGTGCTCCAGCGCGCGTACTGATCGGTCGGCAACGAACGCCCGTTGGCGTGCATCCGCTTGGCATCGGAATGACAATGGCTGCACGTCTCGGCGACGTGGGTGGGATAGACGGGCGACTCCGGATTGCTCTTCCGGAGGATGTTGTGAACGGAATGACAGTCGATGCACGTGGCCACGTCTTCGATGCCGCGCTTCAATTGCTGACCGTGGTGGCTCGTCCAATACTCGCTCACCTCGTCGACGCGCGCGGCCGGATTGAAGCGGTTCATATATGCCGCCGAGGAATGGCAGCGTCCGCAGAAATCGGGGATGGCGGTGCGCTTCGGAGCGCCCACGAACGGATTCGGTTTGTACTTGGGGTCCATCGCGCCGGCGATGTCGTCGCCGAGCTTCGGATCGGGATTGCCGCCGTGGCAATCCTGACAGGAAAGGCCGACCTGCGCGTGCACGTCGACATGGAAGTTCTTCACTTTGGCCTTGGCGGCATCGTCGAACAGGTCACCGCCGTGGCAGTGAATGCACGAGGTTTGGGCCAGGGCCACCCCGGTTGCGCAGAAGAGCACGACAGCGACAGCGATCAGGCGCGCTCTCATCGATCCTCCGACTTCCGTCCACCGCGCGTAATGAAGGCGAGGAGCAAGAGAAGGACCCCGCTGATGACGACTACATAAAGAGGAAGCAGCGACATGTATCCCCAGCACGTCATTCCGATGACGAACAGCAGCGCGGCCAGACCGGCGATCGTCCAACCCTTTCCCTTGCCCGGCGCGCTCCGGTCGAGAAACGGTACGAACATCAGCAGGCCGCCGAGTGCGCCGAACAGAAGGATGGGGATGGCCTCGTATTCAAGCCCGAAGATCTCGCCGCCGGGAATGACTTTCAGCGTCTGGAACATGAAGACGAAGTACCACTCGGGCCGGATGTTCGGGTAGGCGGGGGCGAAGAGGTCCGCCTTCTCGCCGAGCTCCCACGGGAAGAGTGCCGCCAGTGCAGCCAGGACTCCGAGGGCGAAGAGCCACCCGGAGAGATCGCGCAGCGCGAAATGAGGGAAGAACTTCATCGGCTTCCGGCGCCGGCTCTCCTCTTCGCAGGAAGAGGGGACGCTCATCCCCTTCAATTGCACGAGGGCGAGATGGCCGAGCAGAAACACGCACGTGATCGCCGGCAGGACCGCCACGTGCCATCCGTAGAAGCGCGACAGCGTTCCCCCGGACACGCGGTCACCGCCGCGCAGGAAACGAACGATCCAGTGGCCGATGAAGGGCACGGCCCCGGCGATGTCCGTTCCCACCTTCGTGGCAAAGAAAGCCAGTTGATTCCAGGGCAGCAGATAGCCGGAGAATCCGAATCCGAGGATGAGGAAGAGAACGAGAACACCGGTGACCCAGGTCAGCTCGCGCGGCGCGCGATACGACTTCATGAAATAGACGCTGATGAGATGCAGCATGGCGAAGAAGACCATCAGATTCGCCGACCACGAATGGATCGAGCGAATCAGCCAGCCGAACGGCACGACGGTCATGATGAACTCGACCGACTCGAACGCCTCGTTCGCCGACGGCCGGTAGTAGAGCATCAGGAGAACGCCGGTACATACCTGGACGATGAAGAAAAAAAGTGTCATCCCGCCGAGGTAGTAAAAGACGGTGAAGCGGTGTACAGGCACCGTTTTGTGAGAGCCCAGCTCGACCAGCGTCGACAAGCCGAGGCGGTCGTCAAGCCATTTGCCGAAACGATCGATCATCGCCTCGCCTATGCCCGCGAGACGACGATCTTCGCCGGCTCGGAGCCTTTCGCCAGGAGGTTCACTTTGTAGGCCGTGAGCGGACGCGGAGGAGGCCCGGCCACGTTTCGTCCATTGAGGTCGTACGTTCCGCCGTGACAGTTACAGAAGATGCGGGTGCGGTCCTTCTGATATCCGACGATGCAGTCAAGGTGCGTACAGGTCGCGGAGAAGGCCCGGTATTCGGTATCGCTCACTTTGACGAGGATGACCGGCTCCGCTCCAAAACGGACGATCTTGTATCCCTTGTCCAGCAGTGCCGGGTCCGAGGTGTCGCCCGCCTCGACCTGGTTCGTGGTGGCCTCGGGGATGCGAGGCGGACTGACGAACCGGATGATCGGATACAGAAACGACCCCACGACGGCGACGAGGGAACTGCCGAGGAACCAATTGAGAAAACTGCGGCGCGGTCGGGATTCCAAAGCTTCCATATTCGCCGTCTGCTCCTTTGTTCAGCGTTTGCGAGCATACGCTCACGCGGCGAACCGGCGATATGTTTCTAAATCACTCATACGCGTGACGGCTAACACAGCAGTGCCGTGTTGCTGCATGCTTGGCTGACACATGGACGTCGATCAAAGGCTTGAGGATCTCGATCTGAGACTGCAGCGCATCGAGCTTCGGCTGTCGCTTCTGGAGCATCCCTCGGCGGCTGGCACGATTGCCGAGGAGCCCATCGAGCTTACGGAGGAAGAGACAGCCGCTCCAGTGATCGATCTCGCGTTGATCGGGAAATCGCTCCTCATCTTCGGAGGTGCGTTTCTCCTTCGAGCGGCCACCGACTCGGCGGCGGTGTCGAAGCCGGCCGGTGTGGCGGCCGGACTCTTCTACGCGATCGCCTCGATCGCCTTGGCGATCTACGTCGTGCGCCTCGGGCGCCGTAGAGCGGGCATCTTCTACGCCTCGACGGCGGCCATCATCGCCTATCCGATCGTATGGGAAGCGACGACGCGCTTCGGCGTGCTCTCCGCGAACATCGCCGCGCTCGTTCTGGCCGCGCTCAGCATCGGCCTGATCGAGGCAGGCCGCCGCTACTCGCTCCCCTCATTCGCATGGATCGCCGCGGCCGGAGCGACGTGCGACGCTCTCCTGCTCGCCTACGCGACGAAAGAGCTGATTCCCTTCCTCATCGAGGTGACGGTCATCAGTGCCATCGCTTTCCTCCTGCGCGCGCAGATCGCCGGGTGGGTGCTGGCCATCGAGGCCGATCTCGTGGCCCTGCTGCTGATTCTCCTGACGCTGCTCGATCCCTCGAACGACGCCCACGCCAGGGTTGCCGCCACTCTCCTTCTGTTCGCGGTCATCTGGCTGGCCGTGAGCGCGCGGGCGATGTTCCAGGGGGCGACGGCCTCGCTGATCGGAATCATCGGCAGCTCCGCGCTCGTCCTCTCGCCGGCGCCGCGGACCATTCTCTGGAGCGTGGCCGCCCTCGTCGCGGCGGAGGTCGCCCGACGCGGCTCGTCGCGCGCCGTGACCATCACCTTCAGCGTGCAAAGCGCGCTGTGGGGAGTCTTCGCCGCCATCGGCGGCGGTCTGTTCTCATTCGCCGGCGCCGCGCTCGTGAACCGCGGCGAGGCCATCGCCTTCCCGCTGCCTGCGTTCCTGGGCGCGGCGCTGTGCCTGGTCGCCTTCCTCCGACAACGGAACGTCGTCCTCCTCGGCATCGCCGTCAGCGCCGCGGCGTCGATAGCCATGGTCCTGGCCTCGTCGCCCCTCGGGCTCGCCAGCGAAGGCGTTCACGCGCTCGTCCGCACCGGCGTTCTCGCCGCCGCCTCCGTGGCGCTGGCCCTGATCGGACGTCACTGGCGCGTGCGCGAAGCGTCACAACTGGCAATCGTCCTGCTCGTGATGACCGGCGCAAAAGTCATCGCCCAGGACCTCCGCACCGGCACCGCCGGCATGATGTTCATCGCCCTGGCCGTCTACGGCGGCGCAATGCTTGCGATCGCAAAGACGCGCGCGGCGAAGTGAGGCTGGGGTTGCGAAGTCGCGCGGTTGCGAGGTCGCGGGATCCTTTAGTACCAGCGCCCGGAAGAGAGTGTCCAGCCGGCAGCTTCCGATCTGAGCCGGCGAAGCTGGCTTAAGGTCTGTAGCCCCCGGCTTCAGTCGGGGGTAAACGCGGGCATCAATTGTTCCGAGCCCGCTTCAGCGGGCGACAGAGATTCGTCGATCACCGCTCGTCTGTCGCCCGCTCAAGCGGGCTGCCAACTTGGGGATGCTCGTTTTCCTCCGGCTCAAAGCCGGAGGCTACGGATCTTAAGCCAGCTTCGCTGGCGCAGTCGGTCGCCCGCGGACCGCACACTCATTTCCGGAAAGCCGTTACTTACTTAACTAGGTGACCAGCCGAAGCTTGACTGACACGTGTCACACGTCGTGGGGCGTCGAGGACCCTCTCCCCGCGATCGAGCGGAGAGAGGGGGCCGAAGGCCGGGCGGGTCGCGAGGCTGCTTGTCTGCGAGGTGATGGGCCGGGATAACCCCGCAACCGCGAGACCGCGCGACCCCGAAACCGCGATTACTTCAGGCTGCGCACGTAACCGATGACCGCTTTGATGTCGTCGGCGGCGAGTTTGCTGGGCGGCATTTTGCCCTTGCCGTCGGTGAGGGATTTCGTCATGTCCGCGTCCGTGAGCTTCTGGATCTCGGGTGAACGGAGATCCTTCAGCTTGAGGCTCTTCCCGACCGGGGTCTGGCCGCTTCCGTCGGCCCCATGGCAGGCCGTGCACTTCGTTTTGTAGACCGCCGCGCCGTCGGCGAATGCCGTCATGGGCAGAACGATCGCGAGCACCAGCGCACACATCACTATCTTCTTCATCAATTTCTCCTCTTCGTTTGCATCGTATGGGATTTTGATGCCATCACGGTATGGAGTCATCTCCGCCGAGGAGGTGGCGGACATCACGAGTCGATGTGACGGCCGGTTTTGAAATGCTGTACGAACCGGCTCGTCACTACTTCGACGGTGTCGCCGGTGCCGGTGACACAGGCGATGGTTCCGCCGGAACCTCGGGTTGTCGGTATCGCTGTTCCGGGTTTGGCCAGACGTCGCGCCACGGCGTAGGTCATGAGCGCCTCGCTGGCTCCTGGGAACGACGCCCTCGCTGTGCGAACGGCGTTTTCCACCAGTTTTGGTATGCGTAGCAGCCTGGAGAGGGCACAACCCGCCGTCATGACGCGCGGCATGTGTACGTAAACATAAGGGACACAACGGTTTACTGGAACATCGTGTGGATGTCACCAACACCCGCTGGCCGGCTGCAACGCTGCACTCGACGACTACAACGTTCCATCGGACGACTGCAACGTTCCATCGGACAACTGCAACGTTCCGTCGAGCGACTGCAACGTTCCGTCGGACGACTGCAACGTTCCATCGGACGACTACAACGTTCCGTCGAGCGACTACAACGTTACGATGGCCTCGACGGAACGTTCCGTCGGGCGAGTGCAACGTTCCGATAGCCTCGACGGAACGTTGCGATGAGGGGGATACAACGTTCCGATAGCCTCGACGGAACGTTGCGATGAGGGGGCTGCAACGTTCCGATGGCCTCGACGCAACGTTGCGATGAGGGGGATACAACGTTCCGATGGCCTCGACGGAACGTTCCGTCGGGCGACTGCAACGTTCCGATGACCTCGACGGAACGCTGCGATCGGACGACTGGAAGGTTGAAGTCCGACGCCTGGGACGTCCTCAGCGGACGCCCGGAATTCCGTGAGGCGACTCGAGTCTCGGGGCTGCCCCCCCCGAGGAGAGCAGGCGTCCCGAACGGGAGCGGCGGAATCTACGTAGCCCCCGGCTTCCAGCCGACGGCGTGAGCCGTCGGCGTGAGCCGTGGGAAAGAGGCCGGCCCAGAGAACAGCCGCGGAGCGGCGGCGGCATTTCGAAATCTCGCCATCGGGTCTCGCTCCAGCGAGTTGGATGGCCCGCTAGCTAAAATTCGACAATTCTGTTTTCGATACGCAGCAGAATCTTCGACACGCGAATCGGCACCGCGCCATAACCGCGTCCGTCGAGAAGCTGGCGCACGCGACGTTCTGACTCTCGATTGGCAATTCCCGGGCCCAACCAGACGGAGGTCAGTGGCATTCGACCGTCCACGCATCCGAGATCGAGTTCGACATGTGTCTTCTTGTCGGCGTGAATCACAGCGCAGTCTGGCGCCTTGACGAGGTGCCCGTGTATGAGACGCCACTCGCTTTCCGCCTGAAACTCTTGCCTCTTCATGCGGGGGAAGAAGGCTGCCGCACAAACCGCGAGATTGCCAAGCCGCGATGCGATGTACATGTTCCGATCCGCAACCTTGTCGAGGACTTCTGCAATATTCGACGGTACCTGCTCTAGCCATAGATCGATCAGCTTCTCGAAAAACGACTCCTGATCCGATCGATCGTAGGCGACTCGTACGTAGCCAACCGGGAAAGCGGCTTCGTCAGATGTATCCATTTGCGCAAGCACGCCGCTGTCGAATCCCAGCGCGACACCATAGAATCGATCGGCGTAGCGATCCCACTGAGTCAGGTCGTTTTCGAGCTGGGTGAGGCTACTGACAAAGATATCGATACCACTTCCTTCTTCGAGCCCGATGCGCCAGACGGAAGGCGGGTAAAGGTGGCGCAAACTGTCGCCGCCTTCCGGCGACCCGAGTCGGTCAAACAGCAGTTGGCGCAACGTGTCGGCGGCATGAACCAGCTCGGTCCGGTCGATTAGCTGAGAACTGATGACCGCCCACAGTTTGCCAGAGTCAATAATCTTACTTGCGGCAAGAGCCTTGGTGTAGTGAAAGACCTCGGGCGGCGGCGCTCCTTGCCATTTATGCCACCGTTCTTCCGCCGACAGTCTCAAATGAAGCAGCTCGCGATCAAATTCTTCGTCTGTCATCGACCGTATTTTACGTCCGCCCAACCAGACTGAGGGCGACGGTCTGCCCGACGTTGCTCATCGCGGTGCGAACTCCGTGGTGGAGGAGAAAACGAGGGCGAAGAAACGATGGTCACGCCTTCTGTCTGCGCGGGAAACGTTCCTTGAGATGATGGTGTTCTGGATACGTAGGGGGAGTGATGCCGACCATCAGCAGATTCCTTGGAATCGTGATATCGATGTTCTGGAACGATCACTCGCCACCTCATTTTCATGCGAGGTATGGTGAATACGAGATCACGGTCGAGATTGGATCAGGGATCGTCGAGGGAAAGTTCCCGCGTCGTTCCCTCGGCCACGTGATGGAGTGGTATCAGATGCATCGCGATGAGCTGGGAAAGGCATGGGAGCGCTGCCGCCGAGGGGAGGCTCCAGCGCCTATTCAACCCCTAGAATAACGGAGATCGAAATGATCATTCACCTCACCAAGGCAAGATACCTGCGCGATTGTCAGTTCGATGTGGCATTCAGCGATGGCCGACGTGGGATCGCCGATCTGAGCGAATCACTGGAAGGCCCGATCTTCGCGCCGCTACGCGATCCGAACTTCTGTGCGCGGGGAACGCTTGATCCCGAGGTCGGAACGATCGTATGGCCAAATGGAGCCGACCTGGCGCCCGAGTATCTCTATTTTCTCGCGTTGCGCGACGATACGAGGCTTGCCCCTCTCTTTCATGAGTGGGGATACATTCAAGAGAAATCGACGGCGTCGCGGTGACTCAGCAACTCTGTAACCCAGTACCTCTTACGGTTCCCTCCCCTGGTGTACCGGCGACCCGGCAGTCTGCCATGCGCCGAATCCGCCGAGGAGCGCTGACGCGTCAAGCCCGGCTCCGCGGATGAGGAGCGCCGCACGGGCGCTCGATTCCTCGGCCGGTCACGTGCAGTACGTGACGATCGGTTTTCCGCGGGGAAGGTAGGGCAGCTCGCCCTGAATGTACGAGAGGGGGATTTGCATCGCGCCGGGGATGTGGGCGGCGGTGTAGTCCTCGACGTCCCGCACGTCGATCACGACGATCTCGCCGCGCTCGCGCCGCTGCTGGAAGGCGGGCATCGGGATCCGGGGGACCGATTCCAGCGACGGTTCCGCGGGCGGAGGGGCCGAAGTCGTCGCGGCGCGCTCATTGGGCGCAGGAGGCTTAGGCGCGTTGCGTGCCGCCGTCCAAGCGATCGCGCCTCCGGCAATCACCCCGGCGGCCACATAAACGAGGAGATCCCGCGATTTCATGTCGCATCCACCTGCTCGGCCGTTCGGGGACGGACGATGATGTGGTCCTCCACTTGCGCGATTCCAGGCGCACAGCAGGCCAGATCGAGCAGCGCGTCGTGCTCGACGCACGAGCCTACGGTGCCGTGTACAGCGATCGTCGCACCGGAGACCTCCGCGTGTAGGTCGGCGACGGTGAGATGCGCACTGCGAGAGACCGCCTCCTCGAAGGCGCGCTTCGCTTCCGCGTTCTTCGACCGCGGCACGATGTCGATTCGGTTGGTGAGGCCGCGGATGCCGGCGATGTGAAGAAAGGCGTTTTCGATGGTCCGCTTCCGCGCGGCCGATTCGACGACGCCGTCGAGGGTGAGCCACCCGTCGCATACCGTGACCCGCGGGCGCTCCGAAGGCATCGCCGGAAGCGACTCGAGGATGTCCGTGGCCAGCCGCTCCAGGGTGGAATCGGTACGGTAGTCGCCGATCGTCAGCCGGATGTCGAGAGCATTCTGCACGTCCACCACACCACGCACCCCACGGGCCAGAGCCTCGGCGCGGCATCTCTCGAAGTAGCTGCGTACGCTGCCGGCGAGCGTGACCGAAGCCCCGTCCGCCGATACGACGACCTTGCTCGCATCAAGCCGAGGATCCCACCGGAGCTCGTCCGTGACGATGCGCTCAAGCTCCGTTCCCGCGTGCTGTTGGTTCATAACCGCCGCCTTTGAACAGGATGAAATGGCGCCAGACACCTGCATGGCCGCCATCATCACCGGGACGCGTCGTATCCATGGAGTGATGATCGTCACGCGGTTCGGTGACATCGCGAACGGTTCGGCGACCCCTGCATTTCTCACAACCTTATGAGCCTCCCTGCCTGCCGCCGCAAGCCAGGGACCGATGTGGCACAGACACTCTTGTCTGTGCTCAGGCCGAAGCCGCGTATCCGCGAGCGCTTGCAGTCTCTCGAGTCGGGCGAGACCCCGCACAGACAAGAGTGTCTGTGCCACATCGGTCCCTGCTCACCGGCACCACTCCGCACGATCGGCAGACCGGCTGCAGGTCGTCCTGTGAGAAATGCAGTCGCCAGACATAGAATCTTCGTCCGCGAACAAGGTAGGAGCGATCATGTCCGACGGCCCGCTTCCTCTGTCAGATGTCCTGCGCGAAGAGTACGAGCGCCAGCACGGCGAACTGCCGCCTCCCTCAGGCAGCGAGCCGGAACGTCTCAAGGATCTCTTCGGCAAGATTCACGCCCTGCCGGAACCCCGCACGGCGTTCTGCATCTCCGGCGGCGGGATCCGTAGCGCGACGTTCGCGCTCGGCGTGATGCAGCGCCTGGCCCGCGTTGGCGTGCTGCCGATGTTCGACTACCTCTCCACGGTGTCGGGCGGCGGCTACATCGGTGGTTGGCTCTCGTCCTACGCGCGCCGCAACGCGGAAGGGATCGCCGGTGTGGCCAGGGAGCTGAACGCGCCGGCGTCGTCGCGCGATCCGCTCCGGCCGGAAGCGGCGCCGCTGATGTGGCTGCGGCAGTTCAGCAACTACCTCACCCCTCGGTTGGGACTGCTCTCGGGCGACACGTGGGCCGACGTCGCGTCGTACCTTCGCAATCTGCTGCTCAACTGGCTGGTGTTCGTGCCGCTGCTGATCGCGGCGCTGGCCGTGCCCCGGCTGTCGATCGCGGTGCTGCGGAAGGAGAATTCCAATCCGAAGGCCATCGTCGCCGTGGCCATCGTCGCGTTTGTCGCGTTCCTCGTTGCTCTGATCGTGCTGGCGGTGACGCGGCCGGTCTCCAACAGGCACGAGGGATGGTTGACGAACGGCAGGTTTCTTCGTCTCGTCTTCGCCCCGCTCTTTCTGGCCTCGATCTGCGTGGTGCTCTATTGGGGCACGACGTACAAGAAGGACGTTCAACCGATTCCGTGGAGTTGGGTGTACGCCGTATTCATCGGAAGCAGCGTCCTCTCCGCGGTCTGTTACATGGTGCGCTTCGCCATCGCCGGCGTGCACGAGCGGCGCTCGAACGTCAGGCACGACTCGAGCGCCGGCGCGTACACGACAAAGAAGTTCGTCCTCGAAGTTGTCGCCGCCGCGGTGGCCGGTGCCGTAGCCGCGGGGCTCTGCCAACTCGCCGCGACCTATCTCTTTCCCGACCCGTTGAAAGAGGTCGCGCTCCCGACGCTGGCTGCCTGGAAAACGATCCCGCCGCAACTCACCACTGCCCCCGGCGAGCTGTTTCTCTGCCTCGGCGTGCCGGTCGTTCTGCTGATTCTCTTCCTTCAGTCGGCGATCTTCGTCGGCGGCGCAAGCTGGTTCAACGAGGACTATGACCGCGAATGGTGGGGCCGCGCGGCGGGATGGGTCCTCGTGGCCGGATTCGTCTGGATCGCTTTCACGGCGCTGGCCATCTACGGGCCGATTCTGATCTACAGCGCGCCACGCGCCTTTACGGCCATCGGCGGCGCGAGCGGCCTCTTCTCGATTCTCATGGGCCGCAGCGGAAAGACCGCGGCGAGCGAACAAGGCCAGGACGAGCAGGCCACCACCACCGCGAGCGCGACCAACATCGGTCTCGGCCTGGCCGGCCCGATTTTCGCGGTGGCCATCCTAGCCGCGCTCTCGCTGGCCACCTCGATGATTTGGCTGGCGATTCATAAGCCGCCAACGATGATTCCGAAGGACAAGCTTGCATACCACTCCGACCTTCCACCCGAGGTGAAGAAAAGCCACGCGCAGTATCAGATCGCTGAGGACAGCGTGTTGCTCACCTCCGCGGAAATCGACGGCCCCAAGGAACGGGCCATCGAACATCTCTACGCTGTCGATCACACGGGGCTCAAGGACGGGCTCGCGCTCGTCTTCGGTCTGACCCTCTTCGGATGGTTCGTTTCGCTCTTCATCGGCGTCAATCAGTTCTCGTTGCACGGCCTTTATCGCAATCGGCTCGTCCGCGCATACCTCGGCGCGTCTCGGTGGAGCCGGCATCCCAACGCCTTCAGCGGATTCGATCCAAATGACAACCTTCCCATGCATCTCCTCCGTCCGGAGATGTTCTGGGCGAACAGTTTCAACAACGTCGTCGAGTTCGCGGACAAGCTCGAGGTCAGCGACCTGAAGGACCGCATCACCGACAAAACGCGGGACGCGGTGGAAATCGCCAGGGCGCATCCCGATGAGGATGAAAAGCGCCTCGACGCCGGCGAGCTCCTGGCGAACGACCTGAATCACGTGCTCGATCACGACGATCTCGATCGCAACAGCGGATCGTCGCTCCCTCGCTCGCTCCGCAACCGGCGCGCTCTCGAGCTTGCGTTCGGCCCCTACATCACTCCCCTCACCCTGCACCAGCGTCCGATGCACGTCGTGAACATGGCCCTCAACCTCGTGCGCGGAGACAACCTGGCGTGGCAGGAGCGCAAGGCGGAGTCGTTCGCCGTCTCGCCCCTCTACGCGGGAACGCCGGTGTACTCGGAGAAAGCGGGCAAGTCGCTCGGTTACCGCCCGACGCGGCTCTACGGGGGACCGGCGGGCGTCTCGCTCGGCACGGCCGTGGCGATCTCCGGCGCGGCGGCGAGCCCCAACATGGGCTACAACTCATCGCCCGCGCTCTCGTTCCTGTTGACGCTGTTCAACGTCCGGCTCGGATGGTGGTTCGGCAATCCCGGAGAGGCCGGCAACCACACGTACGACCAGACCAATCCGACCACCTCGCTGTATCCGTTGCTCGCCGAGGCCTTCGGCGCCACGAACGACACGTTCCCGTACATCTATCTATCGGACGGCGGTCACTTCGAGAATCTGGCGGTCTACGAGATGGTGCTGCGCCGCTGCAAGTACATCATCGTCACTGACGCCAGCGCCGATGCGGAGTTCGGATTCGACAGTCTCGGCAACGCCATCCGCAAAATCCGTATCGACCTCGGCATCCCGATCGAGATCAATCGCCCGATGGGACTCTATCCGCGCAACCAGAAAGACCCGAAGAAGCCGATCTACTGCGCGGTCGCCGACATCCACTACGGCGCGGTCGATGCCGGCGCCGCTGACGGCAAGCTGCTCTACATCAAGCCGGCTTTCTATGGGAAAGAAGAGCCGAAGGACATCTACAACTACGCCGTGGAGAACGCTGCCTTCCCACATCAGACCACCGGCGATCAGTGGTTCAGCGAGTCCCAGTTCGAGAGCTATCGAACCCTCGGCGAGTTTGAGATGACGCAGATCAACAACGGCCGCGACACATTCGGCGGCATCGCAGAGCTCATCAAGCAGGCGGAGGCGTACGTAGACAGAAACGGACCTTAGCCTGGATTTCTAACGACCTGATCGCGCCTCCCTGCCTGCCGCCGCAAGCCAGGGACCGATGTGGCACAGACACTCTTGTCTGTGCTCAGGCCGAAAACGCGTTCCGTGATCGCTTGCAGTCTCTAGAGTCGGGCGAGACCCCGCACAGACGAGAGTGTCTGTGCCACATCGGTCCTGCTCATCGGCACCACTCCGCATGATCGGCAGACAGGCTGCGGGCAATTCCACGTCGTGTGAGAAATGTGGGCTAGCCGGGGGCTAGCCGCAAGTCTCGAATCCTACCCAGCCGGACTGTGCCGCCCGCTCCCGGCGTCGATTTGCTATCCTCACGTCCCCCCACGTCCTGGGGATCCCACACCCCCACACTCCGGGGGGCCCAACAACGAGAGGAAAACCACACGATGACTTTGAGACGCCTTGGTTCCGCGATTTCCGTGATTGCTCTTTTTCTGTTCACCACCGCCGCACTCGCTGAAGACGCGAAACCGGCGGCGCCCCCCTCCACCGCCGCGCAGCGCTACGGCACGTGGGGAGTCGACCTCGACGGAATGGATCGTTCCGTCAAGCCGGGCGACGATTTCTTCAAGTACGTCAACGGCAAATGGGCCGCTACGACGCAGATCCCCGCTGACAAGACCGCGTACGGCGCGTTCGCCGTCCTGGGCGATCTCTCCGAGGCGCGCGTACACGCGCTCCTCGACCAGTGGGCCGCCGACAAGAGCCTCAAGCCAGGCTCCGACGATGCCAAGGTGGCCATGATCTATCGCACCTTCCTCGACGAGGCCACCGCCGAGAAGCTCGACGCCAAGCCGATCCAGCCACTTCTGGAGGCCGTGAAAAAAGCGCAGACGCGCGAAGACATGGCGCGGCTGATGGGCGGAACGGCCCGGCGCTTCGGTAGCTCGTTCTTCGGCGTTCGCATCGCCGACGACGCCAAGAACCCCGACAAGTATGCCCTTTACGTGGGTCAGTCCGGCCTGGGGCTGGCCGACCGCGAGTTCTACCTGCGCGACAAGTTCAAGCCGCAGAAAGAGCGCTACCAGAAGTACGTCGCCGACATGCTGCGGCTCATCGGCTGGGACGAGCCGGAGAAGAGTGCGGCAGACGTCGTGGCGATGGAGACCCAGATCGCCGAGGCTCACTGGACGCGCGCCGAAAGCCGCGAACGTGACAAGACGTATAACCCGACCACCGTGGCCGAGTTGGAGACGAGCTCCCCGGGATTCCCGTGGATCGCCGCCTTCAAGGAATCGGGTTTTGATAAATCCACGCGCGTCGTCGTCGCCCAGAACACCGCTCTTCCGAAAGAGGCCAAGATCTTCGCCGATGCCCCGGTGGCGACCCTGAAGGCCTGGGAGGCGTTCCACATCGCCGACGACACGGCGCCGCTCCTTTCGAAGCGCTTCGTCGATTTGAATTGGGAGTTCCGCTCGAAGTTCCTCAATGGCACGACCGAGCAGCGCCCGCGCTGGAAGCGGGCCGTCGGCGCCGCCGAGCAATCGATGGGTGAAGCCATCGGCCGGACCTACGTCGCCGAGTACTTCCCGCCCGAGTCGAAAGCCAAGATGGAGCAGCTCGTGGCCGGACTCCGCCAGGCCATGAAAGGCCGGATCGAGAACGTGCAGTGGATGGGACCCGACACCAAGGCGAAGGCTCTGGAGAAGCTGTCCAAGTTCACGGTCAAGATCGGCTATCCGTCGAAGTGGCGCGACTACTCGGGACTTCAGATCAGCGAAGGAGACTTGGTCGGCAACGCCGAACGCACCGCGAAGTTTGAGTGGGCGCGCGAACTGGACCGTCTCAACAAGCCGGTGGACAAAGCGGAGTGGGGGATGACGCCGCAGACCGTCAATGCCTACTACCAGTCCACCAAGAACGAGGTCGTCTTCCCCGCGGCCATCCTGCAGCCGCCGTTCTTCGATCCGAAAGCGGATATGGCCGTGAACTACGGCGGAATCGGCGCGGTGATCGGCCACGAGATCACGCACGGCTTCGACGATCAGGGCCGGAAATCGGACGGCAACGGCATGCTGACCGACTGGTGGTCCGCTGCCGATGCCGCGAAGTTCCAGGCACAGGCCAACAAATACGGCGCACAGTACGAGGCAATCAACTTCCCGCAGCTCCCCGGCATCCACATTATCAGCGGCCTGACCATGGGAGAGAACATCGGCGACCTGGGCGGCATCCTCATGGCTCTCGACGCCTACCATCTCTCACTGCATGGACAGCCGGCTCCGGTGATCGACGGCTTCACCGGCGACCAGCGCGTGTTCCTGGGATGGGCGCAGGTGTGGCGCACGATCATGCGCGACGACGCCCTTCGCCAGCTCATCATGACCAACCCGCATTCGCCCGGCACCGTCCGCGCCTTCGAACCGCTTCGCAACGTCGACGCCTGGTACGCGGCGTTCGGCGTGAAAGAGGGCGACGCGGAATACATCAAGCCCGAGGACCGCGCTCGGATCTGGTAATTCACGTCGCTCCTTGCCCCTGGCGGCCGCCATGTCTTTGGCGGCCGCCATTTTTTTGCGTGGTCGCTGGAGCGGGGGTCGGGGGTCGGAGAGGAAGCGACCGTAGTCTCCGACTCGTCCCTTGTTCCGACTCCCGGCTCCCGACTCCCGTGTGATCATCATCACAGGTCCATGTGTAGTCGCGCATCGTTCGATGGACGACTTGCTGTTTTGATGAACGTCTAATGACAGCCAGCCCCCTGCCCACCGATGTTCGCCTCGACGAGGAAATCGAGATCGAGGCCTTTGAGCGCCTCAAGCCGCGGCTCGGCACGTTGTGGGACACGGTTTTCCCGGGCGATGAAGAGGCGTACACCTCGGTCATCGTTCCGTCGCTCACCCTCGATCAGGAGGAGATGGCCAAGATCCCGGCCATCCACTGGTACGAGGAGCGGCTCCTGTTTCTTCTCCTGCGGCTTCGAAATCCCCAGGCCAGAATCGTGTACATCACCTCGCAGCCCATCCATCCGATGGTGCTCGACTATTACCTGCAGCTTCTCGTCGGCATCCCGGCCAGCCATGCCCGGGCGCGCCTGACACTCCTCTGTGTCTACGACGGCTCGCCGCGATCTCTGACGGAAAAGATCCTCGAGCGTCCGAGAGTCATGGAGCGCATCCGGGCGAGCATTCCGGATTCCGAGCGCGCCTACCTCACGGTCTACAACTCCACGCCTCTCGAGCGGCGTCTTGCCGTGCGCCTCGATATCCCGCTCAATGCGCCGGACCCGCGGCTGATCGGCCTGGGGTCGAAGTCGGGCGCGCGGAGACTCTTCGCCGAGGTCGGTGCCGATCTGCCCTTCGGCCGCGAGAACCTTCACACCGCCGAGGACATCGCCGGCGCGCTCATGGCCATTCACGAACACCGGCCCAAGATCCGGTACGCACTGCTGAAGCTGAATGAAGGATTCTCCGGCGAAGGAAACGCTCGTTTCGAATATCCGCTGGTCGTCGATGCCGGGTCCGTTCGCCTGGCACTCAGCCGCCTGCAATTCTCCGTCGAATCCGAATCGGTTCAAGCCTATCTGGCGAAGTTCGCCGCGGGCGGCGGTGTCGTCGAGGAGATGATCGAGGCGCGGGAGGTGCGCTCGCCGAGCGTGCAGATCCGCATCAATCCGCGGCAGGAAGTGATCCTGGCGTCGACCCACGAACAGATTCTCGGCGGCCCGTGCAAGCAGGTCTTTCTGGGTTGTGTGTTTCCGGCGCACTCGGAATACCGGTTCGAGCTGCAGCGGCAGGCTCTGATCATCAGTCAGGCCCTGGCCGCGCGAGGAGTCATCGGCCGGCTCTCCATAGACTTTCTCGCTTCGCGGGAAGAGACGGCGGAGCCGTGGCGCGTGACGCCCATCGAGATCAACCTGCGCATGGGAGGAACGACCCATCCCACCCTGGCGCTTCGGTTTCTGACCGGAGGTGAGGTCGATCCCGATTCAGGACTACTGCACGGCCTGGACGGTCAACCGAAGTTCTACCGCGCCTCCGACAACGTACAGTCGGAAGCGTACCGGGGACTGCTTCCGGAAGACCTGATCGAGATCGTCACCAGGAACCGGCTGGACTTCAATCATCGGACGACGACAGGCGTCGTCTTTCACATGATCGGGGCTGTCTCGGAATTCGGGAAGTTCGGAATGACCGCGATCGCCAACAGCCGCGAAGAAGCGGAGCGTCTCTTCATGCGCACGATCGAAGTGCTCGATCGTGAAACCGATAGGAGGACCTGATGAGCAAGCTCGTCCTGACACGTGAAACCGCCGTAGCACGCCTGCGCCGGAAGCTGATTGCGCAGCGCGAGGAAGGGAAATCGGTTTGCCGGATGGCGGCCGAGAAGAACATCTTCTGCCGCGGCTTCCTACGCGACAACGATGACGATCTACGCTTCCGCTACGCGGCGGCCATCGACGATGCCGCCCGGCTCACGCGCGAAGGGCTGGAAGAGCGCGCGAACGTCTGGCAGATCGAGCGGCAGCGGCAGGAGGGCGCTCTGCTCTGTTGCGACGTGCAGTACATGGGGTACGAGACCTGCCGGGCCTGGGATGACTTCTCCAACGAGGAGCTGTCGCGGTTCTGCGCCGAGATGCTCGGCGAGAATGTGCGCGTGACCGGGAAGGTCTCTCCCGCGGTCCTGTGATCTCAGCGTCGCTCGGTGAGGGCGATGTCGGCGGACCATCGGCCCGCCCCGACGATGAGCAGGAATACGAGCCCGAGCAGCATGGAGATGTCGGTGCGCGCCTCGTGGAGCATCGTTCCCCAGCCGAAGGGCTTCGCGGTCGGATTGGCGAAAGCCCAGAACCCGTGACCGAGCAGGATCGGGATCTTGGTCGTGACGATGGCCACGATGATGTCGATGAGCAGCGGCACGCTTGCCAGCCGCGTGAAGAGCCCGATCAGGATCAGCGCACCGCAGATGATCTCCACCCACCCGACGAACGACGCCACGAGACCGGGGGAAGCGAAGCCGATCTTCGCAAACCGGCCGATCCCGAGCGCATCAGGCCGGGTGAACTTGAGAATACCTTCCGCCAGGAACACCCATCCAACGAGCAGCCGGATCAGCACGATGGAGCGGGGATCGAGTTCGATCGGTCGCATCAATGCACCTCTTGAGTGGATGCACAGCATACAGACTCTCGAGGTGCGACCGTGGGTTTTCCACGGAGGGCGTTCCCTACTTCACCTTCGCCTCTTCGACGATGACCGGATAGCTGTAGCCGGCGCCGAAGTCCTTGTTGAGGTGAATCACGCCGCTGACGAGCACCACGTTGCCGACTGCCGCGACGTCGCTCGTCGTGACAGTGATGTCGTTGTCGCCCTTCTCGCCGGAGCCCGAACCGTCACGCAGGTGCAGCCAGTTCTTGCCCATGATGCCCGGGAGGAACTTGACCACCTTGCCGTGCAGGACGACCGGCTGTCCTTCGTGAACCGTTGCACGTGCCCCCCAGATCTCGGCAACGGTCTTTGCGTTGCTCCCCTCGGCTTTCGCGACCTTGATGGGCGTTTCGTCGACCAGGCCCTTTGCCATCCCCGAGTGCTGCGTCTTCATCATCGCCGTAAGGGCCTCGGTGCTCAGATCGCCACCGGCCGGCTGACCATGCGGCGGCATCATGCTTTCCTGACCATGGGGCGGGATTCCGGCAGGAGCTGAAGCGCCTTCGATGTCGCCGAAGACAAGCTTGTCGAACGTTCTCTTCAGCGTCTTGGACTGGAACTTGTCCGCGACCATGTTCACGACGACGCTGATCTGCGCGCCTTTCCTGATCGGCTGCTGGCGGCAGACCACCCATTGGTCGCCCTTGTCCGTCGTCAGGCGCACATACGTAAAGGCGCCGGAGTCGAGCGTCTCCGCGACCGTGCCGCTGATCTTTCCCGCCGGCGGTGCGAGCGTGGCGCCCCCACTCATGGCATGTGGGACAGAGGGAACGGCCGCCGGAGCCGAAGCCGCGGATGCCGGATTCACCGTTGCCTTCGTGCTCGCGCCGGCGACGCTCGTTGTCTCTTTGTTCCCGCCACAGGCGGCCATCAACACGGAGAGGGTGCAGAACAGGATGAGTCTTTTCATTGGATCCTTCCTTCGACGGTAGTTTCGTTCGGCGGTGAGAGAGCGGATAGAGAACGCATCACGGCGTCATGTGTCATTCGTCACAGGGTCAGTTCAGCTTGCCGTTCGACACGGCTCCTCCCCTTTGACACTATAGAAAGGATGAAGCGACTGCTCCTCCTCTCTATTCTGTTTCTCGCCTGTCACCCTCCCCGGGACTACAGCGTCACGATTGCCAGGGGCGGGAAGGCGAGCGCGCGCGTGCTGGTGACCACGGTCGGCGTGGCCATCAAGGAGACGGGGCCGGCGGTAACCGTGAAGCAGTTCGGCGAGGTCTACGCCTTTTCCCCCGAGGTTTTCGCCGTCCGGCGTGACCAGCCGACGCAGATCACGTTCTGGAACCTCCAGCCCGACGACGAACATGACTTCATGCTGACCGACCCGAAGAATCACGTCCTCCTCCAGACGAAGTTCGCTCCGCTGACGAAGACGACGTTTGTCATGACGTTTCACGAGGACGGCGTTTACCCGTTCTACTGCACGATGCACCAGCCGGCCATGTCGGGCCAGATCATCGTCACCGCGCCGGGTGGTTGATGAACGCTTCGACATCTACCTTAGTGGACTCCAGGACCTCACTAGTGGACTCCACGAGGTCACCAGGTGGCTAAAAAAGGTCACTAGGTGGACTCCACGAGGTCACTAGGTGGCTAATAATGGTCACTAGGTGGACTCCACGAGGTCACTAGGTGGCTAAAAATGGTCACTAGGTGGACTCCACGAGGCCACTAGGTGGCCAAAAAAGGTCACTAGGTGGACTCCACGAGGCCACTAGGTGGCCAAAAAAGGTCACTAGGTGGACTCCACGAGGCCACTAGGTGGCCAAAAAAGGTCACTAGGTGGACTCCAAAAGGCCCACTAGGTGGACTCCACGAGGTCACTAGGTGGCTGAAAAAGCTCACTAGTTGGACTCCACGAGGCCACTAGGTGGCTCCAAAAGGCCACTAGGTGGATTCCACGAGGCCACTAGGTGGCTCCAAAAGGTCACTAGGTGGATTCCACGAGGCCACTAGGTGGCTCCAAAAGGTCACTAGGTGAACTCGCGGAGTCCACCAGTGAGGTCGTGGATGCCACCAGGTGGACTCGCGGAAGCCACCAGTGAGGTCGTGCATGCCACTAGGTGGACTCGCGGAGTCGACTAGACCTCGACTAGCCCCGACTAGCCCTCGACTAGCCCGCATTTCTCACAGATGCTCATCGTGATGGTACCTATCGACGACGCAGCGCGGGCTCCCTCAACCCATCGCGATTGGACGCCAGCACTCGCCCGGATGCGCGCGAAGGCGCGCTTCATAATCCAGCCCCGCGCTCGGCGTAGCGCGAGCGCGGGGTATGAGGGTGTCGCTAATTTCCCGGCCGCGGAGGCGGCCGGGACAAGACCGCCCAATCTGCACCAGACGCGCGATACACCTACTCCTGTGGCGGCCGCCTCCGCGGCCGCACTTCAACGACCACCGATACCCCGCGCTCGCGCTGCGCCGAGCGCGGGGCTGAATTGTGTGACGCGCCTCCGCGCGCAACCGTCCTCCATGGGTTGCCTACGGACGACTTCTCGGAGGCGCGGAGAAATCTTCGCCTCGTACGAAGAAACTACTGATCAGTAGTACAGAGTCCACGACTCCACTCAGATGGTGTTCGAGCAATCGCGCTCCCGGCGCGCCTGCGTGATCTGACGCTACGAGACCGTCGTCTCGTCCCGCACGCTCTTCCAGTCGAGGCCGAAGCGCGCCAGGTACTTGCGCAGGCGGTCGGCGTCGTTGGCGCTCGTCTTTTGCTGACGGGAGGCGCTGAAGAGGAAGCGGCCGGCGTGTGACAACGACCGGGTGCGGCGAAGGACGTCCATCACGTGCTCGAGTTGAACGCGGTCGAACGCGTCGATGGTGGAGAGGCGATCCTCTCCGAGGCAGCGCAGCAGCAGATCGCTCGAGGCCGAACTCGCGCGCGGCTGCCAGGTGTTGCGAAGGCGTGCGATCTCCTCCTCCACGACTACGCCCCACCCTCCCGGTCGACGATGTTGTGCCGCAGCGCGTAGCCGACGGCCTGGGCGCGGTTGTTGATGTGGAGTTTGTCGAGGATGTTGCGGACGTGGAACTTGACTGTGTTCTCGCTCACGCCGAGGCGCTTGGCCATCTTCCGGTTCGTGGTGACGCCCTCGACCATCAGCTCCAGCACCTCCCGCTCGCGGTCGGTCAGCGAGTCGGGCATGTTTTGCGCGCTCTCCGCCGCCGCGGTGGCCGGCTTCGCGAACTCGTGCAGGAGCTTGCGGGCCAGTCCCGCCGTCAGCGCAGGCTCCCCTCGGCTGGCGCCATCGAGAAGGGCGAAGAACTCATCGGCCTCGAGGTTTTTGAGAAGGTATCCCTGGGCTCCCGCTTTGATGGCGTCGAAGAGCGTATCGTCCTGCTCCGAGGCCGTGAGGATGATGACCTTCACTGCGGGCATTTGCGCGGAGAGCTCCTTCGTGGCGGCCACACCGTTGAGCTCGGGCATGGAGATGTCCATGAGGACGAGATCGGGGTTGAGCTTCCTTGCCAGCTCGACGGCAACCTTCCCGTTCGGGGCCTCCCCAACGACCTCATGCCCCTGCGATTGCAGCAGGCTGCGAAGGCCATCGCGGAACAGCGCGTGGTCGTCGGCGATGAGGATGCGCACGGGCGTAGTTTAGCCGGTCGCGCGTAGCACCGGCGAGCCGCCGGTGGTCCAGCCAGCGAGCCGCTGGCGCTACGCGCGTCGCTCATCCCGGCAACGGCACCTCAACCCTGACCACCGTCCCCCCGCCCACCGCACTCTCGATGGAGAACCTCCCTCCAATCGATTCGGCGCGCTCGCGCATGGTCGAGAGGCCGAAGCGGGGAAAGACGCCCCGGGCGCGGCCGCCCTGTTCGAATCCGACCCCGTCGTCGCTCACGGTGATGCGCAGCGTGTTCTCTCGACGACGCACCTCGATCCGGGCCATCGTCGCCTTCGCATGTTTGCGGACGTTCGTGAGCGACTCCTGAATGATCCGGACGACATGAAGCTCGATGCCGTTGGGCATCGCCAGATCGCCGTCGACGACAAGCGCGGCACTCACCTCGGTCTGCTCTCTCCAGCGGTCGACGTACTCGCTGAGGACGTCATCGAGCGAACGCGTCGGACCCGGGAGCGTGCGCAGATCGACGATGGCCTCGCGCACGTCGCCGTATGCCTCGCGGGCCGCGGCCGCGAGCTCGCGCAGTTGCTCCAGACCCTCTTCGGTCTTCTCGCGGCGGATGTATTCGATGGCCGCCTGGACCTTCGTGTTCACATACCCGAGGATCTGGGCGATCCCGTCGTGCATCTCGTGGGCGATGCGCAGACGCTCCTGCGCCACCGCCAGATCGGCCACCTGGCGGTGAAGATGGGCGTTGTCGATGGCGATTGCGGCCTGCACGGCGAAGCGCTCCAGGGTCTGGCCATCGCTCTCCGAGAACTCTCCGCCATCGAGCTTCTCGCTGAGATAGAGATTCCCGACGAACGGCCCCTTGCAGGCGATGGGAACGGCGAGCAGCGAGTGCATCATCGGGTGATTCGCAGGAAAGCCGGACGACCTGGGGTCTTTGCCGATGTCGGTCAGCCGCAGCCGCTCGCCTTCATTGAGAACGACGCCGAGGAGTCCGTGACCGACCGGCGGCGGTCCGATGCGCGCGCGCTCCTCGCGCGTGACGCCGGAGGTGATGAACGTCTGGATCGAGCCGTCCGCATTGACGACCGATAGCGCGCCGTAGCGCGCGCCGGCGAGTGTCCGTGCCCGTTCGACGACTTTGTCGAGAACCATATCGAGCGACAACTCGGCGGTGACGTCGAGTCCGGCGCCGTGCAAGGCCAGCAGCTCTTCGTTATTCCGTTCGATCTGGCGGTGAAGGTGGGCGTTGTCGATGGAGATAGCCGCCTGCACGGCGAAACGCTCCAGCGTCTCCTCATCGCCGCGATCGAACTCGCCGCCCCCTTCCTTCTCGCTGAGATAGAGATTCCCGACGAACGGCCCCTTGCAGGTGATGGGGACCGCGAGCAACGAGTGCATCATCGGGTGATTCGCGGGAAAGCCGGACGACCTGGGGTCTTTGCCGATGTCGGTCAGCCGCAGCCGCTCGCCTTCATTGAGAACGACGCCGAGGAGTCCGTGCCCGACCGGCGGCGGTCCGATGCGCGCGCGCTCCTCGCGCGTGACGCCGGAGGTGATGAACGTCTGGATCGAGCCGTCCGCGTTGACCACCGAGAGCGCACCGTAGCGCGCGCCGGCGAGCGTCCTTGCCCGCTCGACGACTTTGTCGAGGACCACATCGAGCGACAACTCGGCGGTGACATCCACACCCGCACCGTGCAGGGCCAGCAACTCTTCATTCTGCCGCTCCAGGCTCTGCTGCATCCGTCCGACTGAGCGCACCGTGAAGGCGCTGACGAGCACGAGGGCGATGACCACGAAACCATCGAGCAGAACCCTGCTCTGGAACGACGTCGCGCCAATCGTTGAGCCGCGCACGAGCTCCAGCAGCACCACGACGATGATCGGGGCGATGATGGCCAGCCAGCGCAGTTGTCGCAGCGTCATCCTCGGCAGAGGGTAAGCCGGATTCCTGTTTTTTTGAGCGCGGGAGAAGGACGAATCCGCAGATTACGCAGATGAACGCAGATGGAGGACGCCCTCATCTGCGTACGTCTGCGTAATCTGCGGATAAGCCCTTTCGTGAGTAATCACATCTTCCCGAGCAGCGCCTTCCACCTCGCCCACGCCTCTTCGCGCGCCTTCTTGTTTCCGGCGTATGCGTCCTTTGCCGCCTGCGCGGCGTCGGCGGGAGGCGGGGGGGTCTCACCGGCGCGCATGAAACCGTGTCCGGCGCCGGCGTAGGTGACGGGGTCGTATTTCTTTTGGGCGGCTTTCATCATCTCTTCGGTCTTCGGCACCGTGGCGCCGACGCGTGCGTCGTTGCCGGCGTAGAAACCGTAGACCGGGGCCTTGATCGCCGCGGTCGCTTCCGCCGTCTCCGGACCGGTTCCGTAGAAGACGAACGCCGCAGCCAACGTGGGGCGATTGGTGGCGAAGAGGAACGACTGGGTGCCTCCCCAGCAGAATCCGGCCACGGCCACCTTGCCATTCGCCGCGGGGAGCTTCGCAACGTAGTCGGCCGCCGCGTTCAGGTCAGCGGTGATCTGGTCCGGCCGCAGGTCGCGGATGGCCTTGCCGATGGCCGTGCTATCCAACGAGCTCGTCCCTCCCCCATTCGGTCCCATGCCCGACAGAAGATCGGGAGCGATGGCGATGTAGCCTGCCCCGGCCACTTCGTCGGCCAGCATCTGCACCCAATCGCTCATCCCAAAGATTTCGTGGATGACGACGACCGCGGCCGCCTTCGTCTTCACCTCGGGATAAACGACGAAGGCGCTGACGACGCGAGTGCCGTACTTGAGGTTCACCCATTCGTGATGGCGCGGCGATTTGTCGACAGCCTGCTTCGCCCAATCCTGCGAGACGCTCGAAGGCGGCTGCGTCGTCTGATGTTCGGCGTGAGGGTCCTGCGCCAAAGCAGGGATGGCGGTCAGCAGCAGCGCGGCGACGGTGATCAGTGAGTTTCTCATCGGTTCCTCCGGGGTGCGAATCTTAGCGCAGCATTTCGTGCGCACGGCTCGCGATCGGAGCGCTGGCGTCCTCGCCGCCGGTTATCAGCGAGTGTTTGGAGTTTTGCCGGGCCGGCGGCGGGACGCCGCCGAGCCAGCCGCCGAGACGGCAGCGCTCCGGGGCTTCACGCTGTCAGCCGAAGGCCGAAAGAGCCACCACAGCGCGAAGGGCGCTCCGAACACGCCGGCGATGCTGTAGAAATGGGCGCCCGCACCCCAGAAGTTTCGCGCCACCGCGCCGTAGTGACGCTCGCTCCAGGGGCCGAGCCGCAGGGCGTAAATCGACTCGACGTTCATCACCACCGCGGCGATGTGTACGGCGATGAGGACGACGCTGGCCAGCAGGAATCCCCTCACGTTCCGATCGCTCAGAGGGCGGCGGTTCACGGCGAAAAGCGTCGTGAGCAGGATCATGTTCGCGGTGAGGTCCATCAGTAGCAGGCTGGGGCGGGGAGAGGCACGGGGGAAGTCGTCCCGGTCGATGGTCAACTCGGTTCCGTCGGCAATGAGCCGGGTCGCCGGAGGCCGCTCGGTGGCCCGCAACAACGGCTCGGTCATCGTGGCCAGCAGACGCGCGTAAGGCGAAGACAAACTCCACCAGAAGACGAGCCCGAGAAGGAACCCGGCCGCCCCCTTAGCGAGACTTGACCAGAGGTTTCTCGGCAAACTTGACGCTCCAGAGAACGAAGATCGCGATCGCGGCCAGAATGATGAGCGACTGCCAGACCGCCACATGGACGAAATCGAAGATGCGGCGGTCGTGCTCCCCCAACCAGAAAAGGGAGCAGAGGCGCACCAGGTTCAGCAACTGGATGGCCACGATGGCGGCACCCAGCCCGATCAGCCGCGACCGCAGCGAAGCCGGAAAGCCGAGGATTGCCGCGGCCAAAAGGATGGCGGCCTCGACCCCGTTGCAGCCGTTCTGGACGTCGAGGGCGAATCGCGGCGACCGGATCACCGTCCCCACCGACACGACGCCGCTCTCGAAAGTGCCCATCATCATTGCCGTGCAGCGGGCCACGAGCGCTGTGAACGGGACGATGACGTGATCGTTGACCGGGTTGAGGGCCACGATCGCGTAGAGCACCACCAACGCCACGCCGAACTTGGCGATGAAGACGATCCTCGGCTTGAGCGGAGATGGCGTCATTTGTATGTCACGCACAGCGGACCGTGAATTCCAGGCCGCCAGCGAAGGGGAGCGTCATCGTGCGCATGCCGCTCGCCGGGTCGTTGACGAGCTCGAAATAGTCGCGGTATTCATCGCGGAATTGGGCGGCGTTGTCGCAGATGACGACCGCGCCATCGCGCAAGGATGGCACGACCAGTTCCAGCGCCGGGCGAGCCATCGGCGCCCAGATGTCGACCAGTATGAAGTCGACGGGGCCACCGATGTTCCGCAGCGTCTCGCGCAAATCGCCTTCCCGCAAGTCGATGAGCTCGGACAGGCCGGCCTCGGCGAAGTTGGCGCGCGCGGCCTTTGCCTTCTCCGGCTCCCATTCCGTTCCGATCACGACGCCCTCTCCGCCCTCGTTTCGCACGTTGTCGCGCACGGCGGCGAGAAGAAAGAGAGTGGAGACGCCGAACGATGTCCCAACCTCGACGATGCGCCTGGCGCGCAAAGCGCGGCACACCTGGTAGCAAAACTCGGCCTTGTCGCGATCGAGCGCCACGAGCTTGTCGCTCAGGAACTGATTCGTGCGGGCGTCGAACTCCCTCCAATTGAACGAGCTTTCCGCGGCGCGGGCCGAGAAGTAGGACCCAAGCGCCGCATCCTGATCGGCGTTTTGCGCGTAGAGGCGATCGAGCAGCGTATCGATGCGGGGGTCAAGAACAAGCTGTTTGTTCATGGCCCGTGATTCTGTCAGATCGAGAGCCTCCTCATAACGAACAGCCCTGCGCAGGCCAGGAGAACCGTGAGGATCATCAGTCCCGCGAAACTCAGAGTCGGACCGCCAGACGGTGGAATGGCCGAAAGGATATCCAATTCATATGCGCGGCTGCCCTGACAGCCGACCGAGTCCGTGGCCCGGATCGTGACGTTGAAGATGCCCGACACCAGGGGCGTGCCGCTGATGAGTCCCGTGGCCGGGTTGAGCGTCAGGCCGGGCGGCAGGGCTCCTCCGGCGATGGCGAAGGTGTACGGTGCGGTTCCGCCCGAGGCCGTGATCGTCTGCACGTAGGGCATTTGGGACGTACCCGGCGGAAGCGTGGTCGGACTCAGGATGATGGCCGGGCAGCCAGGACTGGCGATGGTGATCGTGTACAGGCGGCTGCCGGTGCAGCCGATCGCGTCGGTCGCCGTGATCGTGAAGGTGAACGTCCCGACGGTGGTCGGCGTTCCGGTGATGGCCCCGGTTGCACTGTTGAGGAGCAGATTTGTGGGCAGTGACCCGCTCGATATGGAAAACGTGTACGGCGAAGTCCCGCCCGAGGCGGAGACGGTCTGATTGTAGGGAGTACCGACCGAGCCGTTCGGCAGTGACGCAGGATTCACGATGATGATCGGACAGACCGACACGCCGCAGGTATTGACGTTGTTGGTATCGAGCGTCACGGCACCATTGCGCGCCAGGGCTCTGCCGTTGGTGTTGGACCCGGTCGTGAGTGTGATGCTCGAAAGCGCGAGGATGTCTCCCACGAACGTGGAGCCTGTGCCGAGGGTGGCCGAGCTGCCGACCTGCCAGAAGACCTTGTTGCAACTGCTGCCGCCGTTGTTGATGACCGCGACGGACGAGGCGCTGGCCGTCGTGAGCGTGCTCCCGATCTTGAACAGGAACAACGCGTTGGCATTGCCGAGGGCGTCGAGAGTCAGGGCGCCGGTGAGCTGCGCGGATGTGGAGAAGCAGTAGACGCCGGGTGTCAGCGTCAGTCCTCCGAGATTCTGACCCGTCAGATCGACCGTACACGGTGTGGTCGCGATGTTGTTGTAGGCGGTGGTGAGATCGTTCTGCGCCTGCATGGCCACGGCATCGTTGTTGTGGATCGCTCCTCCGACGACGGTGCCTGGGGGGAAGCCGGTCACGGCGCTGCCTGGGCTGACGCCTACGTTGCCATTGACCGTCGTCGCGCCCGTATTGGTGACGGTGGAGCCGCCGAGGACGCCGAAGTTCTGCGCGGTGCCCAGGGAGATCTGCGCCGAAGCTGGTGAGGGGACGAGAAGAAACTGCGCGACCCCGATGACGGTCAGCAGACTGATGGTCGTTCTCTTCATAGAAAGGTCTCTTTCATGGGCGGCGGCAGGATTCGAGGGAACAGCACCGGTAGATCGCCACTCAGACAATATCGCAGATCAGCAAACTGTTCAAAAAAAGAGACAAGTCGCCAGAGAGGGCCGGCACGGCCGGCCTAACCTAGGCCTAACCTGGATTTCTCACCACCTGAGTGGAATCGCAGGCACAGTGTGAATCGAGCGTCCTTCTCCCCACCGCGTTTTTCAGCGGGGGGGAGAAGGGCTCTCGACGGGGTACAGGGTACCGACGATTCCAGTGAGAGTGTGAGCCGTGCCGGCTAGTCGTGGAGGATCACGTTGAGGAGCGAGCTGTGAACTTCGAGCGTGCCGTTGTAGTCGATGAACCCGAGCTTTCGAAAACGGTTCATGAAGAAGTTCACCCGTGAGCGCGTCGTGCCGATCATTTCCGCGAGCACTTCCTGGCTGATCTTCGGGATCACGCTCTCCGGCCGGCCTTCCTTGCCGAAGTTGGCGAGCAGCAACAGGACGCGGGCCAGCCGCTTTTCGCTGGAGTTGAAGAGCTGATCGACGAGGTCCGCCTGGATGCGCGCATTCCGGTCGAGCAGGAAGGAGACGAAGACGTCGGCGAAGGCGTGCTCCTCGTGCAGCACGCGGACCATCTCGCTCCGCTTGATCCGCATCAGCGTGCAGCGGCTCAGCGCGGTGGCGGTCAGTGTGCGGATGCGCTCCGCCGCGGCGACGCACGACTCCCCCACGAAGTTCCCCGGACCCAGCAGGGCCACGGTGGCCTCCTTACCGCGCTCCGAGACGACCGTGAGCTTGAGATTGCCCTTCTGGATGTAGAACACCGCGTCTGCCGGGTCGCCCTGGGTAAATAGAATCTGATTCTTCTTCAAGTCGACCAGAGTCCGGCCCAGGCCGGTTTTATCGAGGAAGGCCTCGGGATCGAATGCCGAAATCTTTCGCCCGCGTGGAGCGCTCCTTTTTTCTGTCGTGGGGACGGCACTCACGTCGTTCATCAGGAGATCCTCAAATCCGCAGTTCGGATAACAATCGTACGTCTGTACGATTCCGAACACAACACGGAGCCGTACAGAACTGCCGTCGCGCCCGCAATTCGTAGTTGGCGACGAGGTTGCAGGTGTCAGCTTCAAGTTCCTGAGTGGCACAGCCACTTCTTCGGCATCCCGGCTCAGACAGTCCAGCGCCTGTCTCTCCCTCGTGTCGTCGCGGTTTACACAACCCGGCGCTTTTTGGAGAGACGATGGCGACAGCCAAGACTACAACTGGAAATCTTCTTCTGGGCCGTTTCACCTCCCGAGTCCTTCGGGCACTCGCTCCGCGCGAGGAAGACCATGCCATCACGGACGTACTGATCCGCCCGGACGAAACGCCCGGCTCCATCTTCTTCCCGCATTTCGGTGCGGTCGTGTCGATCATCCGGTCCACGGAGAGCGGCGCCATGGTGGAAGCCGGCGTGGTCGGTAACGAAGGGATGTTCAACGTTCACACCGTCATCACCAAACCCGCCCCGACAGGAGCCGAGGCGCTCGTGCAGATCGACGGCCGCGTATCGCGCGTCGACGCCGCGCTCCTGCACAACTACTTTCGCGACGACGAGCGCGTCCGCGACCTGCTGCTCTCGTTCACAAGCCTCTTCCTGCACCAGGTCACGCAGAACCTTCTCTGCAACCGGCTCCATGCCATCGAGCAGCGCCTCGCCAAGTGGCTGCTGATCATCCGCGACCGCATCGCCACCGACGAGATGCACATGACCCAGGACTTCCTCTCGCACATGCTCGGCGTTCACCGCCCCGGCGTGTCGATCGCCGTCAGCGCACTGGAGGTGGACGGTCTGATCAAGCATTCGCGCAACAGGATCAGTATTCGGGATCACGCCGGCCTTCTGGCGCGATCGTGCGAATGTTCCGCGCCCCTCCACGCCAGTCTGAAGCAATTCAGAGCCACGCTCTGAACGTTCGAAATCATACCGATTCGGTTTGGCGCGGGGGATAAGCTTCCCCGCAGGTCCGTAGTTGCAGGAGACGCTCCATGGGATCCTCGGAAGAGACCCGTATTCTGATCGTCGATGACGACACGGGGATTCGCCGTCTGCTCAGGCTGCTCTTCATGCGCCAGGGATGGACGGTGGTCGCGCACGCCGACGGTGAGCGCGTGGTCGATGAGATCGCCACACTGAACCCCGACGTGGTGGTTCTCGATCTCATGTTGCCGAAGGTAAGCGGCTTCGAGGTGCTCAAGCGTCTGCAGGCCGAAAACCCCGTCTGCATGAAACGGATCATCGTTCTCACCGCTGTCTCCACGAGCTCGCTGGGCGCGCTCACCTGCGAGCCGGATCTCTGGGCGGTCGTCCGAAAGCCCTTCGACAACACGGAGCTCGTGGCTACGGTTGCAGAATGCCTGCAGGCGCATCAAAGCGATGACCGAAACGTGGGTGTTCGCCGGCAGCGTTTGGAGACCACGCCGTGAAACGCGGACGAGAAGCCCTACCCCTGGCGTTGTTCGAGCTTTCGATCATGCGAGAGACCGTCCGGCGCTTCGGCCCCCGTGTCAGCCGGAAAACCAGAGCGCATCTGCTCTCCAGCCTGGCACGTCTCGAATCGAAGGCGCTGCAACTCATCGAGTGGGACGCCGATCCCCACCGCGGCATACGCGACCTCGGCGAGGGCCATTAACGCGGTTGCGGGGTCTCGCGGATGCGGGGTTACGGGGTTTCGCGCGGTCTCGGGGTCGCGCGGTCTCGCGGTTGCGGGGTCTCGCGGTTGTTAGGGCTGCGCGCGCGAAGACGCGCCTCACAATCCAGCCCCGCGCTCGGCGCCATACGCACTAACTTACGCTGGCGTCCTCCCGGAAATCCCTGCTGCGTATGCCGCGATAGCGGCCAAAAGACGGTAGCCAGGGGTGCGAGCGCTTTTTGCGAGCACCCCTGGTCATCGATGTCAATGCAGTCGTGCCGCGTCAGCGGCACTGGACGTCATCGGACGACTGTGACTCCTCCAGTGCCGCTGACGCGGCATAAAACCATGGGGCTCGTTACCAGGGGTGCTCGCAAAAAGCGCTCGCACCCCTGGCTACCTTCCGCTGCCGCTATCGCGGCGTTTGGCCTTGGGCGTTGCGTTTAAGTTCGTGCGTACAACGCTCGGCGCTGGGTTGGGCGATGCAGGGCCGGATTCGCGGCCGCGTAGGCGGCCGCTGCAGGTTCGAGATCGCCGCTGAGTCCGACGCACCTCATCGGCGGGCCTTGTCACGGCTACCAAGACTGGCGACTGCGCGACTGCGTGACCGCGCGACCGCGCGACCGCGAGCACCGCGGCCCCGGTGTCCCGTATTGAACAGATTCATCCCTTCTCCGTGAGTACCATCGTCTGGCACGAGAGTCTATCCGTGTACGTCAGAGATCCCGATGACACGTTCGATCAAGCACTTAGGGATGTCAGCCTCCGCGGACAAGCCGGCCGATGCGTTGAAGGCCTCCGAGGCTCGCTATCGGCGGCTCTTCGAGACGGCGCAGGACGCCATCCTCATCCTCAACGGCGACAGCGGGAAGATCGTGGATGCCAACCCTTTCGTAATCGACCTGCTCGGCTATTCGCTCGAGGAGCTTATGGGTAAGCAGCTTTGGCAGATCGGGTTGTTCCCCGATATCGAGGCGAGCAAGGCGGCCTTCGACCGGTTGCACACGAGCGGCTACATCCGTTACGAGGATCTGCCGCTGGAGACGAAGGACGGCAGGCGCGCGGAAGTGGAGTTCGTCAGCAACGCTTACAGGGTGAACGGCCGGAACGTCATTCAGTGCAATATCCGCGACATCACCGAACGGGTGGAGGCGACCCGCGCCATGCGCGCATCCGAGGTTCGTTATCGGCGGCTCTTCGAGACGGCCCAGGATGCCATCCTCATCCTCGACGGCGACAGTGGAAAGGTCATCGACGCCAATCCTTTCGTCATGGCCCTGCTCGGCTACTCGCACGAGGAATTGGTTGGAAAGGAGCTGTGGGAGATCGGGTTGTTCCGCGATATCAACGAGAGCAAAGCGGCCTTCGACCGACTGCAGAGGGACGGCTTCATCCGCTACGAGGATCTGCCGCTCGAGACGAAAGGCGGCAAGCGCGCGGAAGTGGAGTTCGTCAGCAACGCCTACAAGGTCGAAGGCCGGAACATCATCCAATGCAACATCCGCGACATCACCGACCGCAAGTCAGCCGAGAAGGCCGCGCAGGAAGGCGCGGAGCGTTTTCGTTTCCTGGCCGAGTCGATGCCGCAGATGGTCTTCACCGCCCGGCCTGACGGTGCCGTCGACTACTTCAACCAGCAGTGGAGTGCCTTTACCGGGCTTACGTTGGACGACATTAAGGATTGGAGATGGACGAGATTCATTCACCCGGATGACCTGAAGGCCACGGTGCGCCAGTGGCAGCACTCGCTCGACACCGGCGACGCATTCGAGATGCAGCATCGTTTCCGGCGCGCCAACGGTGTCTATCGCTGGCATCTCAGCCGGGCCTGCCCGATGCACGACGCCGCCGGGAACATCACGATGTGGATCAGTTCGAATACGGACATCGACGACCAGAAGAGGACCGAGGACGTTCTCTCTCAGCTCTACAAGGAGGCGGAGTCTCTCAACCGGTCCAAGGACGAGTTCCTGGCCACGCTCTCCCACGAGTTGCGCACGCCGATGACCTCGATCCTCGGATGGACGGCATTGCTGGCCATGGGCACCCTGGATGAGAAGTCGCGAGGCGAGGGGATCGCCACCATCCACCGCAGCGCCAAGTTGCAGGCTCAGCTCATCGACGATGTGCTCGACGTCTCGAGAATGGTCACCGGCAAGTTGCGTCTGACCATCGAGCCGGTAGACATGGAGAGCGTCCTGCGGGAGGCTCTGGCCTCCTTCGTTCCCGCCGCCGAGGCAAAAGAGCTCCGGCTCCGGATGGACTTCCAGCCCGGCCTGCTCTTTCTCGGCGGCGATCCGGCGCGGCTGCAGCAGGTGTTCTGGAATCTCCTCTCCAACGCGGTGAAGTTCACACCGGTGGGAGGCCAGATCGAGGTGCGCCTCTTCTCCCGCGACTCGAACGTCGTGGTGGAAGTGCAGGACAGTGGCCTGGGAATCCGTCCCGAGTTTCTCCCGTACGCCTTTGACCGTTTTGCGCAGCAGGAAGGCGGCACGAAACGGCACCACGGCGGGATGGGCATCGGTCTCTCGATCGCAAAACAGCTCGTGGAGCTTCACGGCGGCACCATCTCGGTCGCCAGCGAGGGGGAGGGGCTTGGATCGACGTTCACCGTCACCATTCCGGTACAGGCAACGATGCCCGAGCGGCGCCCCGTTCCGATCGACTCACGGCGACGGGCGGAGAGAAGTTCGTCACGCGCCGGGGTGCCTTCGGTGGCCGGTCTGCGCGTGCTGATCATCGATGACGAGCAGGACTCACGAAGGACGATCGCCGCGATCCTCGAACAATATGGGGCCGTCGTCACGACGGCTTCGAGCGCGGACGAAGGCTTGGCGCTCTCGACGCGGGAGTCCTTCGATGTGCTTCTGTGCGACATCGCCATGCCGGAGCAGGACGGCTACTCCCTCATCCGGCGCATTCGCTTACCGGACGACGAGCGGTCGCACATCCCGGCAGTGGCGCTCACGGCCTACGGCCGGCCGACGGAGCGGGAGATCGCCCTGTCCGAAGGGTTCGACGAGTACCTGAAGAAGCCGGTCGAACCGGAGGATCTGGTTTCGCTCGTGGCAAACATGGCGGAGCGAAACGTTTCGCGCGTCTCGATGTGACCGCGCGGATCAGTGGATCGTGTTGAACACACCGTTCACGACCGCGGCCATCCGCTGGTAATCGAGCGTCGCGGCGGTGTCGCGGATCGTGTGATAGTTCGGGTTCCGCAGGAACGCTGTGTCAGTCACCATGACAGCCGGCCATCCTTGAGCCCAGTAATTGCGTTGGTCCGAGGCGTCGGAAGTCTCGCGTGGACCGGTAAAGCTGACGACGCCGATTCCTCCGGCGCCAATGATGCCGCGTTTGACCCAACGGGCGAGGCTCCGGTCATTCCACCCTCCGGCCACACCGATGAAATCGCCGTGCGACGGATAGAGAAGAGAGAAGAGCGGAGTGGGCCAGCTCTGTTCTCGCGCGTAGTAGCCGATCATCTCCAGGCAGATCATTCCCTTCACGGCCCGATGCTGGCGCGCCAGCGAGGCGGCGTGGACGGCGCTTCCCATCTCCTCGGAGCCGAAGAACGGCGGCTCTTCGTTCGTATAAGCGACGAGCATCAACGGTGTGCGCGGAGGCGCTTGGCCGAGGAGGCGGGCAAGCTCGAGCAGACCAGCGGTTCCGCTGGCGTTGTCATCGGCTCCAGGAAGCGGTCTCATTTCACCGAACGCGTCATAGTGCGCGCCGATGATGAGAAGCGGCCGCGAATGGTCGTCGGGTCCAAACTCCGCCACGACGTTCTCCCACGTGTGACCGCGAGCCTGAAACGACTGGAGCGTGACCCGTCCACCGCTCTCCCGGAACGACCTCGCAATCCATGCTGCGGTCCGATGCAAGCTCTCTGGATTCGCCGCGCTGCGCGGAAGCGCGGTTGTGGTGAGAAATCTCACGTCATTTTCGAGCCGCCGCGCATCCGCCCGCGGACCGCCATTCCATCGGAGCCCCACCATCACCGGTTGGCGAAGGATGAGGGCGAAGATAAGCAAAAGGACGGCGGAACCGCCGCAAATGGCGATGAGGATGCGCAGCAGGGATCGAGGCAGCACTCATGACTTTGACGCGGTTCGGGGCGGAGAGGTGACTCGGAGTTGAATTCTTTGATCGAAAAACGCCCAAGCGAGTCTGGCCTATGCAGGATGAAGGATGAGTCCTCACCCTCGTCCTTCACCCTTCACCCTTCACCCTTCACTCTTCACCCTTCACCCTTCACCCTTCACTCTTCACCCTTCACTCTTCACCCTTCACTCTTCACTCTTCCTTGGAATAGCTCCGAACCGCGCCTCTGTTCGGGCTGGGCGTTCGAGGCGCGAAGCGGTATGCTGCCTCGCAGATCATTTCAGGCCCTTAGCTCAGTTGGTTAGAGCGCTACCTTGACACGGTAGAGGTCAGCGGTTCGAGTCCGCTAGGGCCTACCATCCAGCCCCCGACCCGCCGGCCACCATGCCGGCGTTTTTGTTTCCTCTTCTCAATCAACAATGGGCCGCAAAGCACGCGAGAAACACTCCCGGATCGCCGCCGAACCGCTCGTTGCGACGGTGAGCGACGCCGCGCCACGGCCCCCGGACGAATGGGGCAAGCGCGAGTGGACGATTGTCGCCCTGCTCGTCGCCGTCACATTCGCCGTCTTCGGGCAGGTCGTTTCACACGCCTTTCTCAACCTCGACGACGGGCAGTTCATCACCGAGAACCGGCACGTCCTGAATGGCGACGTGATGTGGGCGCTGACTTCCGCGGAGATCGGCTGGTACCCGCTGACGTGGCTCTCGCACATGCTCGACGTGGCCGTCTGGGGGCAGCGCGCGGGGATGCACCTTCTGACGGGCGTCTTTCTGCACGCGATCAGCGCCGTCCTCCTCTTCCTGGCGATGCGGCGGCTGACGCGCGCGGCGTGGCCCTCGGCATTCGTGGCGGCGCTCTTCGCCATCCATCCGATGCACGTCGAGTCGGTGGCCTGGGCCTCTCAACGGAAGGACACGCTCTCGACCCTCCTGGCCGTGCTGGCACTCTGGCTCTACGCGCGCGCGCCCCGGCGGATGCTCGGCGTCTCCATCGCTCTGGCCCTGTCGCTGATGGCGAAGCAGATGTATGTCACGCTCCCGTTCGTCTTTCTATTGCTCGACTTCTGGCCGGGCGAACGCATCCACACGCTCGATGACCTTCGCCGGCGCGCGGTTGAGAAGTGGCCGCTCTTCGCGCTCGCCGTCATCGGCTCCGCGGCAGCGTTCGTAGGTCAGAGCAACCTCAAGGCTGTGCAACCGATGACATCGCTGCCGATGGCCGGCCGCGTCGCCAACGCGCTGATCGCTTACCTGACCTATCTCGGCAAGTTATTCGTCCCGATCGACATGGCAGTTCCCTATCCGTTCACGCGTGTCTCCGTCGGCGAGGCCGTCGTGCCGCTCGTCGTTCTGGCGGCCATTACGATCGCGGCCGTGGCCGCGCGGAGAACGGCGCCCTATCTCGTCACCGGCTGGCTGTGGTTCCTCGGTACGCTCGTGCCGGTCATCGGCCTCGTCACCATCGGCCACGGATCGATGGCCGATCGCTACACGTACTTTTCGTACATCGGCCTTTTCATCGCCATCGCCTTTGGAGCGGCCGACCTGGCGCGGCGGCTGCGGATACCGGACACCGCCCTTGCCGCGGCCGGCGCCATCGTGGTCGCGGTATTCGCCGTCGTGGCCATGAACCAGACCCGCTACTGGAAGGACTCGGAGACGCTCTTCACCCACGCGCTTGCTGTGACGCGCGACAACGTGATCGCCGAGTACAACCTCGGGCAGGCGCTGCAGGCGACGAAGCCCGATGCCGCGATATCGCACCTGCGCCAGGCCATCTCCCTGATGCAGCCGCTGCTGCAAGCCGAAGGATCGACCGCGCCTGAGTGGTATCCGCAGGCATACGTCGGTATCGGTACGGCCATGCTGATGAAGGCCCGCCCGATGCCGGAATCGCCGGCGCGCAACGCGCTGATCCGCGGGGCCATCACGGACTACCGGCAAGCGCTGACCATCGATCCGAATGCAGCTCACGCGAAGAACAACATCGCCATCGCCACGCAGATGATGCCGCACACGCTGGCGGCGGCGTTGCAGGCCGACTACGACGACTACCTCAACGAGGGAACGGCCTTCTCGCAGCAGGGACGCTACGACGACGCGGTCATCGAGTACCGTCACGCCGTCGACATCTCGCCTCAGTCGGTCGAGGCACGCATCTACCTCGGCCTAGGCCTCGTGCAGGCAAACAAGAAGACGGAGGGCGTCGCCGAACTGCGCGCCGCGAAAGCAATCGACGCCACGCAAGCGAACGAGCTCCTGACCAAAGCGCTGCACCTCACCCCGGATGCCGGAAACCTGGACGGGTTTATCGATCAGGCGGGGAAGTAGGCGAAGGATGAAGGCGGAAGGATGAAGGATGAAGCAACCTTCCGGCTTCATCCTTCATCCTTCATCCTTCGCCTTCTGCTTACCTCAACTGCTCCACCGTCTCACGAATCGACCGCCGCACGGCCTCATTGCTCCCCATCTTCGGAGTCCAGCCCAGGGTGGTCAAGCGCGCGGTATCAAGGCGGACTTTCGGCACGTCGCCCGGCCAGCCGCGGGCGCCTCCGGTGCGGGAGACGGCGACCTTCGCGGCATCGAGCCCCATCGCTTCGATTGTCCACTCGGCGATCTGATTCACGGACGTCCAATCCGGGACGGCGAGGTTGTAGCAGTTGACGAGATCCTTCGCCGTGGCGTGACCGAACATCATCCCGTCGAGACAGTCCTCCACGTGGACGTAGGGCTTCGACTGCGTGCCGTCGCCGAGGATCTCCAGGCGCGTCGGGTCGCGCCGCAGCTTCAGCACGAAGTCGTGGATGACGCCGTGCGTGGGATAGCCGCCGACGATGTTGCCGAAGCGGAAGATCCAGCACTTCATCTGATAGGACGCGGCGAAGGCGGTGATGAGCGTCTCGCAGGCGATCTTGCTGGCGGCGTAGAACGAGATCGGGAACAGGGGACCGTAGTTCTCCGGCGTCGGCAACAGGGTGGGCTCGCCGTAGATCGCGCCGCTGCTGGAGAAGATGATGCTTTTCGTGTTCGAGACGCGCATGGCTTCGAGGATGTTGTACGTCACCAGCGTCCCGCCCTTGAGGTCGAAGTCCGTGTAGCTCGTGCCGAAGCTGATGTCGCTGTTCGCGGCGAGGTGCCAGACCAGTTCCGGCCGCAGGCGTTGAAAGAGCGCCACGACGCGGTCGCGGTCGAGAAGGTCGAACTCGTGGAACGTGAAGCCGGGCTTCTCCAGCGACCGGGCCACGTACTCACGCTTGCCGAGGAAGAAGTTGTCGATGCCGTGAACCTCGTGCCCCTCGGCGAGCAGACGTTCGAGCAGATTCGTGGCGATGAAGCCGGCGGCGCCGGTGACGACGATTTTCATGTGGGCGGTAGAGTAGTGGATTCAAGGATGAAGGCGGAAGGATGAAGGATGAATAAGAGCGCGTTCATCCTTCATCCTTCATCCTTCAATCTTCCAGTTCCCGCCTCGTCCGTTCCAGCTCCTCCGGCGTTCCGATGTCGAAGAAGTTGAGGTCGACGACTTCGCAGGTCAGGCGGTCCTCGGCGGCCAGGCGCGGGAAGATCGTCTCTTCGAACGAACAGGCGCCGGACGGCGGCAGGAGGTCGATGACGCTCGACGGCATCACGGAAAAGCCGGCATCGATGTAGGGCAGCTCGGGGGCACGCTTGTCGAAACGGACGATGCGGCCGCCGGCGACTTCCGCGTTGCCGATGTCGCGGCGCGGGTAGACGGCGAGGCACGGCTCGTCGTGCGCGCTCACGAAGCGGTTGTAGTCGAAGTAGCGGAGCACGTCGCCGTAAGTCATCACGAAGCGCTCGCCGATGAGCGCGCGTGCCTCGCGGATGGCGCCGCCGGTGCCGAGTGGCTCGGTCTCGCGGCTGTACGCGATCCGCACATCGAACCGCCCGCCATCTTCAAAATGCTTTTCGACAACATCGGCGCGATAGCCGGTGAGCAGCACGATGTCGCGTAAGCCGCAACGGGTGAACGATTCGATCACGCGCTCGAGATAGGGCCTGCCGCCGATGGCGATCATCGGTTTGGGAAGATCGCGCGTCAGCGTTCCGAGGCGGGTGCCGAAGCCGCCGGCGAGGATCGCGATGGTGACGGGAGAGATGGAGTGTTGAATGTTGAATGCCTCGTGCCTGCGGACAGGGTCAGCCCGAATCTCTCAAAAACAGGGTGGACTCGCGGACACTGTGAAACGTCGAGAGCCTTCTCCCCCGCGCTTTTCAGCGGGGGAGAAGGTGCCGAAGGCGGATGAGGGGGCCGTTCTCGCGCTGAAGTTAACTGTTTTCATGAGTTTCCCGCGCTCGTTCATGAAACCAGTCCACTGTTTGGCAAGCTCCAACGCCCCCTCATCCGCCTTCGGCACCTTCTCCCCCCCGCTGAAAAGCGCGGTGGGGAGAAGGGCGCTCGATGAACACATTGTCTGCGATTCCACTTAGATGGTGGGTAATCTCGGTCGCGATCATTCAACATTCAAACTGAAGATTCAAGACCGCATCGTGCGGATCGCCCGCCGATACCTTGCTGCCATAGGGAGAGCAGGCGTCCCCTGCTACCGATGGGCGTCCTCGCCCAGCGGTGGGACCGAGGGCGATACGCCGCTGGAGATTGATAAACGCCAACGTTCTTACGCATTCCATCCTGCCGAGACCTGCCGCCGGGCGAGAGCAGGCGGGACGCCTGCTCTCCTCTGTGCTACTTACCCAAGTCCTGCTTGAGAAGCGACGCCAGCCGGACGCCTGCTTGTTGCAGCCGCGTTTCCACGCCCTTCTCGAATTCCTTTTGATAGGGCTCGGCCAGGGTCCGGCTCTTCTTGATCGAATTGCACGCGGACTGGCTTGCCGTCATCTTGCAATACTGGACGTCCGGCGTGATCGTGATTGCGTACGACTCATCCGCCCAGTCGATGGGAGCTGCTACGGCCAGCCACTCGGTCTGTTGCGCGGCCGTGATTCCGCTCTTCAGCCGATCCGCGAACGCGGTCCACGCGTCCGCTCCAGGACCCTCGTCATGTCCGATGAACCCTCCGTCCCACACGCTGTGCAGGTTGGTTTGTGTGAAAAAGGAGCTTTGCACGGGGATCTTGTTGCCGCCGAGGTCGTCTTTGTAACTTATGTGCAGCGGTTGATGGATGTCGCCGACCCAGTGACCGAGGAACAGGAGACCCTCGGCGCGCTTCTGGTCGCTCAGAGCAGTATTGGCGAGCTGGCTGCCGTGAAACTCGATGCCATGCACCACACAATCGCCGGCGCAGAACGTCGCCGCGACATGCTTGACCGTGCGCGGAACGTTGAGAAAGTGCCAATTGCTGAACTGGGCGAAGCGCGTCCAGCCTTTGACCTTACCGCTGGCGTTGCCGCGGGCACGGTCGGCGAACGTACACGCCTCGGGGAATGACGTGTAGCCCGGCAACCCGTTTGGCAGCTTGTACGCCTGCGTGAGCCGATCCACTTCGGCGCGTTGCGGTCCGTCGAGAAGCTCGTAGGCGATCCGGCAAACCGTCCTATGGCCGTCCGGCCCCCACGCGAGCGTGTTGGTTGCGACCAGAAGAACGGCCACTGCCAGAAGAAAGGCCGCGTAGCGTTTCATGATCCACCTCAGTCTTATTGTCGAGGGTCGAAGAATACTCCTGTTTCATGAAGTATGTCCCCGCTTCACCCGACGCGCCCTCCAAAGCCGCTTGAACGTCCAGATCGTCGATTTCCACCGCTGCAGCGTCGACGCCCCGATCCGATCGCGGTACTCGATCGGGATCTCCGCGACGCGATAGCCCATGCGATACGGAATGACGAGCATGTCCACCGGGAGCGCCGGCCCGTGCGCGTCCCAGGTCACGTGGTCGAGCATCGACTTGCGATAGGCGCGCATGCCGCTGTGGACGTCCGTGGTGCGGATGCCGTGCAGCAGCCGCGCGGTCCAGGCGAAGATCCGGTTGGCAAGGTAGTTCGCGAACGGCATCGCCTTCGGCCGCCTGGCCAGGCGCGTGGCGTTGACGAGGTCGTAGCCCTGGTCGATGAGCGAGACCAGCGTCGGGATCGTCTCGACCGGGTAGGTGTCGTCGCAATCGAGCGTGATGACGATGTCGCCGGCGGCGTCGCGCACGGCCCGATCCATGGCCGGACCGTACCCTTTCGGCGGAAACTGTTTGAACACGCGGCAGCCGAGCTCGGTGGCGATCTCGGCGGTGCGGTCGCTGCTCGAGTCGACGAGGAAAATCTCCGCATCGGGCGCGACACCGCGGATGTCGTGAACGACCTTCGCGACGGCGCGCTCCTCGTTGAGCGTGATCATGGAGACGGTGAGTTTCATCTACATTTCGCCTCGAAAATCATTTGGAATGCCAAAGCGCCGGGCCAGAGGCTGGCCACGACGCGCTCGATCGGATAGACCGCCTTCAAATACGTCTTGTACGGCCGTGATTCGAGCAGCGCGGACGGATCGTGCGACTCCCCGCCGCCGCCGAGAAGCTTCTTCGCCAGCGGGACGAACGGCCGCACCAGACCGGGATTGTACGTGCGCCGCACCACTTCCAGGCCTGCCTGTTCGATCAACTCGCGCGCGCTGCGGCGCGTGAAGAATCGGAGATGGGTGTGATCGAGGACGCCCGTCTCCTCATAGCGGAAGCGGCCGAACATCAGGTTGAGACGTACCGACCAGAGACCGACGTTCGGCAGGGAGACGATGACGCTGCCGCCGTCCTTCAGCAGATCGAGATAGCCGCGCAACACTCCGATCGGCCAGGCCAGATGTTCGAGAACGTCGGCGAAAATGATGACGTCGAAGCGACGCTCACCGATCGATCGTTTCACATCGTCGAGCTTCTGCAGGTCGGCTTGCACGACCTCGTTCACCCGCTCACGCGCGACTGCCACCGCCTCCGCGCTCGACTCGATGCCTGTGACGCGGTTGCCGCGACCGGCGATGTGCTGTGACGTGGTAGCAAAGCCGCAGCCGACGTCGAGCACGTCGAGATCCTTCCGATCGCCCCAGAGCCGGAGAAGGCCCCAGTTGACGTCTTCGAAGTACTGGTAGGTTGTTGATTCGTACATATTCTGGAGTGCGGCGGGCCCTTTGGAACTGCGAATGTTGAATGTTGAATGTTCAGTGTTGAATGTTGAATGTCGCGGCGCGATCTGGCAATCATTCAACATTGAACATTCAACACTGAACATTCAACATTCAGCAGTTCACGTCCGCGTCACTCCGATCTCCTTCGCCAGCGCGACCGCCCTCTCGATGCACACATCACTATTGATGTAGTCGAACTGCGCGAAGCGTCCCAGCAGGTGCAGTTCGGTGGCGGCCACGGCGTTGCGCATGGCGGTGACGTTCGCGCGATAGTCGAGGTCGTAGACCGGATAGCCGTAGAGGAAGCGCACGACCTTGCGGTAGACGATCGTGGACGGATCGACGAGACCGGTGATCTCCAGCTCGCGGACCGTCCGGTCGATGATCGCCTCATCCGACATTTCCCAGGCCCCGTCGACTCCTGCATTCGTGGTGATCTCGGCCATCACCGACGACGAGCCTGCCGGCACGCACCGCTCGCTGAAGGCTTTCGGAAACGACAGGCGGTGAAAGAGGAGGTTCGGGTCGGGGACGTAGAGCGCTGTGTAGGGGTACCCGCGATCCTCGTTGCAGCCGATCAGAACGTTGATCAGCGAGTTGTAGCGCAGCGTGTCCGCCAGCCGGTGGACCTCGTCCGGGGCGTCGCTCCAGACTTTCAGCAATTCATGGATCGGCAGCGTGGAGACGAGCGTGTCGTACGTTCGCTCCTCGCCGTCGGCCGAGGTTACGCGCCAGCGCCGGCCGTCGCGCGAAACAGATGCCACATGCCAGTTGGTGCGGATGTCGCCGCGCACCTTCGCCGCGAAGGCGTGAACGAGCGACTCGTATCCGCCTTCGATCGGGTAGTAGAAGTGAAGCTGGTGCAGGTACCCCTCGGTGGAGATGCCGATGGACGACTTGAGCACATCCTCCATCGGCGGTTTCGGGATCCGTTCCACGAACTCCAGTCCCAGCTTCGTGGCCGGGTAGTTCCATATCTTCTCGTTGTAGGGGATGAAGTACTTGTCGGAGATCCCCTCGCCGAAGGTCTTGTACGACCACTCGGCCAGGTTCGCCGGTGCATCGTCCGCGTGCGGATTGACGATGTAGCCGTAGATGCAATCGAAGTTGTCCTGCGGTGGCAGCGCGGCCAGATCGTTTTCGAACGGGTACTTCACGAACCGCCCTTTGAACCAGATCTTGTTCTCGCGGCGGCGCTGATGCACGTTGTCGCCGAGCGAGGCCACCATCATGTTCAGCACTTCCTTGTTCTTGCTGAACATGATGTGCGGTCCGGCGGCATCGAAGGTGAAGCCGTCTTCGATGATGGTGCCGCAGAGGCCGCCGATGCGGCCGCGGCGCTCCACGACCTCGACGTCATCGCCGAGGAAGGACGCGAGCGCGACGCCGGAGATGCCGCCGCCGAGGATGCCGATGGAAGGATGAGTCATGTGAGGCGCCGCGTCAGCGGCGGCGTATTGTAGCCGCTCACTCATCGCCATAGGCCAGCACCGAGAGATCGGGAATGTGCCAGCGCGGCGAGGCCGACCCTTCGAGTGTCACGCCGGTCGGCGGCAGTTGGAAGAGCCGCTCGCGATCGACGAGCGGCAGCATGATGCCGATCGGAACCAGCGACGTGTTCGTTGCGGAGAGGCGATCGTGGCGATGAAGCGCCAGCCTCCTCGTGCCCGCGGGGACGGCCACGCCGTTGACCGTAAACACAACGGCTGCCTCGACAGCGTCACCCGGACGGATGGCGACAGTAGCGCGGTCATGCCATGTCGCGGTATCGAAGTAGAGCGGCTGTCGGAACCATGGATGTGACGCCAGCCGGGGAGACGCGTAGATCGTGTAGGTGCCGTCCGCGGGCACGATCCATTCGATGTGATTGCCGGGCAGGACGCGGCCGCTCAATCCGGGAAGCCACAGTTCGATCTCCGCCGGGAGGTAATGCGTGACGACCACCTGCCCCAGTTGGCGATGCCGAAACATCCAGCCGCGCGTGTCGTGATCGGCGATCACCGCCGCGGGCGGATCGGCAAGGAGCGCACTGGCCGTATACGGCTCGAACGTCCCCTTCGCCTCCAGCTCATTCACGATCATCCGCAGGAACCAATAGCGATAGGCGGGCTTGCGGCGCAAGGCCCAGCCGACGCTGTCCCAAACCTTCGACTCCGGGGCGGTGTCGCGATCGACATCGCGCATGACTTGGTCCTGGTAGCGCGTATCGCTCTCTTTGCCGCGAAAGGTGCCCACAGCCGCGCTGATGCAGAGCAACACTGCGAGCACGCCGATCGCCACCTTCCTCGGCACGAACCGCTCGATCTCCATGGCCACGAACGGGATGAACGTCAGCACGACGATCTCGAAGTGGTAGTTGTAGATGAACTTCATCGCCGCGATGAAAAGGAGATTCGCGGCGGCGAGAAAGGCCAGGTAAAAGTGGTCATCGGGCGTGCGCCAGCGCCGCAGCAGGATGCGCACGACGCCCGTCAGCCCGGCCACCAGGACGATGATGCCGGCCGGATCGATGCCCGACGGATCGAACTCCACGCGATCGATCAGGCGGTGGACGCCGATCTGGACGGCCAGACGGTAGAGAAAGACGCCGGGGATGGCCGGAGCGAGGCGGTCGGCCATGAAGTTCTCGCTCCAGACACGGCGGAAGGCGATGGCGGCGGAGTTTGTCACCACGAAGTAGAGCGCGCCGAGGAGAAACGTCGCCGCCGCACCGGCATAGATCCACCCCGCGCGCACGTTGCCGCCCCACCGCCGCTCGCCGGGGCGCACGATGCGGATCAACAGCACGGCGATGGCGATGACCGGCCCGAGGCGGAGGTTGGCGAAACCGGCCAGGCAGAATGCCGCGCCCGCGAAGATGGCATAGACGACGCCATCGTCGATCCTCTGCACGAGGTAAATGGCCAGGATGACGAAGAAGCAGCCGAGGGCGTCGACCCGATACTCGACGGCGGGAAGCATGAAGAGCGAGCTGCACAGCGCGACGATGATCGCCGTCCAGCGCGCCCAGCGGACGATCCCGGCGCGCTCCATCCAGCGCATCAACAGGACGAAGGTGGCGATCCAGAGCGGGATCTGCGCGAAGCGCATGAAGATGATGGCCTGCGCGCCCGGCGAGTGCGTGAGCGCCGCGAACGGCGCGTAGAGGAACCACTGCAGCGGCGTGTGGTGCTCCCAGAAATCGCGATAGGGGACCAGTCCCTGTCGCACCCAGTCGGTGGCGCGAAAGAACTCGATCTCATCCCACACCAGCGGATGGAGTCCTGCCAGTTGCAGCAGCCGCGCGGCAATGGCCGGTACGGCCAGGATGATCAGGAGACGTTCCGAGCGGTTCATCGGACCAGCTCCCAGATCGGCGTGCCGGCGATCCGCGTCAGTGAACCACGTCGCACGAGCTCTTCCATGCATCGTTTCGATGCCGGAAGATTGCGAACGGCGCGGCCGTCGAGAAGGCGAACGTGCATGCTGTCGGTACCCGCAAGGATTCTGCACGGCGGCAGATCGTCATCACCAAGCGCCGGAAGAAACCCTTTCGCTGCCGCCGTTCGCGCGTACGTGAGCGAGAACGGCACCTGATCGTCGAACGCATACCAGTAGTACGAACCTGCCGGCGCCGCCACCGGCAACTCCTCGGGGCGTACCCACGCAGCCTCACCCGGGCCAAGCCGCCGCTGCAGGTCAGCCATCGTCTGCCACTGCCGTTCGCCGATGCTCTGCGTCATTCGCGGCCACTCATGTACGACGAAGCTGATCACGATCAAGGCGGCAATGCTCGCACGAGCCACCGGCCGGTTGCCCACGGCCGAGACCGCGACGCCATAGAGCAGCGCGATCACGCACGCCCACATGACCAGGTACTGCGGCCACAGATGCGGGTAGGGGTAGAGGAGCACGACTTCCAACGCGGCGGCGATGACCAACGAGAGCATGAGGACGATGTTGCGCCGGCGCCAGATGACGATCGCGGCGCCGACAGCCGCAAACCACGGCATCAACCAGGCAGGGCAGAAGGCGAAGCCGCCCGCCGACGTCGCTGCCACTGCACCACGGTACCAGCGCGATACGGCCGCGGCGTAGGTGAAGGAGAAGAAGGCGAGATCGCGAAACGTGGTGACGCGAAGAGCGACGCAGAGGGCGAGGAGAGGCAGTACGCAGGCGATGGCGAGGGAGGCGAAGTAGTAGCGCCGGCGGCCCGCCGGCTGGACCGCCAGCGGCTCGCTGGCGAACGCAGACCACCGCCGAGCCGGCGGTGGTCCAGCCGGCGAGCCGCCGGCGCTACGCCTGCCGCCGGCGGCCCACAGCACGCGTGCATACAGCCCAAGAATCACCAGGCTCTCCAACGGCCACTTCGGATTCCAGAGATCCGCGACAGCGATGAGACCGATGCCCGCACCTGCCGCGAGGATGGCTCGGCGGGATCCAGGAACAGCTCGCAGGACCAGCAGCGCGCCCACCCAGAAGAGCAGCAGGGTGAATGGTTCCGAGCGCACATCGGCCACGCCGCGGAGCCATGTCCAACTGCTCGTCAGCAGTGCCGCCAGGACGGGCAGACCCGCGATCGCATCGCCCGCCAGGCGAGAGGCAAACGCGGCCATGCACAGGACCGCCGCGATCCCGGCGATGGCCGACAGCGCGCGGGCGACCATCGCGTAGTGCCGCGTCGCCGCGATGTCGTTCGAAGCTGCAGGCGCGAACGGCGCCAGGACCATGTAGAGAAACGGCGTGTGATTCTCGGCGAAGTCGCGATAGAGCGTCTTTCCCGACGCCATCCACGCCGCCGCCCGCAGATGTTCGCCCTCGTCGTGATCGAGCGCCCGCGGCAGGGCACGCCAGACCACGAGCACCTCGGCGAGGAGAATGATCGTCACGGCGGCGGCGACGACCGGATCGCGCCAAAGGGGCCGTTTTGCTGTTGCCGGCAAGGACGTCATCTCCTGTCCGTATGAAGATCCCAGACGTCCGCGACCGGAGTGAGGACTGCCCTGCCCGAGGCGATGAGCCGGTCGAGGCAACGCGACGACTCAGGGAGCGAGCGCAGAAACAGCCCGCCGGAAACGTAGCGGAGGTCCGGCTGCAGGCCCCTCTCGGCACGGCAGACCGGCAGGTCGCGTTCATCGACGGCCGGCAGAGGAGTCCCCGGGTGGCGGCCCGCGTATTCGATTGAGAACGGCACGAGGTCATTGGTCGCGAACCAGTAGTAACCGGCATCGGCCGCACCGATCGGATGGACCTCCGCCGAAACCCAGATCGTTTCGTTGCCGCGAAGATTTCGCTGCAGATACGAACGAAGCGGCCATCCAACCGCCCCACCGGAAAGCGGCATCGATTGGTCGACCATGAAAACGGCCAAGAGCACCATCACGATCGTCGCAGCGAGCCGCATCCCTTCGCTCGGCAACTGTCGGAGGAGCGCCGCTGCGATCGTCCCGTAAAGACACGCCGCGATGAGGCTCCACATCACGTAATACTGACTCCAGACAATCGGGTAGGGATAGAGGAACCGTATTTCAATCGTCGCCGCGGCGCCGAGTGCCAGCAGCACCCATTGAATACGCCGGTCGTTCGCGCTCAGACGCCGTCGCATTGCCGGGAAGGTAAGGAACGCGAGGAGGACGACGATGGCGATCACCGGCCAGATCCCTTTGAACGCCGGCGCGCAGAACATGTACGCGCGGCTGTGGTGCAGTAACGGTTTTGTGAGCCCGGCCAGGTACGGATTCGCGGCCATCCAGGCCGAGAGAAGCTGGTTGTAGCGGAATGTGAAGAAGATGTAGTCGCCAAACAAAACGGTCGCGGCGACGCACGCCAGCGCGGCGCCCATGCATGCGAGCGGTGGCACGATTGCCATTGCCAACAGGCTCGGACCGCTACGGCGCGATCGCCACAGGACGCTGAGGTAAAACACTCCGAGAACGAGCGACTCGAGCGGCCACTTCGGATTCCACACCGCGGCGATGGCGACGAGTCCGATGCCGATGCCGGCGCACAGGACGCGCAATCGCTCCGACTGCCACCCGCCGACGAGGAGCAATGCGCCGAGCCAGAAGAGGAACACCGCCGGCGGATCGTTACGCACCTGCACCACGCCACGCAGCCAGACTTCCGGTGAGGCCATGATGACGGCGATCGTGACCAGCGGCGCAATCAGACTGCGGCTCGCCCGGTACGCCAGCATCGCCACCGCGCCGGCGCCCATCAGGCCACAAAGCGATGTGAAGGTCCGCGCCCGAGCCACGTACGTGAAGAGGTCGAGCCGCGGATAGGCACCTGTGCCCGTGGCAGGCACCATCCACTTGAGGATCACAAGAAGAAACGGTGCATGATCCTCCGCGAAATCACGATAGAGCCGCAGGCCCTGATGCATCAGCCAGCCCGCGTGCAGCAACTCCGTCTCGTCGCCGTCGATCGTACGCAACAGAATCGAGTGAACACCGATCAGATGCCGTGCCACGACACAGGCGATGCCGGCCGCGGCGGCGAGCATGGCAAGCTGGCGCAGGCGACGCTCGCTCAATGGCATTCAAACGGAAGCGTACATCAGGGATGAAGGTCCCATACGTCGAAGGCCGGCGTCTTCACCGCCCGCCCCTGCGCGATCATTCGCTCCAGGCATGCCCGCGCTTCCGGCAGCACATCGAGCGAAAGCGGGCCCGAGACGAAACGCAGATCGGGCTGCAGACCACGCTCCGCGCGGCAGACCGGCAGATCGCGCTCGGTGATGGCCGGGAGCGGCGTCAGCCCCGGATGCCGTGCCGTGTATTGAACCGAAAACGGCACGAACTCTCTCGTGGCAAACCAGTAATAGCTGGCGTCGCGCACGCCGATGGGATGGTGATCCATCCAGACCGTCTCCCCGGGGCGTAGCTTCCTCTGCAGATACGACAACATCGGCAAGGCGGCCGGCCCGGAGTTGATCGGCATCGCTTCGGTGACGACAGACACGGCAACGATTGCAATGGCGGCGGTGGCGATCAGCCGCACGCCTTCCGAGGGCATCAAGCGTACGAGAGCGGCGATCATGATTCCGTACAGGGATGCCGCGACGAAGCTCCACATCACGTAGTACTGCGTCCAGACATTCGGATACGGATAGATGAAACGGATTTCCAGGGTGGCGGCAACGGCGAGCGCAATCAGCACCAGCAGAATCGTCCCGTCGATCCGGAGCCGCTGCCGAACAGTGCCCATCGACAACAACACGATGCTCAGGACGACGGCAATGACCGGCCAGATCCCTCGGAACGCCGGGGGGCAGAACATATAGGCGCGGCCGTGATGAAACGCGGCTTCAGTCAGTTTCGTCAGGTAAGGATTGGAAGCGATCCAGTCGGTGAGAAGGCGGTTGAAGCGGAACGTGAAGAAGTAGTAGTCCGCCAGCCGCGCCGTGGCCGCGATACAGGCCAGGGCGATCCCAAGGCAGAGGGCCGGCGGCAGCAGGATCCCAAGCAGGAACCGCGGTTCCTGACGACGAGCGCGCCAGACCGTACGGAGATAGACGACGCCCAGGACCAGCGATTCGAGCGGCCACTTCGGATTCCAGACGAACGCCACGGAGACCAGTCCCATCCCTACGCCAGCGAGCGAGAATCGCAGCCCTTCCGGCCGCCACCTCCCCAGCAGCAGAAGGGCGCCCAGCCAGAAAAGAAAAAGCGCGGGAGGATCATTGCGAATCTCAACGAGCCCTCGGGACCAGACCCAGGGGGAGGCCATGACCGCGGCGATCAGGACCAGTGGGGCGATGAGGCTTCCGATTGCGCGATACACCAGTACGGCGGCCGCGCTCAAACCCAGAAAACCGCAGACTGCCGCGAAGAGGCGCGCGCGCGTCACGTAGGTGATGAGATCGAGCCGGGGGAACGACGCAGTGCCACCGGCAGGTGTCATCCACTTGAGGACGACGAAGAGAAACGGAGCATGATTCTCGGCGAAGTCGCGATACAACCGCAGCCCCTGATGCATCAGCCAGCCGGCGTGGAGATACTCCGTCTCGTCGGAGCCGAGCGCGCCGTCGAGTCCAGCGTGGACGGCGATGAAATGGCGGACGATGATGTAGACGCCCGCGACGCCCGCTGCCAGCACTGCCGCTCTTCGCAGCACGATCGGGCTCGTCTGCATTGGCAGCAATAAAGACAGGCACGGACAAGGGTGCCGGCTTGCGACCGGCACCCCGACCTCATCAGATCTTCTTTGCGGCCTTGTGCAGCGCGTCGGCGCTGGAATTGAGCGCGTCCTTGGCCAGCGACTTCGCCTGCTTGACGCCCTTGGCCACCTGCTTCCTGACCACCTTGCGCGCCTGCTTGACCTTCGGTTCCGCGGCCTTCTTCAGCGCCTTCAGCTTCGGAGCCGCGGCCTTCTCCACCGCGTCGTACGCCTCGCCACTCTTCTTCACGACCGTCTTAACGACCTTTCTGGCCGTCTTCTGAACGTCCTTCTTCTTGATCATGGAGTCTCTCCTTCGTTGATGGGGATCTACCTTAGCAGATCAGAAAGCAGAAGGCAGAAGGGCAAAACCAGAAACCAGAAACCAGAGACCAGAAGCTTCGCTCGGCCACCTACTGGTTTCTGGTTCTGGTTTCCCCTTCTGGTTTCTGGTTTCTAGTTTCTGGTTTCTGCTTTACCTGATCCAGCCTTACGCGGAACTCGCTGGCCCAGGCGGCGAAGGCTGACTCAACGTCGCCCCATCTCCGGTAGGGCCGCAGTCCGTTGAAGTAGGCGCGGCCGGCTTTGCGGTCGGCGAATGCGGCCACGCGGGCCCCGGTCATGCAATCGCGCATGTCGACCTCGATCGCCGCGTGCCCGATGTCGACCGTCGGCAGGAATAGGCCGGCACCCGTGAGGGCACCGACGGCTTTCGCCGTGATGTTCTTCGCGGGGTCGACCGGCATCAACTCCGTCAGTGCCGCGCGAACGCGCAGGACGCCATCGCCCGGGACCTCGACGATCGTGTACCCGCCTCGGGTCAGCTCCGCGGTGAATGCCAGACGGAGGTGCTCGCTCAGATTCTTCAGCTCCTCGGCGCTGGCCTGATTGTCCACGGCCGCCTTGCCGAGGGAGACGACCACGGGATCGAAGAGGAAGGCGTGATAGTCGCCCAGGATGCCCGGCCGGCTCGACCAGGCACGCATCGACGCACTTCCCGGAACCGACTGAAGCTCGATCCCGCTGCCGAGGAATACCAGATTCTGCGGCTTCGACGTCGCGCATCCGGCGAGAATCAGGAACGTGAGCGCTGCACTCAGTCTCTTCATTGCACCGCTCCTTAACGAGAAAGACGAAGGATGAAAGACGAAGGATGAAGGATGAAGGATGAAGGATAAAGGGGATGAGCTCGGAAGGATAAAGGATCTCGAACACTCATCCAGCTTCATCCTTCATCCTTCATCCTTCACGCTTCATTCTTCGGTTTCACTTCTGCGCCGCGATCCAACGATCGACATTCGCCTCCAGCACGCTCAGCGGCACGGAGCCGCTGCCGAGGACAACGTCGTGGAACTCGCGGACGTCGAAGCGGGGACCGAGAGCCTTCTCGGCGCGCTTGCGGAGCTCTTTAATCTTCAGCTCACCGAGCTTGTACGAGAGCGCCTGACCGGGCCAGGAGATGTAGCGGTCGACCTCGGTCTCGACCTCGTGAAGCGGAAGGGCCGTACGCGTGGCCAGGTAATCGATGGCCTGCTTGCGCGTCCACCCCATCGAGTGGATGCCAGTGTCGACCACCAGGCGGCAGGCACGCCACATCTCATAGGTCAGCCGGCCGAAGTTCGAATAGGGATCCTGATAGATCCCCGCTTCGACGCCCAGCCATTCGCAATAGAGACCCCAGCCCTCCCCGAACGCCGAGATGTACGAGTAGCGGCGGAAGTTCGGCAGATCGCCGAGCTCCCGGGCCAGCGAGATCTGGAGATGGTGACCCGGCACCGATTCGTGCAGTGTCAGCGCCTCGAGGTTGTAGAGCGGCCGGCTCGACAGCATGTACGTGTTGACCCAGTAGATGCCCGGCTGCGTGCTCCCCTCCGGTGGGCCGACGTAACGGCCGCTCGTGTACTTCGGCGCGATGTCCGCCGGGACCGGCTCGATGGTAAAGGGAAGGCGCGGAAGCGTCTTGAAGAGCGACGGAGTCTTTCCGTCGACCCTCTTGGCGATGAGCGATGCCCGCGCCAGCAGCTCCTCGGGCGTCTTCGCGTAGAAGCGCGGATCGGTGCGAAGGAACTGCAGAAACGCCGGGAAGTCCCCCTTGAAGCCGGTCTGCTTGATCACAGCATCCATCTCCCCCGTGATCCGCTCGACTTCACTGAGACCGATCTTATGGATCTCCTCGGGGGTGAGATTGAGGGTGGTGAATTCGCGGATCTTCAGCGCGTAATAGGCGCGGCCATCCGGCAGGTCGTACGCGCCCAGCGTCGTGCGCGCCTTGGGCAAATACTCGTTGCGGAAGAAGTCGAGGAACTCGCGGTAACCGACCACCGCTCCCTCCATCACCGCCACGCGCCCCTCCTGCCGCAGCCGCTCGTGCTCCGATGGCGGCACCGAGGATGGGAACTTCGTGAAGGGAACCCAGAAAACGCTCTTCGTCGGATCATCGACGACGTGAGCCGTGATCGTCGTATCGTACCCGTCGAGCGTGGCCCGCGGAACGGTAAACCCCCGCTTCAGGCCGATGCGCATCAGCGCGATCTCCTCGCGGACGTAGCGCGGCCAGGCCTTGAGCCGGCTGATGTAGTTCTCGTAGTCCTTCACCGTAGCCAGCGGCACGTCTTTCGGCAGCCGCGAGAAGCCGGAGTGAAATCCCGAGTCGGCGTTGAACGGCATCTGATAGTCGCCGAGATCGAAGGAGGCGGAAGAATCCTCGAGCCGTTGCTTGAAGATGTCGTAGTTCACGACTTCCGCGGCCGGCAGCTTGGCGCGATCGATGCCCGCCAGCTCGGCCAGCGTCTCCTTCGTATGCGCATGCCGCCGTTCGAGGTCGGCCATGGTCATCGATGGCAGACGGTCATCGTACTCATGCCTTCCCACGGATGTCGCGAAGAGCGGATTCTCCCTGAGCTGCGTCTCCCACGACCGATCGAAAAGCGCGTGAAGACGGGCGGACTCATCGGCCGCGCGTGCGGAAACGGCGAGCAGACAGACGGTGACGACGATCGAAAGTCGTAGCTTCATTTTGGAAGCTTACTTTAAGCTGAGGCGATGACAGAACAGGGCATCAAGGACAGCGCCCACATCAACAATGATTGGGTGCTCGACCGCCGCTTGATCGACGGCGTCATCGTTCGCGAGGTGCGCAGCGTCGTCACCGCCAACAGCGTCACTACCGAGATCTGCCGCTCGGACTGGGGCGTGGTCGACGGCACGATTGAGCAGACCCTCCATGTGTCGATGCGCGGCAATGCCATCAGCGCCTGGCACCAGCACCGCCACCGCTGGGACTACCTCTTCGCCGTAGGCGGACACCTGCGCATCGTGCTCTACGATCCGCGCGAGGGCTCACCTACCCGCGGGCAGGTGGACGTCTTTCATCTCAGCCCCCAGCGGCCGCAACTCCTGGCAGTCCCGCCATCGATCTGGCACGGCGTGCAGAACCTCGCGAACGACGTCTCATCGTTCATCAACCTTTTCAATAAGCCCTACGACTACGCGGACCCGGATGAGTGGCGGTTGCCGGCTGATAGTGAGGAGATTCCGTACAAGTTCGGTCAATGATGCGCGCCGGAGCGCTGGCGTCCTCGCCGGCTGGCCCGGCGGCGTCCTCGCCGCCGACCCGGCAAGACTCCTAACATTCGCTGTAACCCCGGCGGCGAGGACGCCGGCGATTGTGCCGCGTTAGCGGCAACAAGACGGTAGCCAGGGGTGCGAGCGTTTTTTGCGAGCACCCCTGGTAAAGAGATCTCGTGGTTGGTGCCGCGTCAGCGGCACTGGAGTAATCGTGGAATGCCATCCAGTGCCGCTGACGCGGCACGATTTCGAGAGACAACGCAAACCAGGGGTTGCTCGCAATAAGCGCTCGCACCCCTACCTTCTTGAGCCGCTATCGCGGCGTCATAACGTCCAATCTCCAGACCGGCGGCGAGGACGCCGCCGAGCCAGCCGCCGGGACGGCAGCGCTCCTACCCTGTGGTAGCGTCCTCTCACCATGAACACCTCCCGCTACCTGATCGCGTTCGTCCTCGGCATCGTCACGTTTGCGCTGAACGGTCAGCCGCGCACCCACCGCCTCGAGGCGACGCCCGGCACCGTGGCGTACGGCTACTACTGGTCCGAGGCCAAGCCGGTGCTGCGCATCGCCTCGGGGGACATCATCGACGTCGATACGCTGCTGACCAACACTCCTACCGGCCTGCTGAAGGCGGGCGTGCCGGACGAGAAGATCCAGCAGTCGCTGAAGACAATCGTCGCCGAGGTCACCGGCGATCGCAAAGGGCCGGGAGGTCACATCCTGACCGGACCGGTGTACGTCGAAGGGGCGGAGCCGGGCGACGTCCTGGAGGTGAAGATCCTTTCGATCGATTTTGCAATCGACTACGGCTACAACGGCTGCAGCGGCATCGTGCCGGAGAATTGCGACCGCACCGCCGGCACGAAGATCCTTCCGATCGACCGCAAGACGATGACCTCGGCGTACGCGCCCGGGATCGTGATCCCGCTCAAGCCCTTCTTCGGTAGCATGGGCGTAGCCCCGGCGCCGGAGCTGGGACGCGTCAGCAGCAACCCGCCGGGCCGGCACGCCGGCAACATGGACAACCGCGAGCTCGTAGCCGGCACGACGCTGTTCATCCCCGTCTTCGCGCCGGGCGCCCTGTTCGAAGTCGGCGACGGTCATGCCGCTCAGGGCGACGGCGAGGTCGATCAGACCGCCATCGAGACGTCGCTTCGCGCCCGCCTGCAACTGACCGTGCGCAAGGACATGAAGCTGACCTGGCCGCGGGCCGAGACGCCGACCGACTACATCAGCATGGCCACCGACCCCGACCTGATGGTGGCAACCAAGGGCGCGATTCAGGAGATGGTTGATTTCCTTGCGGCCAACAGGAACCTGACCAAGCATCAGGCCTACCAGCTCATCAGCATCGCCGGCCACGTCGTGGTCACCCAACTCGTCGACAAGCCGAACATGGGCGTCCACGTGAAGATGCCGAAGAGCATCTGGAGACAGTAAACGTAGCGCCCGTAGCGCCGGCGGCTCGCCGGCTGGACCACCGCCGGCTCGGCGGTGGTAGGTGCCCGAATAATCCCCGAGTACTGCGCGTGAAGTACTCAGAAAGCCTCATGAGGTACGCTCGGCGCCTCACGAAAGGAGGTTCGGAGCCTGTCGGAGCCTGATGGAACATGCCCGGCGTCCCGATGAGTTACCAGAAATGGTGAGTTCATACACTCCCCGAGGCAGTTAACACACTCCCGGAGGTCAGTTAACTGACTCCCGGAGACAGTTAACACACTCCCGGAGGCGGGTTAACTCCCCCCAGAGGCAGTTAACACGTTCCCAGAGGCGGGTTAACTACCCCCCAGGGGCTGTTAACACGTTCCCAGAGGCGGGTTAACTACCCCCCAGAGGCAGTTAACACGTTCCCAGAGGCGGGTTAACTACCCCCCAGAGGCAGTTAACACGCTCCCAGAGGCGGGTTAACTGCCCCCCCGAGGCCGCTAATACGCTCCCGGAGGCAGCTAACCGTGCTCCCCGAGGCCGTTAACACGCTCCCGGAGGCAGTTAACCGTGCTTCCAGAGGCCGTTAACACGCTCCCGGAGGCAGTTAACCGTGCTTCCAGAGGCAGCTAACACGCTCCCGGAGGCAGTT